>Ga0102959_1000041_pt1 | contig 40439 bp, 32 predicted proteins | sample SalPonF2_B_D2_MG_FD_84520 | JGI IMG/M metagenome (GOLD analysis project Ga0102959, IMG submission 84520) | Salt pond soil microbial communities from South San Francisco under conditions of wetland restoration - Salt Pond MetaG SF2_B_D2_MG ...
CCCGACAACGACACGCTCGTCAACGTAGACGAACTCCACAACGGGACGGCGATGTTCGTCGCGGACACCGACGGGGACACGCTGAACGACTCCGCGGAGATCAACGTATACCACACCGACCCGCTCAAGAAGGACACCGACGGGGACTTCCTCTCAGACCCGGGTGAGTTGAAGGTCGGCACGAATCCCAACAATCCGGATACGAACGGCAACGGAATCCCCGACGGAAACGAGACGTACACGACCGAGAAGGCGAATGCGGCGACCGGGGTGACGGTTCGCGCGACCGGCAAGGGGGCGGTCTCTGAAGGCATATCGATCCAGAAGAAATCGAACGATTCCGTCGGGAGAGCCCGCTCGTCGTCGGTCGTGAAGGTGGCGAGTGAGAAGTCGTTCGAGACGGCGACGATCTCCATCCCGATTGCGACCGAGACTGCAAAGAGTTCGAGCTCGTTCTCCGCTTCGTCGCTCGGTTCGGGAGGGCTCCGAAAGACGAAGACGAAGTCCGCCGACCTCGCGATCTACTACTGGAACCCGGCGGATACGCGCCCGTGGCACCCGCTGAACACGGCGATCAACTACGAGACGGGCACCGCCTCCGCGACGGTCCCCGGTACGGGGTACTACGCCGTTCGAAAGAAAAGCGAGTGGCAAGCGGCGACGACGACGCGGGCGACGGTCAACGTCACCTTCGACCGCGTGTATCACTCGAATACGGCCAGCGCCTCGAAGAGCGGCACCACAGGTGGGTCCGCCGGCGTCCAGTGCATCGCAGATCCGTACAACCCAGACCAGTGCTGGAACGGTGGAACCACCACGACCACCAGTAGTCCGCCGGATACGACGACTGCGCCGACGACCACGACCACGACCACTTCCACGTCTCCAGGCTACGAGACCGATACCAGGCAACTGCCCGGCGACGTCCAGGGAATCATCCTCTACGTGACAGCACGAAGTACGGATGGTGGCTCGATCACCGTGATCGACGCCTCGGGGGTCGAACACAAATATACCCTCTCCAGTTCCAAACGGGACACTAGAATCGATATCTCGAGGTTCAAAGGCCAGCAGGTCACCATCAAGGCGAATCCGGACGTCGTCGCCAGAGCTCGCGTCCTGGTCGACACGGATGGCGACTCGTATCCGGACGTCGTCGAGCTCGCGACGCATAAAGACTCGCCGATGACGATCGTTGGCCCGGTTCCGGACTCCGTCAGATTGAATCCGAACAAGGATGCAAAATTCATCGACGGTCCGAAAACGATTGTTATAGAAAACGGAAGTAAAACCGTCAAATACACTCTTAAAATCAAGCAGGATTTGGGGATTTCATATGAGGGGAACCCCCTGGAGTCGGTAGGAAACTTCACATTTAAATTGCGAGGTGTAGACGAGACACCATTTAAAAGAGGGAACGGACAAGAAAACACAGTCAGTGCACCGTACGCTTCCACGGTTCAAGCGTTAGTGGTGAATACTGGAACCATGGTGAAAAGAGCCAGTGAGATCTATTCGGGAAGTACGTCAATAGCGTCTGCAGAGAGGGAAGGGCAGAAAGTACTACTAGAGACGGGTTCGCGACGGCAAGCCATACGTGCATTCATATACGGATATGTGAAGGGAGAAGTCCTCCCACCGCATTCAGGGCCTGACCTCGCGCTCGAAGCTTCGTTGCAAGGAATTTCGACATTTCGAAAAGCATTGAAAGATACCGAAACTAATCAAGTGTTGCCCGGCAGAATGATTGATACATTCAATGCCAGGGCAACATATGACGGTCAAATAATAATACGCCAAAACTAGGACAATGAGAAAAATAATCACACGTCGACAGGTGCTGGGGGCGATCGGGACGGCCACAGCCCTTGGCACCGCCGGCTGTCTCGGATACGACGCCAGCGGTACGAGCGGCAACTGGCCGAGTTTTGGCCACGATGTCAAGAACTCGGGTTACAGCCCCGACGTGAACGGCCCACGCAAGCACCCGTCGGTCCAGTGGATATTCGACCTGGCCGGCTGGTCGTCGCCCGCGCTCGTAGACGATACTATCTACGTCGGGAGCGACGACACCCACTTCTACGCGGTCGACCCCGCCGACGGGAGCCAGCGGTGGCGCTACGACACCGACGACTGGGTGAGTTCGTACCCGGCCGTCGCCGATGGGCGCGTCTTCTCCACCAGCGAGAACGACTACCTCCACTCGGTGGACGCGGGGACCGGCGACCGCAAGTGGCGGACGCAGGTGGCGTACGTCGCGTCCGGCTCACCGACCGTCCACGAGGGGACCGTCTACATCGGCACGTGGGACGAGAAACTCTACGCGCTCGACATCGTCGATGGCAGTGAGCAGTGGCAGTTTCGGGGCACGTGGAACATTCCGAATCCCCCCGCTATCGTCGACGGGATGGTCTTCGTGGTGAGCGACACCCTCTACGGGCTCGACGCCGACTCCGGGGAAGAACGGTGGCACTTCGACCTCGACGCCTACGGACCGACGTCGTACCACACCACTGCCGGGCCGACAGCGACAGCAGACACGGTGTTCTTCGGAACTGACTTCGCGAAGATGTACGCCTTCGACACGAAGTCGGGCGAGCAGCGCTGGGTGTTCGAAACCGACATGGCCGTCCGGTCGTCACCCGCGGTCGCGGACGGCGTCCTCTACTTCGGAAGCGACGACAAACACCTCTACGCGGTGTCGGCCGACACCGGCGAGGAGGTGTGGCGCTTCGATGCGGGGGCGCTCGTCCGCTCGGCCCCGGCCGTCTCCGCGGAGACCGTCTACTTCGGGACGACGGCCGGGTACCTGTTCGCACTCGATCGGACGAGCGGCGAGGAGCTGTGGCGGCTGCCCCCCCAAATCAACTACCAGATGACCGCCCCGTTGATCGTCGCCGATGGGACCGTCTACACGTCGAGCGGCCACCTGATCGCCATCTCCTGAACGGATGCGTTCTCTCGACGAGCCGAGGTGCTTCCGCGTGCATACTCACACCGACCGGACACCATCCTTGAGTCCAGCACTACAAAATCGGGACAGTGGACCCGTTCCAGCGTTGAACTGACTCCTAAACGGCCCACCGGGCGTTCAGCATCATCCAGATGCCCCGCAAGAACGCCCCCAAGAAAGGAAGAGCTGAGAGAGTCATGGAGAACATGCGACCGAGCGATAGGGAGCGCCGTCGAGCGGTGTGGTAGGTGAACCACACAGGGGTAATAAAAACACGGAGACTGAGGATGTCAATGGGTAACTCAGTGCGACTCATCGGCCCAGTCGGGAGCCCGCTGATTCGGGGTCTCTTCATGAACACGCACGATTGTCAGACTGAGTAGAATCGATAGACTGCATCTACGTCTGGAGATTTTTCCTTCGAGGGACTGGTCGATCGAACAGGTAGCTGAGACATTTTGAGGGCAGGCAGGGCCAAACTTGAGTGAACAGAGAACGCCGTAGACGCCAGCGAACTCCCTCAGCGAGCGCTCTCGCACAACTGCGTATTTTCACGATGACAAGGAACACTCGCTATTCGCATCTTCAGAGTTGGGTTTGGCCAGTGTTCAGAACAGGTATTTGCGGGGGTTTCAGCCGATGCTGAACGAATCTGAAGCACAGTACACAGTTCAAGCCGGTCGCTCGGCGGGTGGTCGAGTCTATCCATCGTCCTGAAGTGACATTCCGAATCCGGATTCGTTCGACCGACCGACTCGACCTACGGACCACCCCATGGGGTCAGTCCGCGCTGACGTTTCTCGCGATGGGGATTGGGGGCGGGGAGGTCGAAAACGACCGCGGTGAGGCCGGCGAGGCGCATCCCGAGGCGGAGGTGGACGCAAAGGGAGTGACAGAGGTGCGCGAAGACCGCTGATTCCCTGGGTCACACCAACCCCGTGCCCAGGCCGACCTGATGAGAGGGGCGCTCTCCGGCCGATGGTCGACTCCGGAGAGGCAGAACGGACGAGCGTGCCACCGTGAGGGGCGACTGGAACCCGAGGAAGACATCCAGTGGCGTTGGGCGTCAGCGGGTCGTCCGAAAGAACGCGAGTGAGAGATGTGGAGACGCCTCCGCCATCCAGACGTCTATTGGTAAAAAGTCTATAATAACAGAGATTAGTTTGTTAATTGTTATATATTTTCGGAGGCGGGCGTGGGTTAAATTCCCTGTATTAAATTAAATATTATGAGTTAAATCCATAAATATAGCCAAAATTTCCTATCTGAGCTACAAATTTCCCGTTTTTCCAATAAATAGATGATTTCCCAAATTCTCCTAATTTTCTATATGTAATTTCTCTTGTTATATAAATTAAGTAGTAGTTTGTCGTCGCGGTTCGGCACGTGCGAGAACCGGGCGGTTCGAGGGCGTCGACTACAGAGAGCACGTCGTGGTTCGGGGTGAAGAGTGAAGGTCGGAAAGCGCCTGTCCGTCCGCTGGTACGTCGGCGACGATGAATCCGGCGTGGGTCGCGGTATACCCCGCAAGTGCGGAGTTCCGTTCGGTGTCTATGACCTCCCACGGACCACGAGCGATATCGGCGCCGTCGCGTAGACGAAATCGGTGAGAGAGCCCGCGTGTCTGACTACGAACCCGATTCCATCGAGTTCGGATGCAAAGACCGGCTTGATGCCGTACTCGTCGACAACGCTGTCATCGGTCCTGCGAATGAGCGGGCATCGGCATCGTCTCTGTCTAACTGTTCTCTCTATCGAGAGCCGCGCAATGTTCCCGTGATCTCGCGGCTCCAGAACCAGGATCATCTACGGGAGATTCGAGATACAGCAGAAAAACCACCAGGTGTAGACGGGAGAGACAGTCGGTTGTTGATGCCCGCGGCTCACGAGAAGCAGGTCGACGGGAGACACGGTGTGCGACCTCCTCTCCGGCCGGCAGGCAATCAGCGGAGCTGGTCGGCCGGTTGATTTACAACAATACGTCTGTAAATCAGCTCGCGTGACAGCGAATTACTGTAGCAGTCGAAAACACCCCCCGACCGTGCGAGCTGTTCACAGTTAACGAATGTGATTTTTACCCACATCATCCACCGTAGTCCCGAAGTCGGCCGATTTCATCAATAGAGAAAGGTCGAGTGACATACAATCCACCCACTCGATTCGGTATTCCCGAATCTGAGTATATTAATACAATATCTATTGTATGAGAATGTATATGGTAACTGTTATTGAGCCAGACTTGCAATGGAATAACATGGGGCACCGTGACACACCGAAACGACGCGTGAAGACGGCCGACACCATTTTCGATGTCGTAGAAAGCCTAGAGGAGCTGGACGGGGGCACCATCACGGAGCTCAGCGACAGCCTTGATCTGGCCGCGAGCACCGTCCATAACCATCTCACGACGCTCGAAGAAAAGGGGTACGTCGATCGGCAGGGGAACGAGTTCCGCATCGGGCTCAAGTTCCTCTACTACGGAATGTACGCGAAAAACAGTCGCCGGGTCGCCAGGGTCGCACAACCGGTCCTAGACGAATTGGCCGAGGAGACCGGCGAAGCGGCGTGGCTGGTGGTTGAGGAGCACGGAATTGGGGTCTACCTCAACAACGCGCTCGGCGAGAAGGCCATCAAGACGTACGGGAGCATCGGCACCCGGACGCACCTCAACGCCATCGCCGCGGGGAAAGCGATACTGGCACATCTACCGGAGGAGCGCGTCGACCAGATACTCGACCAGCACGGGCTCCCCGCGTACACGGAGAACACTCCGACCGACCGCGACGAGCTGCTCGCGGAGCTCGAGGAAATCCGCGAGGGCGGGTTCGCGCTGAATCGGGGTGGCAGAATACGGGGCGGCCGCGCCGTCGCGTGCGCCGTCATCGTCGACGACGAGGTCCAGGGCGCGGTCGGCATCTCGGGGCCCGAACACCGGATGCGCGGCGACCGGTTCACTGTCGAGCTGCCGAACAAGGTCAAGGGGGCGAAGAACATCATCGAGCTCGAGCTCTCGAGCGACCAGTGAGCCCGCAGCGGCCCGACCCCTCGCACCGATGGCACTCAGGCACGCAACATTTATGCCGGGCTGGGGGAAGCATTAGTCCGCAATGTCCGAACAAGAGTCGGGTACCGACTGGAAGGACTCCTTCTCCAGGCGGGACCAGAAGTGGATTGCGGATAGATTCGCGTCGATGGACGGGTTGAACAGCTTCTTCCGCCACGGGTTGACGAATCTCATCGAGTACGGCTACAAGTACCCAGACCTGGAGCGCGCTTACGAACACGCGACCTGCACCGCGATGGCGCACGACAACCTCGTGAAGATCGGGGAGCGGCACTTCCGGACCGCGTCGGAGAAGGAGGCGGCTGGGCTGGTTCACTCCGCGTTCGAGTTCTACGTTCGGGCCTCACTCTGCTTTCTCAAGTCCTCCTGGGGGGTGCTGGACGCCCAGGACGCGGACAAGCGCTACCGACACGGCCGGGCAGTGGCGGCCTACGAGAAGGTCATCGAGTTGAACCCGCACTACGAGATGGCGAAGGTGGACGTTCCACTACCGTTCCACGACGAGGCGCTCCCCGCCGTCTTCCACAAGGCCGGCGAGGACCGGCCCACGATCCTCCACCTCCCGGGCATGGACATGGCGAAAGAACAGACCCCCAACGTCATGGGGAACCGCTTCGTGCAGCGGGGGATGAACGTGCTGACGGTGGACGGCCCGGGCCAGGGTGAGGCCCGCCTCCGCGGCATCTGCGACGACTCGCCCGAGACCTATCAGAAGGCGTGTCGCGCCGCCATCGACTGGCTGGTGGCGCAGCCGGCGGTGGACGCGTCGCGGATCGGCGTCTACGGGACGAGCATGGGCTCGTACTTCGGCCCGCGCGTCGCCGTCGAGGACGACCGCGTCGCCGCACTCGCGCTCATCAAGGGGACCTGGTACACCAAGGATATCATCTTCGAGCAGTCCCCGCCGGCGTTCAAGCAGCGCTACATGTACATGTCCGGCATCACGGACGAGGACGCCTTCGACGCGTTCGCGAGCGAGATGACACTCGACGGGCTGGAGTCCCAGATCGAGGTGCCCACGTTCGTCGCCCACGGCGAGTACGACGAACTCATGCCCCGCGAGTACGCCAAGCAGTTCTTCGACCGCCTCGACTGCCCGAAGGAGCTGTTGCTCTTCGAGAACCAGTTCCACGCCATCGGTGGGCCGGACGAGACGAACGAGATCGTCGACTGGTTCACTCGCGTCTGGGACGGCTCGGTCCCGGACGACCACGCCGAGGCCCGGTACGTTCCGGAGTACCCGAACCACTCCTACATCCCGTCGCCGAAGTTCGACTTCCTCTCCCAGCCCGACCGGCCCGAGTACGCCGGCGAGTGACGACCCTGCCCAGTCGCGAGCCCGCAGTCCGGCTCTCCCGGAAACCCCGGAGGTGGTCGTAGCGGTGACGGCGCACGGCGGTGACCGCCCGTGGCAGCAAGGCCCCCGCGACTCGCCGTGCGGGCCATCGGTCCACCGACTGTCGGTGCGACCGTCCACCCGCCGGCACAAACCTTCATAACGCTTCCCCGACCACACCTGCGTATGGCAGAACCCATCGACCCGTCTCTAGCGGACGGAGAGGCGGCGGCGCTGCTCTCGTCGCTCGTGCTGATCGACTCCAGGAACCCGCCCGGCAAGGAGCGAGCCGTCGCGGAGTTCGTCCGCGACTGGCTCGCCGACAACGGCGTAGAGTCGGAGTTCGTCACCGAGCCGTTCGCCGACCGCCCGCAGGTGCTCGCCGAGATCGGGGCGGCTCGACCCGGGACCCGGACGCTGGTGCTCAACGGCCACATGGACGTCGTTTCGCCCGGCGACCTGGACGACTGGACCCATGATCCCTTCGGCGGGGAGATTGAGGACGGTCGCGTCTACGGCCGCGGCACGAGCGACATGAAAGCCGGGCTCGCCGCGGGGATGCTCGCGGCCCGCGCGGCGGCCGAATCGGGGGCCATCGACGGCCGACTGATTCTCGCCTTCGCGGTTGGCGAGGAGACGGGGGAGCCGGGGACGCTGCGGCTGATTGAGGACCTCGACGCGGACTTCGGCGTCGTCCTCGAACCGACGGAGCTCGTCGTCGACACCGCCTGCAAGGGGCTGGCATGGTACACGGCGACCATCCGGGGCAGCCAGGGGCACGCGAGCAAGCCGTTCCTATCGAACAACGCGATCCAGGGCGTCTTCGACGCCGGCGAGCCGATCCGGGCCTTCCAGGAGCGGATCGCCGAGCGCGAACACGAGCTGCTCGGCCAGTCCATCTGCACCCCGACCGTCTGCCTGACCGAGGAGACCCAGAACGTCATCCCGGGGCGAGCGGAGCTCCGCTTCGACCGACGGTTCCTCCCGGAGGAGACGCCCGACCAGCTCGACGCGGAGTTCGACGCCGTCTTCGACCCAGTGCGAGACGCCGGCTTCGAGGTCGACGTCGACCGGACCAAGCTCTACGGGGCGGTCGAGATACCGACGGACGCGGAGATCGCCGAGGTGTTCCGCCGACATGCGAGCGACGTCGCCGGCATCGATCCTGAGCCGCACGGGAAGATCGCCGCGACCGACCAGCGCTTCTTCGTCAATCACGCGGACATCCCGGCGATCGTCTGGGGACCCGGCACCGCGGCGCAGGCACACACGGTGGACGAGTGGGCGCGCATCGACCTCCTCGAGGACGCCGTACCCATCCTCTGTCGTGCGGTTGCGGAGCTGCTCATCGAGGACTGACCCGATGCGCTCCTGGTTCCCCGGGCGCGGATGGCAGTGCGGCACCCACTACGGGCATCACACCCGACCCGAAGGGCCTCGGTCGTCCCCGGTCCGGCCGTCCCGAGGAGGGCGGTGACCGATGGCGACGTTCGTCCTCGTCCACGGCTCCTTCCACGGGGGGTGGTGCTGGGAGCGGGTCGCGACTCGCCTCCGGCGCGACGGTCACACAGTCCTGACGCCGACACTGACGGGCCTCGGGGAGCGTAGCCACCTGGTCCACCCGCGCGTCGGCCTCGACCTGCACGTCCTCGACGTCGCCCAGGTGCTCGAGTACGGCGACCTCGGTGACGTCGTCCTCGTGGGCCACAGCTACGGCGGCATGGTCGTGACCGGTGTCGCCGACGCAGTGCCGGAGCGCCTCGCCCACGTCGTCTACCTCGACGGGTTCCGCCCCGAGCACGGCCAGTCGGCCTGGGACATCTCCCCAGACGCACAGCGGCGCTGGGAGGCGGCCGCGGAGGCCGCCGGAACCGGCTGGCTCGTCCCGCCTCCCGACCCGGTAGAGGCCTACGACGTGTGCGACGCCGACGCGGAGTGGGTGCGCGAGCGCCTGGTGCCGACGCCGCTTTTCACCCACGAGCAGCCCCTCCACGCGCCGGACGAGCGAGCCGCGTCGCTTCCGCAGACGTACGTTCTCTGCACCCGCTACGACGGGTTCGAGGACGTGGCGCGACGGGCGCGAGACGAGGGGGTCGACTACCACGAACTCGACACGGGACACGACGCGATGATCACGGCCCCCGACGGGCTCGCCGAAATACTGCTGGCGATCGGGGACGAGGTCGCGTCGTCGACGTGAGTGGCGGGGACCGAAGGTCCCCGCGTGACGGGAGGCAGCAGAACGTTCGTGCGGTCGCCCGTCGATCACAGTCGAGTGGACGAACGTCGCAAACTTGTCTCGCCGGCCAACCCCCGCGAGAACAGCGTGCCCCCCCTCGTGGGCGGAACGGCGGGGAGCGCTACTGGCCGTACGCGTCGACAAACGACGCCGCCTTGTCGGCGGCGCGGTCGAGTCGGTGGACCAGCTTCGAGCGCCCCCGTCCGATCTTCGTCTCGGCGAAGCGGCGGTCACGGCCGGTCAGCGACGGGAGCTCCTCGGCGACCCGGAGGTAGGGCAACAGCCGGTGGGAGAACGCCGGTTCGTGCTCGTAGTCCTGGCGTTCCATGTAGAGCGCGGGCACGAGCTCGTTGCCGAGCGACACCTGGAGGTCCTCGGCCGCCGCGGCGACCGCCGGGTCGTCGGCCGCCTGCTCGTCGATCACCGCGTTCGCATCGGCGACGGCCGCGCTCGCCCGGGCGATGGCCTCCCGCTCGTCCTCGAACGACACCGCGCCCTCTGCGGCCGCCTCTATCTGGTCGAGGGCGGTCTCGAAGTCCGCGACGGTCGCCGCGTAATCGTGGGGGAGCACCGGGGAGTTGCAGATCCGCGAGGCGAGCGCGACGTAGAGCTCCGTCTCCTGGCGGAGCACGTCGAGGTCGACCTTGTCGCGTGTGTCCTCGGGGGTGTGCCACCACCAGCCGCCGCCGATCGGTCCGCCCTCCTGGGTCCCCGCCTCGAGGCGGATGCCAGAGAACAGCGAGCAGAGGCCCGCACCCCAGAAAGACTGGTCGGCGGCGCGCCCGGGCCGGTCGCTCCCCTCCCACATCGGCACGTCCTCCGCTTTCTCCCCGTCCGGGTCGAGCGGGAGCTCGCTCACCGTCTCGAGGACGTCGAGTTGCTCCGCTTCGAGTTCGGCCATGTGCTGGTACCACAGGGAGTCGGCGCCGCGCAACCCGTTGAGGTCGAGGTGGAGGTAGGCGACGCCGTTCTCCCGCAGGTCGATCCAGTGGGTGTCGGCGTACCACGAGCTTCCCGCGAACCGACCGAACGAGTGGGCGCTCCAGAAGCCGAAGAGGAGCCCGCGCTTCGGCCGGTCCTCCGCGAACACCCGCGCCATCTCTAGGGTCGCCGCCATCGCGGTCGCGTTGTCCGTCAGCCCCTCGTACCACGAGTCGACGTGGTTGCCGACGACCATGTACCGGTCGCTGTCGGTGCCCGGCAGGTAGCCCACCGGACAGGGGAGCGTGGCGAGCTCCGTCGTCACCTCGGTCGTGACGCTCGCCTCGACGGGGCCCTGTTCGCAGCGGTCCCTGAGCCACGCCGCGTCTACCGTCGTGATCTCCGCGACCGGGAGGTCCGGGAGCTGGTCGACGTCGTCCACGCTCGGCGTCCCCCAGATGGGCGTCACGATCATCTCGTGGAGCTGGCCCTCGGTGACGGACTCGACAATCATCGCCTCGGCCTCGGCCGCCTCCGCCGCGAGCACCATCTCCGGGCGCGGCAGGCCGGTCGCGAACGCGATCTTGCCCGCGAGCGAGCCCGGCTCGAGCGACTCCAGATCCTCGACCCGGACGACCTCGCCGTGGACCCCGCTCGGGGGAGTCGCCGCGCTGAACGCCGTCGTGATGGCCTCGTCTATGGTCCGCTGGGTCGGGGCGGTCACCTCGACGACGGCGTCCACCGGCTCGCTGATGTACGCCTCGTACTCCAGCAGTTCGGCCTCGACGCCGGACTCCGCGAGTGTATCGACGACGTACTCGCTTGCGGTCCACTCGTCTTCGGTCCCGGAGTGTCGCTTGAGTCCCTCGAACGCATCGAGGTGTTCATCCATCCGCTCGGGGTCGATGCGGTCTAGCAGCTGCGCCTCAATGGCCCGGTCTACCGGTTCGAGCATACCTCCCACTCCCACCCTGAAACCATATAATGAGGGGGTCTGGGCGCGACCGCTCTGGTCGACGCCATGATTTAAGGTGAGTGGGACGAACCGTCCCACATGGTCGAACGCTGGGACGCCCTGTACGTCGACGGCGAGTGGCGCGAACCCGAATCAGGCGAGTACGCTCCGGTGGAAGACCCGGCGACGGGTGCACACTTCGCCGAGGCACCGGTCGGGACGGCGGCCGACGTCGACGCCGCCATACGCGCCGCCAAGCGGGCGTACGACCGGGAGTGGCGCAACTGGAACGCCGACGACCGCGCGTCGGTCCTCCGGGAGCTCTCCGTGGTCCTCGCGGACCATCGCGAGGAGATCGTCCGGCTGGAGACCCGGGAAAACGGGAAGCCCCTCGGCGAGTCGGAAAGCGACGTGGACTCGGCCATCGCCTCTCTGGAGTACTACGCCGGCGCGGCGAACAAGCACTACGGGAACACCCTCCCGACCCACGACGGCGTGATGCGGATGACTCTCTATGAGCCCTACGGCGTCGTCGGGACCATCATCCCGTGGAACTGGCCGCCCATGCACGTCGTCGACTTCCTCGCACCGATTCTCGCAGCCGGGAACACGATGGTGCTCAAACCCGCGCCCGAGACGCCGCTCTGTGCCCTCCGCATCGCGGAGCTCTTCGACGGGGTCCTCCCGGACGGCGTGTTCAACGTGGTCACCGGCGGCACCGAGCCCGGCGTCGCGCTCACCGGCCACCCGGACGTCGGCAAGCTCGCGTTCACCGGCAACTCAGAGACCGGGAAGAAAGTGATGGCGGCCGCCGCCGAGAACGTCACGCCGACGATGCTCGAACTCGGCGGGAAGAACGCGAACATCTACTTCGAGGACGCGGCCCTCGACCGGGCGATCCCGGCCGTCGTCAGCTCCTGTTTCTACAACGCCGGCGAGGCGTGCTCGTCCTCCGAGCGACTGCTCGTCCAGGAGTCCATCCACGACGCGTTCGTCGAGCGGTTCGTCGAGGGGACGAGCGAGCTGGTCGTGGGACACGGCGAGGACCCGAAGACCGACCTCGGACCGCTCTCCTCCCGCAAGCAGTACGAGAAGGTCCGCGAGTACATCGAGATCGGACAGGCGGAGGGCGCGACCCTGGCCTACCGCGGCGAGACGCCAGACGACCCCGACCTCGACGGCGGCTACTACGTCGCCCCCCACGTCTTCACCGGCGTGACCGAGGAGATGCGGCTGTTCCAGGAGGAGGTGTTCGGTCCGGTCATCGCCATCTCGTCGTTCGAGACCGAGAAGGAGGCCGTCGACCTCTCCAACAGCGTGAAGTACGGGCTGAATGGCGCGGTGTGGACAGACGACGCCCGCCGCGCGATGCGAGTCACCAACCGCCTGGAGGTCGGGCGCGTGTTCGTCAACACGAACTCCCGCGGGGGCAAGGGCGCGCCGATGGGGGGCTACAAGCAGAGCGGCATCGGCCGCAAGCACGCGTTCCGCGAGACCCTCCGCGAGTTCACGCGGCTGAAGACGGTCCGGTACGGGACCGGCTCCGACGTCCGGACGATGTAACGGTCCGGGGAGGGGCGCTCAAAGCAAGGGCGATTCGAGGACGAACAGCCCCTGGTTCGGATCGGTGCAGTAGATGTAGCCGCGGGAGTCGATCAGCACGTCGTCGACGTAGGAGACCAGCCCGGAGGCTGGCCGCCGGTCGTTGATGCGCTTCGGCGGGTCCCGCGGGACGTAGTGGCCGACTTCCGTCGGCGCGAGCGGATCCGAGACGTCGTAGAGCCGCAGGCCGGCGTTGAACCAGCCCATGACGACAACGTCTCCAGGCTTGTAGTGTTCGTCCTGGTACTGGTAGTGGTGCTGGTTGTGGGGGCCAAAGCGGCCGGGCTTCTCGTGGTAGTTGGCGTACTCGACGTGGGGTTCGGGTCGCGGCTGCGGGAGGGCGCTCACCACGGTCGGGCCGCTGTACTGGGTCCAGTCGAAGCTCGGCAGTGACTCGTCCGAGACGTCGACCAGGTAGGCGTAGTTGAGCGGCTCGCCGTCTTCCGTCGGCAGGCCCTCGTGCATCGCCTCGTCGTTGACGACGACCAGGTCGGTGTCCGGGATGGGGACCGCCGAGTGGGTGCCGAGCGAGCTCCCGAGGTTCCCGAACGACGCCCGGGTGACGAACTTCGGGTCGTGGATGTCGGAGATGTCGAGGACGACCATGCCGACGTGTCCGTAGGCCAGGTAGGCCCGGTCGCCGACCGGGTAGGCCGGCCCGTGGAAGTAGGACGGCTCCGTGGCGTCCTCCTCGTCGTCGGGCCCCTGCCCCGGCCACCACCAGCGGGACGCGACGGTGGGGTCGGTCGGTTCGGAGATGTCGAGTATCTCGAGCATTGGCCCCTCGAACTCGGCCGGCTTCGAGGTCAGGTAGACGTAGTCGCCGCCGTCGTAGTGGTTCCGGTGGGTGCCGTCGCCGCCGGTGTGGTACTCCCCGAGGAGTTCCGGCGATGTCGGATCGGTCTCGACGTCCCAGATGTAGACGCCCTCCTCGTAGGGGTCGCTCGGGTCCATCGACTCGCCGAGCGGCCCCCAGCCATCCAGCGGGGCCTCCAGGGAGGTGACCATCTTCCCGTCGGCGACCTGCATCTGGATCGTCCGCGTGTTGGCGGGACCCTCCACGAAGCTCACCAGCTCCGGCTCGGACGGGTCGGTGACGTCGAGGATCGACCAGCCGCTGTGCCAGACGTGGGCGAGGTAGAGGTAGAGTCGACCGTCGACGGCCTGCAACCCCATCTTCAGCCCCGGGCGGTCCTCGAGGTCGTGGTAGCCGACGAACGAGACGTTCTTCGCTTCGATTGCGTCCATCTTCGGTCCTCTCTCCCGACGATGGGGGGACGGCATATCAAGGTTCTGCTGGCTCGAACCGACGCCGTTGCCTGGGCCAAACCGGTGCACTCAGGCTCCTTCGGGCTTGTCGGGCTGGGTCACGAAGTCGAACTTCGGCGACGGAATGTAGGAGTGCTTGGCGTAGTCGGGGACGTAGCGGGCCTCCGCGTGGTCGTCGTCGATGTCGCCTCGCCAGACCGCCTCGAACCAGTCGACGATGTCGCACATGACGTCCGCGTCTCCGATGCCGTGGAACGCGTTCTCGTAGAGCTGGAGCTGCTTGGGGCCGGCCAGCCCCTCGTAGAAGTCGATGGAGAGCTCACGGGGCGTCAGCTGGTCGTACTCGCCGTGGGCGACGAACGTGGGCACCTCGATCTGGGACTCCAGCCCCGCGACGGTCATGCCGGCGGCGAACGCGTCGAAGGCGTCCTCGTCCGTGATGCCGGACATGTACATGTAGCGCTGCTTGAACGCCGGCGGTGCCTCGTCGAACAGCGTGTCCTTCGAGTACCACGCGCCCTTGATGATGGCGAGAGCCGAGACGCGGTCGTCCTCGACGGCGACGCGCGGGCCGAAGTACGAGCCCATGCTCGTCCCGTAGACGCCGATCCGCGACGCGTCCACCGCCGGCTGCGCCACCAGCCAGTCGATGGCCGCACTGCCCGCGCGCTGGTAGACGGTGTGGTCGTCGTCGCAGATGCCGCGGAGGCGGGCCTCACCCTGGCCCGGGCCGTCCACCGTCAGCACGTTCATCCCCCGCTGCACGAAGCGGTTGTTGATGTGGTTCGGGGTCTGTTCTTTCGTCATGTCCATGCCTGGAAGGTGGAGGATGGTCGGCGCGCCGTCCTCGCCGGCCTTGTGGAAGACGGCGGGGAGCGCCTCGTCGTGGAACGGTAGTGGGACGTCCACCTTCGCCATCTCGTAGTGCGGGTTCAACTCGATGACCTTCTCGTAGGCGTCCAGCGCGCGGCCGTGCTGGTAGCGCTTGTACTCGTCCTCGGCGTCGAGGATGGCCCAGGAGGCCCGGGTGAAACACTGGGTCGCCCGCAGGTAGTACTCGAACGCGGAGTTCGGGAAGCCGTCGGCCTCCTTAGCCCGCGCCGTCTCAAGGTGACGGTTGCCGATCTTGACGAAGTTGTCCATCGCCATGGAGCCCGTCTTGGCGCCGTCGTACGCGGCCTGGAGGTCGGTGTAGCTGAATCCGTACTCGAGGATGTTCGGCAGCCCCTCGCCGACGAAGCTCGCGAGGCCGTCGAGCGAGGCGAACCGGTCCGCGATCCACGCCTGGTCATTCTTCGAGAACTGTGCCTGCCACCCGTCGCTGGTGCTGGGCTCGTCCGCCATAGTCACCGACTGACAACGCGAGACGGTCACATAAATGTCCGGGCGCGTTCACAGCCGGGCGGTCCCGGAGTTCGCTCGCACGGGAGGCTTTCCGGGTCCATCGACGACGCACCCGGCCCGTCCGGGAGGACCGGACGGCTACCAACCGTCCGGGCCGGGCGGCGCCGCGCGAATCGAGGACCCGACGACCGCCGGCCGGGATAGCCTCACGCGGCTGGCTTGGGCCGGGCGGGTCGAGACGGGACTCCCACTCCCCGAAGCCGTCGGGATTAAAGTACTCGAGGCGTGTTGTCTCCGGCGAGATGGACGAGCCAGAGACCACCGTGCGAGTCGCCGGGGTCCAGGCGGCGCCGGTCTTCCTCGACCGCGAGCGGACCGTCGCGAAGGCCTGCCGGCTGATCCGCGAGGCCGGGGACCGGGGCGCCCGCGTCATCGGATTCCCGGAGGGATTCATCCCGACCCACCCCGTCTGGAACCACTTCGTCGCCGGTCGCCACCCGGACGCGATGCGGTTCGCAAAGGAGCTGTTCGAGAACGCCGTGGAGATACCGAGCGACGCGACCGACGCGCTCGGCGCAGCCGCGGCCGACGCGGACGCGTACGTGGTGATGGGCGTCTGCGAGCGGCTCCCGGGAACGACCGGGACGCTTTACAACACGCAGCTGGTCCTCGGTCCGGACGGCTCGATCGTCGGCAGTCGGCGCAAGATCGTGCCGACGGGGGGGGAGCGGCTGGTCCACGCGGGCGGCTCCGGCCGGAGCATCCGCGTCTTCGAGACGGAGTTCGGCCCCATGAGCGGGTTCCTCTGCGCCGAGAACGCCAACCCGCTGGCCGTCTTCTCCGTCGCGGCGATGCACACCCGGCTGCACGTCGCGTCCTGGCCCCAGCACTTCCATCCGCTGGGTTCGATGCCCGAGACGATCCCGGTCGCCTCCAGGGCGCTGGCGTTCCAGACCAAGTGCTTCGTCATCAACGCCGCCGGCGTGCCCGGCGAGGACGAGATCGAGGCGGTGGCCCAGTCAGAGGAAGACAGGGCGTACCTGGAGGACGTCCGCGAGAACGACGGCGGGTCCTCCATCGTCGGTCCCGACGGCCGGGTGCTCGCGGGACCGCTGGGGCCGGGCGAGGACATCGTCTACGCGGACATCGACCTCGATCGGTGTGTGGTCGGGAAGTACGTCCACGACTACGCCGGCCATTACAATCGACCCGACATCTTCACCGTGACAGTCAACCGCGGCGAGCCCCAACTGCTCGAGCTCGGGACCGAGCTTCCGGAGTGGCCGGACGACCTCCGGTTCGACTGACCGCAGGCGATCGTGCCTCCGTAGACGAGCGGTCGCGTGGCAGCCAGGCGGGCCGCCAGGCCAGGGGTGGACGGGACGTGCGGTCCGGATGGTTTCGAAGGGGTGTCGATGACGTAGAAGATCCGTTCTGGGTTGCCGCGCGCGCACGCGATGATCAACTGCGTAATCTCCGGTGTTCGTGGACACGGACGCGAATCCGTGAACGAGAATCGAGGGGGACCGAGGTCGTTTCGCTCAACGGAACTGCCGTATATATCCGCCGTGGAGATGAATTCGTTTTGTCATTTCATGATTCTCAATAGACGTATAGATTTATATAGTTCCCAGGGTAGGTCATTGCCATGGGTCAGCCTGACAGACCGAGGAGCCGTTCGAGCCTCGACCGGCGGCAAGTACTGAAATCGGCGGGAGCACTCGTGACCCTCGCGAGCTTCGCCGGCTGTTCCAACCAATCGAACTCGGGCGACGGCGGCGACGGTGGTGACGGCGGAAGCGGCGGCGGCACCACCACCTCGTCGAGCAACGGGGGCGGCGGGTCCGACACCGTCCAGATGGACGGGTTCTCCGTCCCGGCAGACAACGTCGTCTCGAAGTCGGACCTCTCCTCGGACCGGAAGATACAGACGATCGGGCTCTACCTGGAGCCGCCGGCGTCGCTGCCGGACGACTACAACGCCGGGAAGCTCTACGCCCAGGAGGCGGCGAAACTGGGCATCAACTTCGACGTCCAGACCAAGACCCGCTCCCAGATGTTCAGCCAGATCGGGCCGCGCCAGCCGCCCGACGGCGACGCGTCGAAGTGGTGGGACATGCTGGCCTGGAGCTTCGGCGCCGATCCGGTACGGCTCGACCCGGACGCGCTCATCTTCAAGGTCAACCACCCGTCCACGATGTCGGGGTACAACTTCAACAACTACTCGAACCCAGAGGTCACCAAGCTGCTCGATGAGCAGCGCGCGGAGACGGACAAGACCAAGCGCCAGGCGCTCATCAAGAAGTTCCAGGCGGTGAAGTCGCCCGACGCCGGCGACATCATGTACGTCTTCCCGAACCTGGTCATCCCCTGGAACCAGGCGAAGTGGGACGGCATCGTCAACATGAAGGGCATCGGGCCGAGCAACCCGCTCACGTTCGCGAACGCCACGCCCAAGACGAACGAGCGGGAGATGGTCGCCATCCTCTCGGCGTCCGACCAGATCCGGCAGTTCACGCCGTTCACGGCGGGCGGCACGTTGCCGAAGGTCCAGATGCGGATGATGTACACCCGGCTGACCTGGCCGGACGAGAACGGACTCCCCCAGCCCCGCCTCGCGACCGAGATCAACTTCACCGACGACACCACCGTCGAGGTGCCCATCCGGGACCACACGTTCAGCGATGGCAAGAAGGTCCTCGCGGAGGACGTGAAGTTCTCCTACGATAAGAACGTCGAGTGGAACTCGAAGTTCGCGGGTCAGCTGGCGGGCATCGACAGCATCGAGGTCGCCGACGACACGCGCGCCATCTTCCACCTGAAGCGGCCGTTCGCGTCCATCGAGATGATCGCGTTCGCCCAGATCAACATCGTCCAGAAGCAACACTGGGAGAACATGATGGACACGAAGGCGTTCAAGAACGCCCCGCGTCCGGACTTCTTCACGCCGCTCGACCACGACATGGAGTACGTGACGAGCGGGCTGATGAACCTCGACAGCGTCGATAAGACCAAGCAGGTCCGGCTCGTAAAGAACCCCGACCACTGGGACCCCATCGCCTACGACTCCCGGCTCTCGCGGTTCGTCTCCAGCACCTCGGCGGCCTTCAACCAGCTGGCAGACGGAACCGCGGACATCCTGCTTTCGTTCTCGGGCGACAGCGAGGCGCTCTCGAAGCTGGTGGACCAGCACGACCACCTCAAGTCGGCGAGCACGCCGTCCGTGACGCCGCGCTACCTGACGATGAACTGCCACAAGCCGCCGTTCCACATCCCCGAGTTCCGGCACGCACTCCAGTACCGGATGCCCAAGGAGAAGGTCATCAACGGCGTCTTCCGCGGGCAGGGCAGGGCGGGCCACAACACGGTCATCTCGCCCGCGCTCGACTTCTGGTACAACGGCGACATGGGCCTCCACCAGTTCGCGCTGCAGCCCGCCGCCGACCAGCTCGCGAAGGCCGGGTTCGTCTGGGACAAAGAGGACGGCATGCTCTGGCTGCCGGAGGGCGAGAACTGCGTCCCCGACGCCCTCGTCAAGCCCGCGGAGGAGCAGGGCCTGAAACGCGACAGCGTGAAGTGCTGACGTCGGCTTCCCACCGTCAGCGCTCGGCGCTCCGAAACAGATTAACGTCATCGCACTCCATGTCAACAACAGATGGGTAAGAAAGAATTCGTCGTACGTCGCATCCTCCAGATCGTCGTCCTCTACTTCGTGGTTGCGACGATGCTGTTCGCGCTCTTCAAGCTCTCGCCGGGGAACCCGCTCGTCAACTTCGTCTCCCTGGACATGACGCCACAGCAGATGGCGGCCGTCAGCGCTGCCTACGGGCTCAACGACCCGTGGTACATCCAGTACGGCAAGTGGCTGGTGAACGTGGCGACGCTGAACTTCGGCGTGTCGTACTCGCTCAACCAGCCGGTGTGGGACGTCATCTCCCATCGGTTCTGGAACACGTTCATCCTGATGGACGTGGCGCTGATCATCGGCTATCTCTTCGCCCTGCCCTTCGGCGCCTACCTCGCGTGGAACCGCGGTTCGACCAGAGAGCAGTTCGGCGTCGTCGTAGGGCTCATCTCCCGGAGCGCCCCGGTGTTCTGGACGGGCCTCATCGCGGTGTGGCTGCTGAGCGTAAAATGGGGGCTGTTCCCCTCCGGCGGGATGCAGGTCGCGACCGTCGAGTACCCGAGTTCGTTCGCGCTGTACACCAGCGTCGACTTCCTCCGCCACCTGGTGCTCCCCTCGCTCGTCCAGGGCTTTTACTACTTCAGCCTCCCGCTGTTGCTGATGCGCAACAGCATGCTCGACGTGCTCAACGAGGACTTCGTCGAGTTCGCTGAGCTGAAGGGAATCGGCAGCCGTCGGGTGATGCTCTGGCACGCCGCGCGCAACGCGCTGTTACCGATCGTCACCGCCTTCGCCACGGGTTCGGCACGCGCCGTCGGGCTGAGCGTCGTCATCGAGACGGTGTTCGACTGGCCGGGGCTCGGCCGCACGCTCGTCTACGCGGTCACGCACAACGACTACCCGCTCGCCATGGGTTCGTTTCTGCTGCTCGCGATGATCGTCATCTTCGCCAACTTCCTCGCCGACCTCGCGTACGGCTACCTCGACCCGCGGGTCACCTACAACTGAACTATGAGTAGTGAAACCACCTCCGACGCTCGCCTCCCGCAGGAGACCGAGCAGCCGTCTCGTCTGGAACGCACGCTGGCCGTGCTGCGGAGCGACCGGATGGGGATGGCCGGACTGGTCATCTTCACCGCGTTGCTGTTCATCGCCATCTTCGCCCCGGTGCTCGCGCCGTACGACCCGACGGCAACGAACTACGCGGCGGTGTTCCAGGCGCCGAGCAGCCAGCACCTGCTCGGCACTGACGCGAGCGGTAGGGACATCTTCTCGCGGTTGCTTTACGGCACCCGGCCCGCGTTCTACGTCGGCCTATCGAGTGCGTTCGTCGTCGCCATCATCGGCACGGCGGTCGGCGTGGTCTCGGGGTACTACGGCGGCCTCGTCGACGAGGTGCTGATGCGGACGGTCGACTTCCTCTACGGGGTCCCGTTCCTCCCGTTCGTCATCATGCTGGTCACCCTCTGGGAGCCCTCGATATTCACGCTCCTGATCGCGCTGTGGCTGCTGCTGTGGCGGGGCACCGCGCGTGTAGTCAGGTCGCACACCCTGACGCTCAAGGAGAAGCCGTTCATCAAGAGCGCGAAGGCCGCGGGGGCCTCGGACTTCCGCATCCTCGTCAAGCACATCACGCCGAACGTACTCCCGCTGTCGTTCCTCTACGGTAGCTTCGCCATCGGCTGGGCCATCCTGACCGAAGCGAACATCAGCTTCCTCGGGTTCGGCGACCCGACCCTGATCTCCTGGGGGCAGATGCTGCTCGAGGCCAAGCTCCGCCACGCGCTCATCCGGGACGCGTGGTGGTGGATCATCGCCCCGGGGTTCATGATCATGATCACCATCGTCAGCGTGTTCGCGATCGCCCGTGGGTACGAGGAGGAACTCGACCCCACGCTGGAGGACCGATAACATGCCGCTACTCGAAGTCAACGACCTGCACGTGGTCTACGAACGTCGTTCCGAGCCGGACGTCCACGCCGTTCGCGGCGTCTCCTTCACAGTGGACGAGAACCAGAACTTCGGACTCGTGGGCGAGTCCGGCTGCGGGAAGACGACCGTCGTGAAGGCCATCCTGCAGGCGCTGCCCGACAACGCCCGCATCACGCGCGGCGAGATTCTCTTCGACGGCGAGGACCTCACGACGCTCCCCCGCGCCAGGATAGACGAGATCCGGTGGGCCGACATCTCGATGATCCCGCAGACGGCGATGGCCGGGCTCAACCCCGTCTACACCATCGGCAGACAGATCCGCGAGGCCATCCAGACCCACCGCGACGGGGTCTCGAAGGCGGCCGCCATCGAGCGGGCCCGGGAGCTTCTTGAGCTAGTCGGCATCGACCCGGACCGAGTGAACTCCTACCCCCACGAGCTCTCGGGCGGGATGCGACAGCGAGCGGTCATCGCGATGAGCCTGGTGCTTGACCCGCGGCTCATCATCGCCGACGAGCCGACGACCGCACTGGACGTCATCGTCCAGGAGCAGATACTCTACCGGATCGGCCAGCTCCAACAGCAGCTCGGCAGCTCCATGCTCCTCATCACACACGACATCAGCGTGGTCGCCGAAACCTGCGATAAAATCGCCGTCATGTACGGCGGAGAGCTCATGGAGACCGGAAGCGTCGAGCAGTTGTTCGAGGACTCCCACCACCCGTACACGCTCGGCCTCCAGAACGCCTTCCCGAGCATCGACGAACGGCGCGAGCTGGTCAGCATCCCCGGCTCTCCCCCGAACCTGGCGGACCCGCCGAGCGGCTGTCCGTTCGTCCCGCGCTGTCCGTTCGCAACGGAGGAGTGCGGCGAGCCACTCCCCGAGATTGAGGTCGAGGAGGGGCACACGACGTGGTGTCATGAGCCCATGCCGTTCGCGGAGATGCGCGAGGTCGCCGGGAAGCGCGAAACGTGGATCACGGAGGTGACCTCGGAATGACCGCCGAGGTCAGCTCGCTCGACCGGGCCACTGAATCGTACGACGGGCCGGTCATCGAGGCCGACGGCCTGACCAAGCACTTCCCCATGGAGTCAGGGTTGGTCAGCTCGCTGCTCGGTGGCGAGACGAGGTACGTGAAGGCGGTCGACGGCGTCGACCTGCACATCGACTCGGGCGAGACCGTCGGCCTGGTCGGCGAGTCGGGTTGCGGGAAGTCCACGCTCGGCGAGGTGCTCATCGGGCTCCAGGAGCCGACGGCCGGGAGCATCCGCTTCTTCGGCCAGGAGCTGACCGGCGACGTCCCGAGAGACCGGATGCGCAAGTTCCGACAGAACGTCCAGATGGTGTTCCAGGACCCCTACGAGTCCACGAACCCGCGGTTCACGATCGGCCAGTGGATACGGGAGCCACTGGAGATCCACGACGTCCCGAACAAGCGCGAGCGCGTGCTCACGGCGCTCGAGCGCGCGGAGCTCTCTCCGGGTGAGGCCTACCTCGACCAGTACCCACACCAGCTCTCCGGCGGCCAGCGCCAGCGGGTCTCCATCGCCCGCGCCATCGTCCTCGAACCCAAATTCATCGTTGCTGACGAGCCGGTCTCGATGCTCGACGTCTCGGTGCGCGCGAGCGTCCTGGACACGCTCCAGTCGCTCGGACGGGAGCTCGACATGGCCGTCCTCTACATCTCCCACGACCTCTCGCTCATCAAGCAGATGTGCGACCGGACGATGGTGATGTACCTCGGGAAGGTCGTGGAGTCGGGGCCGACCGACGACCTCATCGGCGACCCGAAACACCCGTACTCGCAGGCGCTGGTCGACGCCGTGCCGGTCCCGAAGGCGGGCAATCGCGTGAACAAACCACCGCTGGAGGGCGAGCCCCCGGACCCGGTCGACCTCCCCGAGGGGTGTAACTTCCGACCCCGGTGTCCGTACGCGACGGACGTCTGCTACGATGAGCCGACTCTCGACGCCTGGTCGGCGGACGGCGGCGCCCGACACGCCTCGTGCCATCGGGTCGGCGACTTCGACCCGGCGCACATCCGGGCGAGCGATGAGTGACCGATGGCCGTAGACTGGCCGAAGTTCCGGTGCGATCCGGCCAACACCGGGACGTACGACGGTGGCCTCGACGTGCGCGACTGGCAGGCGCCGGCGTGGACCGTCGAGACCGGTGACCCCATCGGGACCTCGCCGGCGGTGGTCTCGGGCGTCGCGTACGTCGGGAACGACGAGGGGGCGTTCCTCGCGGTCGACGCGGACCGCGGGCAGATCGAGTGGAAGACACCCCTCGGCGCGGGCGTCCACTCCTCGCCCGCCGTCGCGGCTGGGCTGGTCTACGTCGGCTGTGACGACGGCGCCGTCTACGCACTGGACGCCGCGACCGGCGAGGAGCGCTGGCGGTGTGGAACCGACGGCCCGGTGCTCTCCTCCCCGGTGGTCGTCGGCGGGACCCTGTTCGTCGGGAGCGACGACGGCGCCGTCTACGGCCTCGACGGCGACGACGGAAGCGTCGTCTGGCGACAGCGGGTCGGAACCGCCGTCGGTTCGTCACCGGCCGTGGTCGGCGACGTGGTGTATGTCGGCACGGCGACCGGCGCCGTCGTCGCCCTCGACGCGGCCGATGGCGGGTTCCGCTGGACCTACCGGACGAACGGGACGGTCGTCTCCTCCCCGGCCGTCGCGGACGGCCGCCTGTACGTCGGGAGCGAGGACGGCGCCGTCTACGGCGTCGACCTCGACGACGGCTCCCTGTCGTGGCGCTACCAGACCACGGGCGGCGTCATCTCGTCGCCCGCCGTCGACGAGGGCCGCGTCCACGTCGGCGTCCCGCAGACGGACGTCCACTTCGAGTCGGTCGGCGGCAGCGTGGCGACGCTCGACGCCGCAGACGGTTCCGAGAAATGGTCGTTCGACGCGGACGGCTTCGTGGACGCGTCGCCGGCGATCGCCGACGGCGTGGTCGTCGTCGGGAGCCACGACGGATTCGTCTACGCCCTGGACGCCACGGACGGCTCTGCCGTCGCACGGTTCGATGCGAAGGCGCCGCTGCTCTCCTCGCCCGCCGTGGCCGACGGCCGCGTCTACGTCGGCACGGACGGCGGGCGACTCTTGGCGCTCGGGGAGTAGTTCGCCGAGAGGGACCGTTCGACGGGGAAGGCGGGCGATTACTCGTGTGCGGTGATGGGGACGGGCACGTACGGCTCCTCGAGGTACGCCATCTCGCTCGCGGACAGCGAGATGTCCAGGGCCTCGACGGCGGCGTCGACGTGCTCGACGCTCGTCGTGCCCACGATGGGGGCGTCCACCCAGTCCTTGTGGAGGAGCCAGGCGAGCGCGATTTGTGCCATCGCGACCCCCTTCTCGGCCGCGAGCTCCTGGACGCGCTCGTTTATCTCGCAGACCGCGCCGTGCTCGTACACCTCGACGCGGTTGTCGACGTGCTCGTCGGTCTCGCCGCGCGTCGTCGCCGACATCTCCTCGTGAGGGCGCGCCAGGTAGCCCCGGGCGAGCGGCGACCACGGCGTGACGCCGATTCCCTCCTTCGCACAGAGCGGGAGCATCTCGCGTTCCTCCTCGCGGTACGCCAGGTTGTAGTGGTTCTGCATGGTGGCGAACCGCTCCAGGCCGAGGGCGTCGGCCTTGTAGATGGCCTCCGCGAACTGGTGGGCCCACATCGAGGAGCCCCCGACGTACCGGACCTCGTTGCGCCGAACCATGTCGTCGAGGGTCCGGAGCGTCTCCTCGATGGGCGTATCGTAGTCCCACCGGTGGATGGACAGCAAATCGAGGGTGTCCAGACCGAGGCGGTCGCGGGAGGCCGCGACCTCCTGTTCGAGGGCCTTGCGGGAGAGCCCCTTCGAGTTGGGGTTGTCCTCGTCCATCTGGAAGCAGACTTTGGTCCCGACGACCATCCGGTCGGTGTCGTACTCCGCGAGCACGTTCCCGAGGTACCGCTCGCTATTCCCGCCCGAGTAGGCGTTCGCGGTGTCGAAGAACGTGATGCCGCGGTCGATGGCGTGCTCGATTATCTCCGCGCTGGCCGCCTCGTCGAGCATCCACTCGGTGCCGCCGCCGAAGCTGTAACAGCCGAGACAGATTCGACTCGTCGTCATACCGGTGTCTCCGAGTACTGCGTACTCCATACGGGTGTGTCTCGAGGGTAGACGGTAAAGGTTTGGTTGCCGAACCGGGCACGAGACCGCCACCGCGAGTCGGCCGGGGTCGAACGGCTCACTCGGAGGCCGACTCGTCGACGTCGCCGGTCTCCTCCATCAGGACGACCCGCGCCCCGTCCGCCTCGACCGCCTCCTTGAACGCCCAGGGGTTCGTCTCGACGCCGGTCAGCTCGTCGGTGTTGTAGTGGACGGGCAGGACGAGGTCGGCCCCGATGTGCCGGGCGAACGCGGCGGCCTCGACCCGGTCCATCGTGTACGACCCGCCGATGGGAGGGAGCAACACGTCCGCGGTCACCTCCCGGAGCTCGTCGACGAAGTCCGTGTCGCCGGCGACGTAGACGACCACCCCATCGACAGTCAGCCTGAACCCAACCCCCTCGCCGGGCGGGTGGATTGGGTTCCCGGCCTCGTCCACGTGCGGGCCCGCTGGGTCGTTGTACGCGGGGAACGCCGCCACCCGGATTCCGTCGACCGTGATCGTCTCGCCCTGGCGGAGGGTGGAGACGTCGCCGACGTGGTCACGGACCCGCGAGGTGTCGAGGTCGAAGGCGACGACCGCGGTCTCCGCGTCTGACACGGCGACGATGGCCGACGGGTCGTAGTGGGCGCGGTCCCCGTGCGTGACGAACACGACATCGGCCGTCGGCAGCTCGTCGAGGTCCGGGACCGCGTCTGACCAGAGGTCGACGTACAGGACGCAGCCGGCGCGGGTCTCGATCCGGACGGCCGCGTGGCCGAGCCGCTCGAAGGAGAGTCCCTCGTACTGGACTGGCATGGCCGACCCACGGGGCGGCCGATAATCAACGTTGCCGTGGCCCAGCCCGACGCGGGCCGCCGGCCGGGACCGCGAGACCGCCGGGAAGGTTTAATCCGTCGCCCGCTAGAGAGTGCGCCACACCAATGCGAGTCACTACCGTCGAAACCGTCGCGGTGCAGGTGCCGTTCGCGGAGCGCTTCCCCGTGAGCTACGAGACCGAGCGCGAGACCGACCACGTCTTCGTCCGTATCCACACCGCCGACGGCCGGGTCGGCTACGGCGAAGGGGCCGCCCTCCCCTGGTTCACCGGCGAGGTGGCCGACGGGATGGCGGCCGTCGTCGACCAGTATCTCCGCCCCCGGGTGGAGGGCGGGTCCCTCGACGCGGCCGACGCCGCCGTCGTCGACTTCGGCCGGTCGTTCCCGAACGCGCCGGGGGCCTGCGCCGCCGTCGAGATGGCCTTACTCGACCTCCGCGGGAAGCGAGCCGGCATCCCGGTGAGCGACCTGCTCGGCCCCCGCCGGCGGGACGCCGTGCCGAAGATGTGCATCATCCCGGCAGTCGACCCCGAGGCGGCCGCGCGGACCGCGAGCGCGGCCGCGGACGAGGGCTACCGGCAGTTCAAGACGAAGGCCGACGGCGACCTCGAGGGGGACGCGGCGCGGATCAACGCGGTCCTCGACGCCATCCCGGCGGACGCCACCCTCCGCGTGGACCCGAACACCGCCTGGGTGAACGCGCCGACAGCCGAGCGGGCGGTCGCGCTCGTAGAGCACCCGGAGAAGCTCGAGTATCTGGAACAGCCCGTCCCGCCCGAGCGCACGGCCGAACTCCGTCGCATCTGGGACGCGACCGGTATCCGGGTGTTCGCCGACGAAGCCGCCCACGGCCCGGCCGACGTGGCCGCGCTCGGGGGCGACGGTCTCGTCGCCGGCTGTCACCTCAAGCTGGCGAAGGCCGGCTCGCTCCGCCGCCTCGAGGAGATGGCGCGCGTGGCGGGACGCCACGACCTGCAGGTGACAGTCGCGAGCGCGTTCGGGTCGTCGCTCGACGTCGCGGCCAACCTGCACGTCGCCGCCGTCGCCCCGGCGCTCTCGCGGGGCTGTGAGCTCTGCACGGACCTCGTCGCCGCGGACCCGGTCGTCGACCCGCTGCCGGTGGGTCCCGAGATGGCCGTCCCGGACGAGCCGGGGCTCGGCGTCGAACTCGACCCCGAGCTGTTCGAGTGACTGCTCCCGACGCACCAGTCGCCGAATCGGCGGCGACCGACGGGCGACGGTGTCGCCCGAAACCGCCCCAAACCGCCGACACCGACACGTTGATGCCGGAACCGTGCGAGTTGTGCGCATGGCCCGAGACCAGGCCGACCAGCCCCGGATTCGCTTCGAGACGTCCTCGGCGAGCCGGTTCATCGAGGGGACAGTCCGCGGGAAACACCAGGTGCTCGTCGACGAACGCGACCGCGGGCCGCCGGTCGGAAGCGGCCAGGACCTTCACCCGACGCCCGTAGACTACATGCTCTCCTCGCTGGTGGCCTGCCAGGTCGCCGTACTCACGCAGTGCCTGGCCAAGTCGCGGGTCGAGGAGTTCGCCATCGAGGCCACGGCCGAGGTCGGTCGGAGCGGGACGGGCGACGTCCCCGACGAGATGCCGGAGAACACCGCCACCCGCATCGAGCACGTCGAGGTGCGACTCGAACTCACCGTCCCGCCGGCGTTCGAGTCGCGGGCCAGCCGCTGTCTCGAGGTGTACGACCGGGGCTGCATCGTCGGGCAGAGCTTCTCGGCCGGAATCGACTACGACTCGGAGACGTCGCTCTCGCTCGCCGAGTGACCCGGTCGGCCGCCCGGTTCGGCCGACCGCCCGGCGACTGCACCGAGACGGGGCCTGGCGCTGGTTCCCGCCGGCGGCGCCCGTCGCGTCCGAGGGACCCGTAGCTACATTACGACGGGGCGAGAACGGGAAGCGTATGTCGGAGCCAGCAAACCCGTACTCGGACGCGACAGTCTGGGGCGAGATCACCGCCTCCAGCGACGACGACGTCGCCCACGCCCGGGTCCGCGACACGCACGACCTCGAACTCGACGAACCCGCGACGCTCCCCATCGGCACGGACAGCGCGCCGTGCCCGGCCGACTACCTCATCGTAGCGACCGCGGGCTGCCAGGTGGAGGTGCTCAAGCAGGCGTTCGCCAAGGCGCGCGTCGACGAGTACGACATCCACATGTACGCCGAGCGGGAGTGGGCCCAGGAGGGCGAGAAGCTCGAGTTCTTCCCCGAGAACACCAGAATGCGCCACCAGCGGCTGAACTTCGAGCTGACCGTCGAGACGACCCCCGAGTTCGAAGAGCGCGTGCAGCGCTGCCTCGACGTCTGCGAGGACGCTTGCATCATCAGCCGGAGCGTCGAGCAGGGCATCGACGTCGAGATGACGAAGACGCTCGAGGTGCGCGAGGACGCCTGACCCCTACGCGCGCACGAACTCCACCGGGAACTCCTGGAGGTCCTCGGGGCCGTCCTCGCCCACGATCACTGTGGTGCCGAGCTGCAGCGCGTGCCGCTCGTCCGGAGTGACGACGTTCGGCTGGACGACCAGCACCATCCCCGGCTCGAACGTCCAGCCCTCGCTAACCGGGTCCTCGGCTCCGGGCCAGTAGTTCGAACTCCGCGTTCCGAGGAACGGGTGGAGGTAGCCGTTGCCGTAACCGTGGAGCATCACGTCGTAAATCTTGAACTTCGACTCCTCGACCGGCGCCATCGCCTCGTGGACGTCCCTCGCGGTGTTCCCCGGCCGGAGGGCGTCGACCATGCGATGGTAGGTCTCCTCGGCGACGTCGAAGATGTCGCGGTAGGTGTCGGTCGGCGACTCACCGACGGCGTAGGGCCGGTGTACCTGGCTGGCGTACCCACCGTCGTTCGCGCTGATCTCGGTCGTGATAACGTCGCCGGCGTCGATTGTGCGCGCCGACGGCGTGCTCTTCCACGGGAGGGGCTCGCCGGGCTCCGCGCCGTCCATCGGGGCCGTCGAGATGAAGGCGTTGTTGAGCCCGCCGCCATCGTGTGACAGCGACGACTGCAGCACGGCCAGGAGGTCTGCCTCGCTCATCCCCGGCTCCGCCTCGGCCGCGAGCGCCGCCATCCCCTCGTCGAGGACGGCCGCGGCCCGGCGGACCCGGTCGAGCTCCGCGTCGCTCTTGACCGCCGTCAGGTGGGTGAACGGAACGGTCGCGTCGACGAGCGACGCGTCGAGCGACGCGTCGAGTGTCCGGTAGTGCTGCCAGGGCAGCCCCAGCTCGTACCGGGAGTCGAACCCGACGAGCCCGACGGTGCCCGCCATCACCCCGCCCTCGCGGAGTCGACTCGCGAGCTTCCCGGCGGGGTCGTGGAGCATCAGGCGGAGGTCCTCGACCTCCGAGACCTCCCGGACGTACTGGAGGTGGTTGCTGATGCCGACGTACATCGTCGGTGCCTCTTCGGGGTCGGCGAACGCCACCAGGTAGGTGGCGAAGGGCGGGCTGTAGTTCGTCAGGTACTCCAGCAGCGTCGTCTGGAAGTGCGAGTTTCCGTAGACGACGACCGCGTCGTATCCCTCGCGGTCCAGCAGCGCCGAGACCGCCTCCCACCGGCGCTCGTACTCCTCCTCGGGGAAGCGCCGGTAGTGGTCTCTCCGCCGGTTCTGCCTGGCTAGTCGTAGCGGCGGCATGCGAATCTGTCTCCAGTTCGGGATGGAGCGGCGAGGGTTTAGTTCTATGGGGAACGACGGCCCGAGCGGCGAGGGTGAAGTCCTGGGGGACCGACGGCCCGAACGTCGCCCCGCCGGCCGACGGGCGCCGGCGGACAGCTCACCTGCCCGCGAGCAGGTCGAGGGCGTTCCCCCCGCGTATCCGCGCCGCGTCCCGGTCCGAGGCCACCGACTCAACCACGTCGACGAACTCCCGGAGCTCCGCCGTGGTCCGCGGCTCGAAGGGGTAGTCGGTCCCGAACAGCACCTGCGAGGACGGGAGCTCCGACAGCGTCGTCTGGAGGGCGGCGTGGTAGCCGAAGAACCCCGACGTGTCGACGTAGACGCGGTCCTCGAGCTGGCGCTTGAACTCGGGCCACGGCTTGAGCTTCTCCTGTCCCGGCCACCGACCGCCGTCGAGCTGGAGGTGCACGCGACCCATCATCCCCGCGATGTTGCCGCCGAGGTGGTGGAAGACGAAGGGCAGGTCCGGATAGCGGTCGAGGATGCCGCGGTGGATCACCTCGGCGATGCTGGCGGCGAGCGCCGCCTCTCGGCCGAAGATGCGGTCGAGGAAGTAGTCGTCGTCGAGCACCGACGAACGGAGCGAGTCGGAGAGTGCCGGGTGGACCAGGAGCGGCGCGCCGGCGCGGTCCGCGACGGAGAAGACCGGGTCGAGCTCGTCGTCGGGCAGCCGCACGTCGCCCGAGCGCGTCTCCAGCGCCCCCCCATGGAGGCCGGCGTCGAGCGCTCGCTCCAGCTCCGCGGCGGCTGCCTCGCCGCCGGCCTCCGTGGGGATGGCGGCCAGCCCGTAGAACTCGTCGTGGCGCTCGACCACGTCGAGAAGCGCGTCGTTCGCCGCGGCGGTCGCCGCGGCGTCGTCGTGGCCCATGAAGTACGGCTGTGAGAGCACCGCGGCGTCGATGCCGGCCTCCTCGTACCGGGCCAGCAGCGTCGCGGGGTCGGTGCCGGTCGTCGCGAACGGGCCGTCGGCGAAGCTCTCAGCCAGCGACGGGGGCATGCTCTCCTCGACGTAGAGGTGTGCCCCGAAGTCGACCGTAGGCGTATCGGATGACATCGTCCTGGAATCCCGTCGGCGTGTATTCAACCTGCCGTTCGCAGCAGTCGCCGTCGGGACGATGCGCCCGCGTCGCCTCCCCACAACAGGTAAGTCGACGCCGACGAGAGAGAGCCCATGCCACCGACGCTGGAGGTCGCGTGTCGCAACGACGACTGCCCGCTCGACATGGTCGAACTCCACTACACGTACGAGATGGTCGAGGACGTCGACGTCGAGGACTTCCGGTGTCCGTACTGCGGCCGCGCCGACTCCCTCGAGCGGCTCACCTACACGTACGAGGACTCGCGGTAGCCGACTGACGGGAGAGCGAGGGAGGCGAGCGCTCGGCTATGGCCGTCACCGGGCCGAGACGGGCGTGCGCGGACTACAGAGGACGCCTACAGCGCGTCGATGGCCCGCTCGACCGCGGCGTACGGCCGCGACGCGGGCCACTCGGTCGCGGCCCACGCGTACGCCACGGTCAGGTCCGCCTCGAGGAGGAAAAAGGCTGGCCGCGCCCCGACCAGGCCGGTCATCCCGCCGTGGTCGTGGGTGACGTCGTACCGCTCGGCGACGCCCGCCCGCGGGTCGCTGAACAGGGGGAACGGGAGGTCGTGGTCGCGGACGAACGCGAGGTGCTCGTAGGGCGTGGAGATGGAGTAGCCGACGACGGTCACGTCGTCGGCCCAGCCACGGCGGCGCAGGTCGATGCAGGTGTGGGTCGTCAAGCCGGTCCCGTCCATCGGCAGGAACGCGAGCAGCACCGGACCGTCCGCCGCGACCTCCGAGAGCGTCGCGTCCTCCCAGTACTCGCCCGTCACCAGGGGGCGGGTGAAGTCCGGCGCGGTCTCCCCGGCGGTCGGGTGGTCGCTCGGCGGGAGCGACACGACGTCGAAGTGGAAGGCGGTCACGACTCGCCGCCCCCGGTCGCGCCGGTATCGCCGTACGTCCGCTCGAGGTACGCGACGATGTTCGCGCTCTCCGACATGGTGATGCCGTGCTCGCGGTCGACGAGGACGGGAACCGCCCGCTGTCCGCTCACTCGTCTCACGGCGTCGCGCAGGCTGTGGGTCGGCACGACGAACCGCGAGTGGAACGGCACGCCGAGGTCCGCGGCCACCCGGACGACACGCTCGCAGTACGGGCAGCCGACGTGGCGGTAGAGGACGAGCGCCGACTCCTCCTTCGGTGGGTGCGCTGCTGACATGGACAGCCGGAAGCCCGCGCCGCGAGGGCTTAAGCGTTGGTCCCGCCGTCGCGGGTGGGGAGCCGCCAGTAGAGCAGAGCCATCACCCCCGTCACGACCGCGAGCGCCAGGAACGCCTCGTCGAAGTAGCCGGCGTCGGCCATCCAGCCGACCGCCAGCGGCCCGGACGAGCCGACGACGAAGAAGACGGTCCGGACCAGCCCCCACGTCCCGCCCTGGATCTCCGGCGGGAGGATGCGGACGATGTACGCGTCGCTCAGGGGCGCGAGGCCGAGTCGGCTGCCCGCGACCAGCAGCGCGACCCCGAGCGCGAGCGGACCAGACAGCGCGGGCAGCGCGACCAGCGGGAGGACGCCGAGAAGCCCGACGGCCACGAGCACGTTGCGGAAGCCGAACCGGTCGCCCAGACGGCCGGAGATGGGCTGGAACGAGGCGCCGGCGGCGAAGAAGACGGCGTACAGCGTCGCCGCCGAGGCCTGGTCTAGCCCCTTCACCGACACGAGGTAGGTCGGGAGGAAGGCAGTGATCGCCTGGAACGAGAACACCATCAACGTCGTCGCGGTGACGGCGAGGGCGACCTGCGGCCGACCAAGCACGGCGACCACCCGACTGAGGGACCGGGGCGCTCGGTCCGTCGAGCCGTCGCCGCCGGTCCGCGTGGGCAGCACCAGCAAGAGCCCGCCCACCGCCGCGAGCAGCGCGGGGACGAAGACAGCGAACGTCCCCCGCCAGCCCACGACGCCCACGAGGACGCCCGCGACGACGGGGAGCGTCGCCGCCCCCGCGCTCCCGGCGGCCCGCGAGACGCCGAACGCGGTCCCGTCGCCCTCGCGGAAGACGTTCGAGAGGACCGAGCCCTGCGGCGGGCCGTAGAGCCCGCCCCCGAGCCCCAGGACGGCACAGCTGAGTAGGAACACGCCGAACGTGGAGGCGACGGTGAAGAGGAGGGCGCCGAGGACGACGACTACCAGGCTCCCCCCGAGGACGCGCCGCTCGCCGAACCGGTCGGTCAGCAGCCCGGCGGGGAACTGGGTCGCGGCGTACGAGACGCCGCTGACCGTGATTGCGAGGCCAGCGGTCGTGTTCGAGAGCCCGAACTCCACCGTCAGCGTCGGGAGCAGCGTCGGGAGGACAAAGCGCGTGCCGACGACGAGCAGCCAGCCGGCCGAGACGGCGACGAGAACCCGCACGCGCCCGCCGGCTGCGACGGCCGCGGCGCTCGACCACAGCCGCTGGGTCAGACCCGATGACTCCGACATCCAGGGTGTGGCTACTCGAACGACCGCAATAGAGCTACTGGTACCGGCGCAAATCTTTGTATGCAGGCGCGCCAACCGGACAGCATGGGCCCACCGGACGAAGACCTCGAACTCGCGCTCGGCGGCGACGCGCTCGTCACGCGGCGGTACCCCCGAACCGACCCGCCCGGACCGGTCGTCGAGACTGTCCGCGCGGCCGACACCGGCGTCGTCAACCTGGAGGTGCTGTTGCACGACTACGAGGGGTACCCGGCGGCCAAGGGCGGGGGGACGTACGTGCGGGCGCCGCCGGCGGTCGCCGACGACCTCGCGTGGATGGGCTTCGGGCTGTTCGCCGCGGCCACCAACCACGCCGGCGACTACTCCCACGGCGGGATGGAGGCGACGATGGACGCCCTCGAGGCGCGGGACCTGCCGTTCGCCGGACTGGGGCGGACCCTGGGGGCGGCGCGCGAACCCGCGTACCTCGACACCCAGGCCGGGCGAGTCGCGCTGGTCGCGGCGTGCTCGTGGTTCCCGCCCGCGAGCGCCGCCGGCCAGCAGCGGCCCGACATCCACGGCCGGCCCGGCATCGCCCCGCTCGGCGTCGACACGCGGTACGTGGTCCCGGAGGCGACGCTCGGTGAGCTTTCGACGCTCGGTGACCGCCTCGGGCTAGAGGATCGCAAGGACTTCCGCCGAGAGCGCGGGTTCCCGGTGCCGGCCGAGGACGACGACGAGTACGTGCTCCCGAACGTCGGGGGCGACGAGCCGATCCGGTTCGCGGCCGGCGACGAGTTTGCGGTGCGCCAGTCGGCAGACCCCGACGACCTTGCCGCGCTCCGCCAGTCAGTCCGGACCGCCCGGCGGCAGGCCGACTGGGTCGTCGCGAGCCTGCACACCCACGAGGGACACAACGGCATGTACAACGACAGCTCGGTCCCCGAGTTCCTCGAGTCGGTCGCCCACGACTGCGTCGACGCCGGCGCGGACGTCGTTCTCGGTCACGGCCCCCACGTCCTCCGCGGCGTCGAGGTCTACGACGGTTCGCCGGTTTTCTACAGCCTCGGCAACCTGTTCATGCAGAACGAGACCGCCGGCCGACAGCCAGCGGACATCTACGAGCGGTACGACCTCGACCCGCTCCGGGCCACCCCCGCGGAGCTCTACGACGCGAGAGTCCTCGACGACGACGGCAAGCGGATCGGCTTCCTCGCCGACCGCACCTACTGGGAGGGCGTCCTCCCAGTCTGTCGATTCAGGGACGGCGAACTCGCGGACGTGGTCCTCCACCCGCTCGACCTGGGGTTCGATCGGCCCCGGACCCAGCGCGGTACGCCGCGCGCGGCGTCCGACTCGGCGGCGCGAATCATCGAGCGGGTCGCGGACCTGTCGGCGCCGTACGACACAACCGTGGCCGTCGACGGCGACGTCGGACGCGTCGAGACGGCGTAGCGCCGCCGAGCGGTCCGTGCCGGCACGGGCCCGGTCGGGGTGCGCTGGAAACTACAGGCCCTCTCCGCCCCGACCGAAAGTCGCATGGTCCTGGTGTGTGAACCAGTGGAACGCCATGACGTTCGACGTGCCGGGAGACCTGCGGTATCAGGACAGCCACGAGTGGGTGCGATTCGAGGGCGAGGCGGCAACGGTCGGGATAACCGACTTCGCGCAGGACGAACTCGGTGACGTCGTGTTCGTCGACTTGCCGACCGTCGGCGACTCGCTCGAACGGGGCGAGCAGTTCGGGGTCGTCGAGAGCATCAAGGCGACCTCCGATCTCTACCTGCCGGTCGCTGGCGAGGTCCTCGCCGTCAACGGGGAGCTCCAGTCGTCGCCGGAGCTCGTCAACGACGACCCCTACGGCGACGGCTGGATGCTCCGCGTCGCGGTAGGCCGCCCCGGGGAGACGGCCGACCTCCTGACCGACGAGGAGTACAGAGAGCGGACGTCGTGACCAGACCCAATCGCGGGGGCGAACCGGGTTCCGGATATGTCACATCGGAGGATTTAAGACGGTATTCGGGGTCCTCCTAGGTGGTGTCAGGACGGCAACCGCCAGCGGTGCCAAGCAGTGCCTGTCATCTGTCACGGGAGTGGAACCCCCACGACTTCGCGGACTGCTCGTTCGAGTTCAGCGCTCGCGGTCCCGACACTCAGAGGCACGGACGAGGGCACCCCGACAGGGTCCCTCAACACGTTTCGATATGTGCGAGTCCGTTACTCTCCTTCACGACCGATGGAGTTCAGGGGGTGGAACCCCCCGTAAAACATGAAGACGATTCGATGATAATTATTCTATAGTTTGTTTGTTTGGTTTTAGTATATTGAACGGGCCTCGAGACCAACGAGCCGGCGACCGTCGAGCGCGTCCAGCGGACGCTCCGCGAAGGTAAGCGGTGACCGGCCAGCACGTTGAGCCGGGTCAGACTCTCGCCCACTGACTCGGTCGGCTGACGAACGCCGACAACGACGACACCGTCGGGGGTACGCTGGTCGTCACGGACGGCACCGTCTACACGTCGAGTGGCCACCTGATCGCCATCTCGTGAACGGATACGTCCTCTCGACGAGACCAGCAGAACACCCGCTTGCGCTCAAACAGAAGGTCTGAGCGGGAGACTGGCTACCCTGGCGTTCGCGTGTAGCCAAGGTATTCGACATGACGATCGACCTCCAGGTCCCGACGTACTACGTCCACGGACGAGCATGGACCTTCCGGGTTCACCGTCACCGGCGCCGGGGCTCTATACGTGTGAAGCTGTTAAATACATTTATTTATAATTACTATCCAGATTGTTTGGAATATAAGACGGGGATGAGAACACGGGTGAATAAGGCGAATTAAAAAGATTTACAGACATGAAATACTCAATAGCAAGCGAACATTTTGACCCCTCTATATTTGGCGATATGATATGTAAACAGAAGGTGGGATATCGTGAATTTCTCCAGAGAAAAATAGAGCTCGATAGTGTCGACAAAAATGGCGACGTAACGGGGTTAAACCAGTGGATTCGACGATTTATATCCCGCCAACGATTGGAGCCAGTCCCGAGCGGGCGGTAGCGGAAGAAATTATAATATATAATGTCTGAGTGGACCGTGACGTTCCAAACCGGCGAACGTGTCGCGGAGATGGAACACTGTTCCGAATCGACGACCGCGAAATATTTTACAACGGTATTTCTGTAATCTTCATCTGGCGCGATAGGGGTCCGGTGCTCGAACCGTGTGTGACTAGGCCACAAATCGGTCGATCTCGAGGCAGGGGAACGCAAGCCGCTGTGAGGAAGTACCGTACCGACATGGCGAACCTCGTTACCGGCATGCCAAAGCAAATTTCAAGGAAGTAGTGGGCGCTCGTCGTCTGTTCAGCACCACGTTCGGTGGTATCGGACGAGACGGAAGCAGCGTCCGGTGACACCGGAAAGACGCTGCCAATCGATAGCACAGCCCTCATCGCGGGCCCGAGACCAGCTCTCACCCTGCGTTTATCTGGATCGAACCAGGATGTCCACCGGTCTCGCCTGTAACCGTCTAAAGACGGCAGTTCGGCCGGCCAGAAACGAGTTGGGCGGATGAATCCGATATCGCCGGACTATTATCAATGAATTTCGTCCGCGATACCTCAAATTTGTGAGTGGATTTTGGTGGGTTCCGTCCACAGCGGTTCCTGTCGTATCTGCCGGCCCTGACGAGAGACGTCGAGAACGGGAGAGCACTGTCCGTGACCAGTGTGAGCGGACTCGAACCGTCCAGTGCCGAACGCCTCCGTCACACGGAGCCGTGGCTAGCCGATCGATACCGGATGGACGGGCAACCGATACTCTACCGGGATTGCGATTCGGAGTCTGTCCGGCACGCTGCCGATCCTGTCGTCTCGTTCGCCGTTCGAACCCATCGGTCCCCACAGGGACCCGGAGTTCGAGTCCACCGTTCTTCCGACATTGCCGGAAACCCATCTCCCCGTCGGCTCCGACCCGTTGGGTTCACTCGACTCGACCGAGGTGCCAGTGACAAGCGGTAGAATGAGGCACGGAAATCCGCCATCGCCGGATAAAGTTATGGTGGAACGGTCCCAACCAGGGGTAGGAACATGAACAGGACGCGAAACACCCCGGTGAAATCGGTCGTGACGACGTTCGACGTGGTCGAGGCGCTCGTCGACCTCGACGGGGCGCGGATCGGCGACCTCACCGAGGCACTCGAGATCCCGAAGAGCACCGTCCACGACCACGTTCGCTCGCTCGTCTCGCTCGGCTACGCGAAAAAGGACCTCGATGGCTACCGCGTCAGTACCCGGTTTCTCGAAATCGGGGAGCGTGCTCGCACGCAGATGAGTATCTACGACGTCGCGAAACCGGAGGTCGAGCGTCTCGCGTCGGAGACGGGCCAGCACGCGAGCCTGATGGTCGAAGAGAACGGTCGCGGTGTGATACTCTACACGTCCGTGGGCGAACAGCCGGTCCGACTCGTCACGCACGACGGAACCAGAACCTACCTCCATACGAGCGCCGCCGGCAAGGCGATCCTGGGTCATCTATCCCGTGGTCAGATAGAGCGGATAATCGAGCGGACTGGGCTCCCGAAGTTGACTGAGAATACGATAACTGATCCGGACGAGCTGTTCGCCCAGCTCGAGGAGATACGCGAACGGGGATACGCGATAAACCGGGGTGAGCGGTTACAGGGGATGCAGGCCGTCGCCGCCCCGATACTCACGCACAACGACGTCGTCGCTGGTTCGGTATGCGTCTACGGCCCGTACAACCGAATCGAAGAGGAGCGCTTTCGATCGGAAATCCCGGACATGGTGCTCCAGACGGCCAACATCATAGAGGTCGCCCTCAACTACCTCTGAGCCGGTCGACCCGTCGGCTCGACTGCCGGCCCCGATGGGCGAATCCACGGGCGCCCGGCGTGCCCGCTCAGAGGAGGTCGAGCTTCTCGGCTGCGGATTCCAGGTCACCGCGGTCGTCTGGATGGGCGATCTCGATGAGCGCGTGTGCGCGCTTCCGGGTCGACTTCCGGCTCAGGTGCGCGGTCCCGTACTCTGTAACAACGGCGTCGACGCAGTGCCGGGGAGTCGTCACCACCACGTTCGAGGAGAGCGAGGGAACGATCTTCGGCTGGTCGTTCGGCGCGCGCGCCGAGAGCGCGATCACGGCCCGCCCGTCGGGGTCCGAACGCGCGACGTGCATGAAGTCGGCCTGCCCGCCGACGCCGCTCAGCTGGGCCCGGTCGATCATCTCCGCGTTCACCTGTCCGGTGAGGTCGACCTGGAACGCGGAGTTGACGGCCGCGAAGTTCCGCTGCCGGTGGAGGTTGGCCGGGTTGTGCGTCTCCGTGACGGATCTGAGTTCGACTGCCGAACTCGCCTCCTCCTCGAGCCAGCGGTAGAACGCACGGTCCGTCCCGAGCGCCGAACAGCCCGTGACCACCGCCACGTCGTCGTTCTCCATGAGCCGGTCGACACCGTTGCTGATGAGACCGGTCCAGACCCGTCGGACGTCGACGTCCACCAGCTCACGCGCGACGGCGGGGTAGATGCTCCCGATACCGAGCTGGACGGTCGGTCGATCGGGCAGCGCCGCGACGACGTTGCGGGCGATGGCCTCCTCGACGCGTGTCACCGTCGCTTCCGTGAGGACCGGTGGCTCCGTGCCCCCGACGTCGACCACGTAGTCGATCGCGCTCCGGGGCACGGTCTGGCCCTCGGCGACGCGTGGGATCTGTGCGTTCGTCTCGACGACGACGATGTCGGCCAGGGCGGCCAGCGCCCGGCCGTACGCCGTCAGGGTGCCGAGTGGCTGTTCGGCGCCGTCGGCAAGTGGGGGAGTCTGGAAGAGCGCGAACGTCCGACCGGACAGTTCGATGGGGGGATGCCGTGCGGCTGCGAAGAGCGTCGTTGGGTGGTATCTGACGGTACCCTCGGCGGCCAGCCTGCGGAGCCCGGGAGTCGTCATCGAGAGGTGGACCGTGACTCCGGGGGTCGTCGCCAGCGCGTCGAGCGGGGTCGAATCGGTGTACGCGACGCCGAACGCGTAGACGTCCACGTCTCTGAGGTCCGTCCGCTCGGCGAGCGCGAGCCCGACCGCCTTCGGTCGAGAGGTGTCCATGAGGATGTCGTCCCCGTCGCGGACCAGCGCCGCAACTGACTCGGGCGAGGCGGCACTCGCCGTCATCGGACGCTCCGCGTATCCGCTGCTGGCGACTGCAGGTCAGATGTTCGCTCGACGTGCCTGCTCGTGGGAGGACACCCGATGCTCATGGTAGTCCACTGTGCCCGGCCTCGGAGATGATCGTGGTCCCTGTGGTTCGTTCCTCCACGAGGTCCCAGTCGATCTCGACGCCGAGGCCCGGTCCCTCCGGGACGGGTATCGTGCCGTCCGCACCGACGGTCTCGACGTCCTCGGTGAACCCGTGAGCGCCCATCCACGTCACCTCCCGCGGGTGGACGATGGCGTGCTCGAAGTAGTTGGTGTTCCGGATGGCGCTCATGCAGTGGAGCGTCGCCGGGCCGCCGATGTGGAGTTCGAGGTCGGCCCCGAACGCCTCGCCCAGGTGAGCGACCTTCATGACGCCGGTGATGCCGCCGTCCTCGTGGACGCTCGCCCGGACCATGTCCAGCGCGTCGTCGACGAGGTGGTTGACGCGGCCGAACGGGCCCGTTCGGTCGTGCTCCCCGGCCAGGATCGGCGTCTCGAGTTCCGCGGCGAGCCGTCGACCGCTTCGTGTGCTGAACCCGGTGTCGTTCAACGGATCCTCGTACCAGAAGAAGCCGAGCTCGTCGAGGACCCGACCCACTCGGAGCGCCTCGGCGTACGTCTCGTACTCGCTGGCAGAGTCGAGCATCAGGTCCATCTCGTCGCCGACGGCGTCCGCGACCGCCCGGCAGATCTCGATGTCCGCGTGGGGCTCTCCGACCGGATGGATCTTGAAGGCCGGGTAGCCGCGATTCAGACACTCCAGGGCGAACTCGGCGTACGATTCCGGCGTGTTCAGGCCGTCCTCGGCGACGTCGGCCTGGAACGTCGA
>Ga0102959_1000042_pt1 | contig 38634 bp, 32 predicted proteins | sample SalPonF2_B_D2_MG_FD_84520 | JGI IMG/M metagenome (GOLD analysis project Ga0102959, IMG submission 84520) | Salt pond soil microbial communities from South San Francisco under conditions of wetland restoration - Salt Pond MetaG SF2_B_D2_MG ...
CGGATTATTATCGCTATACGCTGGATTTATTGCTTGATGAAATCAAAGAGCTAAAGCAAGTGGGCATCCGGTCGGTCTTGGTTTTTGCAAAAGTTCCGGAAGAAAAGAAAGACAATAAAGGGACTGAAGCACTTAATCCTGATGGACTAATGCAGCAGGCAGTCCGGGCAATCAAAGAAGAATTTCCCGAAATGCTGGTAATGACCGATGTGGCTATGGATCCCTATTCCAGTTATGGCCATGACGGCATAGTGGAAGACGGCGAGATCCTAAATGATGAGTCTGTTGAAGTGCTATCCAGGATGGCAGTAAGTCATGCCGAGGCTGGTGTGGATATGGTGGCGCCTTCGGATATGATGGACGGCCGTATTGGCGCCATGCGAAAGGCGCTGGATGATGCTGGTTTTAAACACACCGGCATTATGGCCTATAGTGCCAAATACGCATCTAGTTATTACGGTCCATTTAGGGATGCGCTGGACTCTGCGCCTGGATTTGGCGATAAGAAAACCTACCAGATGGATCCCAGTAACGTCCGTGAAGCTATTAAAGAAGCTCAGCTCGACGAACAGGAAGGAGCCGACATCGTTATGGTCAAACCTGGCTTGCCTTATATGGATGTGATTCGAGCCGTAAAAGAAAATGTAAGCGTGCCCGTTTCTGTGTATAACGTCTCCGGGGAATACGCCATGATTAAAGCTGCTTCGGCCAATGGCTGGCTTAATGAAGAAGAAGCGATGATGGAAGCCTTAGTCGGCTTCAAGCGATCCGGTGCAGATTTGATTGCAACTTATTTTGCAAAACAAGCATCAACATTATTGAATAAACAGTAATTGAAAATACCTGTCATTCCGAGGCTTTCCGAGGAATCTCAAATATGGTTAGCACACTTGAGATCCTTCGTTGCGCTCAGGATGACAAATCCTATTTTTATGTTAGAAACGAGTAAAAAATTATTTGAACAAGCTCAGCAATTCATCCCGGGCGGTGTCAATTCTCCGGCTCGCGCTTTTAATTCCGTAGGGGGAATCCCCGTCTTTTTCGAAAAAGCCGAAGGTTCCATCCTTACAGATGTCGATGGCAAAGAATATATCGACTATGTGGGGTCATGGGGACCGATGATCCTGGGTCATTCTTACAAACCCGTCGTAAAAGCTGTGCAGGAAGCGGCGGCTAAATCCACCTCATTTGGGGCTCCTACCGAAATCGAAGTAAAGATGGCGCAGCTGGTAAAAAAGATGGTGCCGAGCGTAGATAAAATCCGCATGGTTAATTCTGGCACCGAGGCTTGCATGAGTGCTATTCGCGTGGCACGGGGCTATACCGGCAGAGATAAGATCATCAAATTCGAAGGCAACTATCACGGACACGGTGATTCCTTCTTGATCAAGGCTGGAAGTGGGGCACTGACGCTCGGATCACCCAGCAGTCCCGGGGTAACCAAAGGCACGGCCCAGGATACGCTGATTGCCGACTTCAATAATTTGCACTCCGTTAAAGAACTATTTAATGAGTATAAAGGTGAGATCGCAGCAATTATTGTAGAACCGGTTGCAGGAAATATGGGCTGTATCCCTCCTAAAAAAGGATTTTTATCCGGACTTCGTGAACTTTGCGATGCCAACGATGCAGTGCTGATTTTTGATGAAGTGATGACCGGTTTCCGGGTAGCCAAAGGAGGAGCCCAGGAACGGTATGGAGTAACCGCCGATTTAGTGACTTACGGAAAGATTATCGGGGCGGGCCTGCCGGTTGGGGCTTTTGGCGGCAAGCAGGAAGTTATGGATGTTGTTTCTCCTGTTGGTCCCGTTTACCAGGCTGGGACTCTTTCGGGCAATCCGCTGGCAATGGCCGCCGGTTATGCTTTGCTTTCCGATCTCCAGAAAGATCCGCTCAAGTATGATGAACTTGAAGAAAAAACAACATACCTATTTACCGGTCTCAAAGAAGTCTTTGCAAAACATGATATTCCAACTACGGTCAACCGCGTGGGATCGATGATGAGTGTTTTTTTTACTGATCAAGATGTTGTGGATTTTAAAACAGCTAACACGACAGACACAGAGTTATTTAAAGTATTTTTTCACGAAATGTTAGAACGGGGGATCTATTTACCACCCTCAGCGTTTGAATCGTTTTTCCTGGCAAATAGCCTTACCGAAGATATGCTGGATCAAACGATCGAAGCGGCGGATCAGTCAATACAATCCGCTATGAATGCCTAAGAGCACAGAATAAATATTAGTTAACCAAACCGATGAAAAAACGAACTCAACTTGCAACCGTATTTTTTGTAGTACTTATTGATTTGATGGGGTTTGGCATTGTGTTGCCCCTTCTGCCGTTTTACGCCAAAAATTTTCATGCATCGGCCATAGTTGTAGGTTTGTTATACAGCGTTTATTCATTTGCACAGCTTATATTTTCACCCATTTGGGGTAGCTATTCCGACCGTATCGGCAGGCGACCTATTATGCTATTGAGTACTTTTGGGGCAGTCATTGCCTATATTATGTTTGGCTTGGCTGGTTCATTATTTGTACTGTTTGCTTCCCGGGTTGTTGCTGGCGTAATGGGGGGGAATATTTCTACAGCCCAGGCTTATATCTCAGATATCACCTCTACAGAGGAACGTGCCAAAGGAATGGGACTGATTGGGGCCGCATTTGGAATTGGATTCATGGTTGGACCAGCCTTAGCCACTGCATTAATACACGATTCGCTCCATGGTTTTATAGCTGGCATCGGTCTTCCCAATGTAGCCAGCTGGATGGCTGCGAATAAATATGCCCTCCCCGGATTTTTTGCAGCATTTATGTCGTTTTGTAGCTTTTCACTGGTTCTCTTTAAGCTACCAGAAACCGTAGATAAAAAAGCAAAAAAGCGTTCGTCTGACCGGGACGTTCGCCACAGTGTATTTTCCAGATCGTTCTGGAGGAAATTACAGGCCCAGACTGGCGCCGATGCCAAAGGAATGCTGATTCCACTATTGATTGCTTATTTCATCCTTACTTTCGGTCAATCTAGTCTGTATAGTGCATTTCCTCTTTTTAGTAAGGCGAAATTGGGCATGTCTGCCGAGCAGGTAGGAATGCAGTTTTTCTACATTGGATTGATTGCTGTATTTATACAAGGATATTTAATCCGAAAGCTCACTAAAGTATTCAAAGAAGAACATATTTTTACCGTTGGCAATGTTCTGATGGGTATTGGACTGGGACTGATTCCATTTGCCTATGATACGCTAACATTGAGTATATATCTGGGCATTATGGCAGTCGGCTTTAGCCTGAATACTCCAACGATCATGAGCCTGATTTCCAAAGAAGCCGAGGAAGAAAATATTGGTGCGGTTATGGGTACGTCGCAAGGGATATCGGGTCTGGGCCGTATGCTGGGCCCTACTTGGGGGGGCTTTCTGTTTGGCCTCTCAATTGGGCTACCTTTTTATTTGACAGCACTTATTATATTTGGTGCGGTTTATATCGGAATTAAATTACACCAAGCGTTAGGCCTAAAAGAGACCAAAGAAAAAGAGCCAGAGCCGGTGACCGAGTCATCTTCCTAATCCAATCGAATTTTTTGATTTATTTAGCATCCCGGCATCTTAATGTTGGATGGATAAAACATCACAAAGCTCTAGGGCGGGCAATGTGAGTTCGATAGATTGGAAACAAAAAATTCACCCTCTGGAAAAATAAATAATTCGTAAGCTGAATAATTATAAACTTATTATTAATAAGAATAGGGGTTTGGAGTGGGATTTGTATCAGTACGAAAGCTTTTTATATGTACCAGACTGACTAGTCGTTAAGCTTTTCCAGCTTCTTCTGTTTTTTACGAGGCAGGCCTTCTACAACGAGATTATAAGAATCTTTTATCCATTCTTTGATGAGTTCATCATCCAACTTGCCGTTAGGATCAACCGTATTCCAGTGTCGCTTATTCATATGCCGTCCGGGTTGTACTTCTTCGTAAAGATCGCGCAGCATTGCTGCTTTGACAGGATCACATTTCAAATTGATTCCGTCAAACTTTTCTACGTCTGTTAAGGCAAATATTTTATCCATGACTTTAAAAGCCAGGGTATTATCATCAAAAGGGAAGTCTTCCGAAACGCCTTTAAATGACAGACAAAATTCTCTAAAATCTTCAATATTCATGAAATTATCGTATTTGTAAAGGTTATTAGCTGTTAAATTGCTGTTTGATAAAGCGAATTGCTAATTAGAACTATTTACCTGATTATAATCGTCAACAAATTCTTGAAGTAAGTCTCTTGCCGCTTTTTTTATAAGTTCTAATTGGTCATAGGAAACAAGCCCAAGCGTTGCTGATTCCCAAGTGTTGGCCGTTGTCTGCAGATCTCTGTTTAAGGTTAACTTAACAGGCTGATAAAAATATAATGATATGTTAAAGGGTATAAGTCCGCGTCCGGCATCCATTGTATTTATATGCATATATAAAAAAGGAATTTCATCAGAATGTTTTACTTCTTTATCGGGAATGACTTTTATACCGCCTTCTTTCAGAGTCGTTTCTCCCATTTGTTGCAAGACACCTATATCCAGTTTAGTCTCATACTCGAGCGGGGCATTCTTCTCCACATTAACAGTGAATCCCATAGCATTTATACCTTTAAGAGAACTGCGTTCTCTGACTACTTCATTCTGTGCCCATGCCAACGAGCTATATAAGCATAAGATGACCACAAAAATATACTTCCGATATGCATACGCAAAACTAACCATAACTTTCTAATGTTCATTTATCTAATTAGTTTTATAACGAAGTCTTAATGGAAATCTTGTGCTTAGGTAAAGGTCTCAAACAGTCGTAGTGGTTCTGAGACAACTATTTATAATTAATGTTAAGTTATAATAATGAATCGGAACTGCAAGTCTAATTTAAATAACTGTTTTGCTGGAGTTTTCGTTGCCATGATTTATAGTCCTTTCCAGACAGCAATTGCCAGTAGAATCCAAGAAACGATGAAGCAAACTCCGCCAACAGGCGTAATGGCCCCTAACCATCGAACGTCACTGAGAGCTAATAGATAAAGACTTCCCGAAAAAATGATAATGCCTGCAACCATTAACCATCCCGACCATTTTAAAAGACCAGTTTCTGGTAAATGATAGGCGAGGATGCCGATGATTAACAATCCGATAGCATGGTAAAAATTGTACTTCACTCCCGTTTCAAAAATGTCAAGCATTTCTGCTGAGAGTTTGCCCTTAAGTCCATGAGCGCCGAATGCTCCTAATGATACGGCTAAGGCCATGGCGACGCTGCCAATCGATAAGAATAATTTTTGCATAAATTCCATTTGGTTTTGAGCTCAAGCTGTTAGCAAATAGCCATTTTGCTTTACTTTTATCTAAAGCTCATCATCTGATTGAGATTAATTAGTAATTGTATCGTTTCCAATAATAGCTTTCAATGTTTTTAACATTTTTGGATCGACAAAAAATCCAATCTGTTATACTCACAATTATTTAGCCTGCGGATTAATTGAATTTACAGCACGGTTTCTTTTAAAAATTATAAAAGTTAGCAAAAGAGACCACCCGGCGACAATAAACAATCCGCCCATTTCACGGCCTTCTTCAATCAAGATAGATTTCATTTCCCATGCTTTAAATAAATCATAAAAAGCTATACGTCCCCATACCTTAGGTTCAATAGTAGCGGCCCAAATAATGGTAATCACAAACAAAATAGCCGGAAGCACCCAATGTAAACGATCTTGAATAAAACCGATAGTCAACAGTGCCGCCGCCCCATAAACACTCATCCAAACGAGCGAATCCGGATCATTATATTGCACAATTATACTGAATACAAACATTGCCAGCATACAATAACTGACAATAGACAGGATTTTGTTCTTCATATCATGGTTAAAGGCTTTATGCCTATCTAATTGTTCAATTTTAATGTAAGCTAATTAATAAGTAATGGCACCTGCTTTATGCAACTTGCAATATCAAATTTCAGCAATTGAGGTATTCTAAAAAATAAGCTCCGCATTTATAGCGGAGCTTAAAATATCAGAAAAAAGTTAGGAATTAGTTAGTGCCTGTTACTTTGAGGTTATTATCTATTGCAATAATTCCTTTCACATCTGTAGCAATACGCTGGATTTGTTGCTTTTTGAAATCATTTTCAACGGATCCGTCCAATTGAACAATTCCTTGAGCAACCTTCACTTTCACGTCAACTGTGTCAACATAAGGATCGCGGATGATTGCATTATTGATACGTTTTTTAATGGCTTTATCGGTAGTGGGAATTTTGGGGCTAACAACCACTTTCCGTTTAACATTAATGTTATCAACTACTTTTTCGATGCCGGTGGTATTTCGGGCATCTTCTTCTGCCGCCAACTTGGAATTGAGATTCAAGACATCGCCATCCAGGACGGCAATATTTTCTCCTACTTTAACATTGAGTTTTCCAGCCGGAACCCGGGGATCGTATGACCAGGCTCGTTTGATAGCTGTCTGAATATTAGTAGGAGAGAGAGTGCTTAGATCAACATTGTGGAAAGAATTTTCTTTAAATTCGGGATGAACTTCCAGCTGATCTGCCTTAACGCCTGCCACCCCGGTTACATGGGCCTTTTGAACGGCCAGGCGTTTTTCAGGAGCACTACCTACCGACCCACTGAGTTTTACGGTATCTTCATCAACAGTTACTTTTATTCTGTTATCCTTGATTCGAGCGTCATACTCAAGCATGTTCTTAACCTCGGCCTTAATCTCCGAATCGCTCCGGTTGCCACTGTAAGAGATTTGGAGATTATTGGTTACTTCCTTAACGCCCTTTACGCCACTGACAATCGTTTCGGCCAATTTTCGTTCTTGCCAGGAATCTACGGCGCCTTTCAGGGTTACGAGTCCATTATTTACCGTACTACTGATCTCCCAGTTTTCAGTAGCCGGATCGGTGCTAAGCATTCTATCAATATCATTTTGTATCGCTTCATCCGGCCGGTCAGTAGTCACTTTTAAGTTGTTGACCACCGAGAGAACTCCATCTGTATTTTCACAGATTTCGGCAGCTTTTTTCTTGGCCAGTAAATTTGATATTGAACCGCTTAAGGTGACGATTCCATCGCTTGTAGAAACTGTAATATGCTTTTCCGGCACATCGGTGGTACTACTTAGTTCGTCTTTTATCGTTTTAGTAACTGAAGCATCAGAGGGTAAGTTAGTAGTACCATTTTCAGGTTTCTTCTTACAAGAGGACAGTGTAGCTATTAATCCAAGGGTAATTAGTAAGCCAGTTAGCGCTGTAAAAACCTTCTTAGAAAGTAATGTAAATGAGTTCCGCATAGTAAATACCTCCACCGAAATCATTATTAATACTTTTTCTAATAATGGATTATAAAACAAACTGGGAAGGCTGGGAGTTTCAATCTAAGTCCAGTTTATCCATGGGATTAGGATATTTGAAACTGTAATTTAGAATCAGGCGAAGCTTCTCGTTGGAAACAATTTTATAGTTTTTACCAGAGTCTTCCTTAAAGGTGGGAGGTTGGAGTCCCAAGGCCTTTGCTACTGCTGGGTAGTACATTTTTTTGGGTGGATGACCATCTGAGACCGCATTAAAAATTTGCCCGGTTACGTTTTCTTCGATTATTTTTTGGATAATGGCGATGCAGTCATCCCGGTGGATAAGATTAACAGGTGCATTTCCACGCTCCAGGTTTTTACGTCCCGCCAAATATTTGGCGGGGTGTCGGTCATAGCCATACAGACCTCCAAATCGCAGAACTGTTGTTTTGAATTCCTTTTGGGATAGTAATAACTGCTCGGCCTCTAAAAGGGCATTTCCGGAATTTCGTTTTGCCTTTCCGGGTTTAGCATCCACTTCATCTACAATGCCTGATTTATCAGGATAGACTGAAGTGGAACTTGCAAATACTACCAACGATATAGGAGATTGTTCTAGCTTTTCTATAACTGCTGTAATCTGTTTGATATAAAAATCCATAACATTCTCCTCTCCTCGAGAAGGAGGGATGTTCAGTACTAATACATCTGCCTGCCAGAAATCTTTACAGTTATCACAATGAAGTTCAGGATCCAGGGTGATTAGGAAAGGCTTGATTCCCCTATCTTTAAGCAAAGAAAGTTTTTCCTCGGATGTGGTAGAACCTTCAATTGTGTTCCCATTCCCAAGAAGGCGTTCTCCCAGCGGCAGCCCTAACCAGCCACATCCTAAAATACTTATCGTCATGATATCTAAATCGCTTGTAAAAGTAATACCTAATATCGTAAAGTTAGGTTCAAATATCATATCCGCAGACTATTGGAACAAAAAGCAAGTCTCTTGGTACTTATGGAGCTACAGACTATTATTTAAATAATTTTAAGATTTTAAAAAAATTTCTTGTTATGAAGAATATCTTGCGTTCACTTTATCTAATTGCAACTGTCACTATATTAGTGGGATGCGCTCAGAAGTCGAAAAAACAATTCAAACAGACGAAAGAAAAGGCCCAGGAAACTATAGGGTCTGCTAAGAAAAGTGTACAAGTCAGCAAAGAAGAATTTATGCATAATGTGCAGGATCAGTTGAATTCGATTAATGCAAAAATGGATCGGATTAAGGAGAAAGTTGATCAAAAATCAGGAGAGACTAAGACGACGTTACAGGAGCAAATGGAAAATATCAAGGATAAGAAGCAGGATTTACAGAAGAAATTGAATGAGCTAAAAGATCGATCCAAAGAGAATTGGGAGGACCTGAGGGAGGACATAGACCGACAGCTTGATAGTCTGCAAAATTCATTTGATGGCCTGAAGAATAAGTTGGGAATAGATGCTTAATATATCAAACATCCATTTAGAAAGGGCATGACCTTTGCAAGTCATGCCCTTTTGATTTTGATAGCTACCTGTTGATCTATCTGTCTTTTACAGGTAGAAAATATTGGTGATTACTCTTCTCCCATAAATGAATACGTCCAATCTTTAGGTGGTTCCTGCGTTTCTTTGATAGACCGAATAGAAATCCAGCGCATCAGGTTGGCGGCACTACCTGCCTTATCGTTGGTTCCGGATTTTCGTGCTCCGCCAAATGGTTGTTGGTTGACCACGGCAGCTGTCGGCTTATCATTGATATAGAAATTACCGGCAGCCTGACGCAGGCGATCATTCATCTTATTAAGAGCATATCGGTCTTGCGAGAAGATAGCTCCCGTTAGTCCATAGGGAGAAGTGTTATCACAGAGTTCGAGTGTTTCATCAAACTTATCATTTTCATAGACATAAACGGTGAGGACCGGACCAAAGATTTCTTCCTTCATCGTTTTGTATTTGGGATCATGAGCCCGAACAAGTGTAGGCTCTATAAAGTAACCTTCAGAATCATCGTAGCCGCCACCGACCAGGATTTCGCCCTGATCAGAATCTTTTACGAAATCAATATAGCCGGTGATTTTATCAAAGGCCTTTTGATCAATTACAGCCGTCATGAAATTACGGAAGTCTTCTGCTTCGCCCATCTTAATTTTCTCGACTTCAGCAGTAAACTTGTCATTGAATTCCTCCCACAGAGATTTGGGGATATACATTCTGGAAGCGGCCGAGCATTTTTGTCCCTGGTATTGATAAGCGGCTCGCAGCGCAGCAACAACCAAAGCATCCACGTCAGCATCCTCATGGGCAAAAATAAAGTCCTTACCCCCGGTTTCACCAACGATGCGGGGATACGTATTGTATTTTTCGATATTGTCGGCAATGCTTTTCCAGAGATGTTGGAATGTTGCCGTAGAACCGGTAAAGTGCAAGCCTGAAAGATATTCGCTTTCCAGAACAGGGTCGCCAACATCGGCACCTTCGCCAGGCAGGAAGTTGATAACGCCATCCGGAAGACCTGCTTCTTTAAATAATTTCATCAAGAAATAACTGGAATAGATCGAAGACACGGCGGGCTTCCAAATTGAGACATTACCGCAAAGGGCGGGTGCAGAAGGCAAGTTGCCGGCAATGGAAGTAAAGTTGAATGGAGTAACGGCAAATACAAAACCTTCCAATGGGCGATACTCGGAGCGGTTCCACATGCCCTTTGGCGAATAAGGCTGATCCTGATAAATTTGTGTCAAATAATAGGCATTGAACCGGAAGAAATCGGCCAGTTCGGCTACAGCATCAATTTCGGACTGATACGCAGTTTTGGATTGACCGAGCATCGTTGCAGCATTCATCGTGTAACGCCATGAACCCGATAACAGATCGGCAGCTTTTTTAAACACTGCTACCCGATCTTGCCAGGGCATTTGTGACCATTCTTTACGAGCTTCCAGAGCCGCATCGACTGCCATTTCCACTTCTTTTTCGCCACATAAATAAGCGGTACCCAATTTGTGGCTGTGGTTATGAGGTACCACCACATCAGCTGTTCGGTCGGTTTTAACTTCCTTTCCCCCTATAATAGCGGGAATTTCAATCTCTTGTGATTTTAGTCGTTCGAGTTCTTTTTTGAGTTTTTCTCTTTCGGGAGTACCCGGGGCATATGAATAGACTGCCTCATTTTCGGGTTCCCGAATTTCAAAAGTTGCATTAGCCATAATAATATTTACTTTATTTTTCGGTTTTTAATCTGCTAAATTCTTTTGCTCCAAATTATGAAGGTACTGAATTTTTAATCGAATTGGTGCAGTTGTCTCAGTTACCAACTTCAATTATCTAGTATCTAAAAACGCAAGTATCTTCTGAGCCGTTTCAAAAGCCGAGGTAATGCAGTCCGGTACGGAAACTCCGCCCCGAAAGTTGCCCTGCAAAAATAAGCCCGGATTTTGTTCTTCAATTTTTCCCATCAATGAGAGGTAGCGATCATATCCAACGGGATATTGGGGGATAGCTTTTTCCCAGTATTTATGATGACTAAAGACGGGGCTTGCATTGATATCAAGCAGGTCTTTTAAGTCGGATGATACCAGGCTGATCAATTTTTCTTTGGGCTGGCTTGCTATCTCCGGGTTACGGGCACCGCCAATAAAACAAGTCAACAAGACATGATTATCTGGAGCGCGATTTGGAAACAAGTTGGAAGAAAAAAGCACGCCCAGTGTTTTAAAATTTTCCACTTCGGGGATAAGCATGCCAAATCCATCCAATGGGTGACCGACTTGATTCGCTTCGAAACCTAATCCTAATACGCTTATTGGTGCGTAAGGTAATTTAGCTAAGTCGATAAAAGACTGAGATTCAAATAAATCCGGCAAGGCGTAGGACGGTATTGTAGATATTAGATAATCGTGTTTATTTTCGAATGATTGACCTGATGAGCTACCGGAAACCAACCACTTATTTTTGCGTTTCTTTACCGAAGTAACTGCAGTTGACGTTTTAATTGATCTTTTTAGTGAATGAGCTAAAGCATAGGGGAGTGTTTGGTTGCCTTCCCGGAAAGAGATCATGGCGCGTTTGGGACGATCTTTGGGCCGATCCTTTTTAAACATCCCTTTGACTATTGATCCATATTGCTGTTCCAGTTCCCAAAGCATGGAAAAAGTGTGTTTGACGGAAAGCTCTCTGGGGTTGCCGGCATAAATGCCGGATACAAAGGGATTTATGCCATAATCCAGCGGCTGCCGGCCAAGCCTGCGTTCAATAAACGAAGCTACCGATTCATCCTCTTGTTCAGTGGCTGGTATGAATGGTTCCTTAAAAAGACGAAATTTGGCTTTAGCTGTAATTAGTGAGGTTGATAAAAATTTGCCCAACGACATGGGAATGGCAACTGGTTTCCTGTTTTTCACGACAAATCGCTTTTTGGCAACTTCGTTGGCCTGGACCATTTGTGAATCTAATACCAGATCATCTAATAGTTGCCATACTTCTTGGGATTTAACCATCAGTGTATTGGGACCTTCCTCCACGAGCCATCCGTCTTTTTCAACCGTTTGTATTGCTCCTCCAACCTCATCTGATTTTTCATAAACGACTGTCGAAATCCCTTCTTTTTGTAAAGCAAAGGCTGCAGTTAATCCCGAAATTCCCGCACCCAGTATGCCTACCGTCGTGTCATTGTTCATAGAAAATTATTCCAATACTATCTCTATTTAGAATCCCATTTAGCCATTAACCCGGATTCTCACCAATAAAATTTTTGTGAGAAATTCGGCTTAAAGCCTATATACCTTACAGATTTAATATAAATGAGCAGTGAAGAAAAGTTGAATAAATCTGTGTCTTCCACAATGGAATGTACTTTTGCCTTGCTGTAAAAGGGACGATTACCAAATAAGATTGTTTTTAAGAAAAAACTATGGCTGATCTTCTGGGGTTTTATCACGTTGTGAAAATAAATTCATCATCTGATTCAAAAGTCCACTTCCTACAACAGAAAGCTGTTCTTGCCGCCCCATAGATAAGAAACGAAGAAAATTTCTTAGCTCAACAAGTAGATAAGGCGGATTGGTAACAAGGGTGTCGCTGGAAATAATGTGATCCCAATTCAGTGGTTTATCAAACGTGATGCCTGCTTCCTCCATTGTCTCCTTATAGATATGTGCAATCAAGCCATAACCAATAGTGGTCGGATGAATACCATCGAGCCCGAAGATACCCCCTTTATAAACTTTACCGGTATCTTCGTCAATGCGGATATAGTCGGTACTCAACTTTGGTCTTTTCCGGTCTTCAACCAAGTGAGCCGTCATCGGATTTCGTTGCATCGCCTGTCGAAAATCTTCAGGATAAGGGAGTCGAATTTCTCCACCCAGTCGTCTGGTAGCGATGCCACTGACATATCGATTCAGTGGAACCGTTATCCAACCGTATTCGTCTGATATTTTACGTATAATATTGTTGTATTCATCCACATGCTGATCAAGTAAGATTGCTTCGTCTTTGGTTAAATGGGGATGGATATCCGGATCAAAGTCTTCATCCCAAATCCAAAAACGCGTATAATAATCGAAATAGCCAGTATGTCCGGCCCGCGATTTATCGGCATTTACACCACGTGATACCGGAGGGATGGTTGCATATGGGATTGTCTGCGTGATAACCCGGTCAGCACCAATTTTGCTAATCTTTTCAGCCAGTTTTCGGTATTCCTGTTCAAAATGTTCGGGACGATATACGGTATATGCCCGTTCAGAGGGAAACCGATTCAAATCATCATCTTCCGATAAAATAAATTTTAGATCGGATACGGCCCCGATTATGTTATTGTGACCCATGGTAACGATTAGGTTTTCTATACCCCCATGTTCCTGTAGATATTCAGCGTTATCTATTTGGGAGAAGTTTTCAAATTTTTCATCAGAACTTGGATTTAGTACCATGCAGGCAGTAAGGTACATGGCATGATCGGGCAACATATCAAATATAGAATAGGTTTCTGGATGTTTTTCGATAAAATCACGACTTTTATTTTCGGTGATCATCCAGGCATCATTCATCGCAAACCCCCAGATTGATTGATTTTGATAGGGTATATTTCGCTTTTTATTCAGAGATTTTAAACGATTCTCCCAGTAATTTTTAATTCTTTTAAGAGTAGAGTAAAGGTGTGTTATAGCCGGCAAATATTCATTCCATTCGATAGAATCTCCAAACTCATCGGCTAAACCGCGAGTCAGCACCTCAAGGTTCAGGGGGATGCCGGCCTGAGCGGTAAATACAGGTTGATCAAATCGGGGCTGCGGTTCCCAGCAACGATTCAAAAATGCCGGAAAGCTCAGATCTGTCCGATAAATGCCGCCGTTTTGAAATCCCTGGCTAATACTGTCTCCAACAACGACCAGTTTATGTTTTGGTCTAGATTTATTTCTTTTCACTAATTATTTGAATAGCATATTTTGTAATTAAAGTTCCTGAGAATAAATAGTATCTTAGGACGCATTTTCAATTAGTTTAATTAGAATGTAGTAAAAGGATGAGCAAAATAGAAAACAATCGGCTTCAACAGTTTCGTAAAGAACGATCCGAAGCAAATGAAAAAATTTTCGACCTTGACCATTTAGGTATCAAACGGTTTTTTAATCTTGATAATAATACCTATCGTGATGGCGCGTTATCTTCTCAAACCAAAGAGTTATTGGGTTTGGTAGCCTCAACGGTTTTACGCTGTAACGACTGTATTGATTATCATTTGGAACAATGTGCTAAAACCGGTTTTACAAAGGCAGAAATGGTTGATGCATTAAATGTAGCTTTGGTGGTTGGGGGCAGTATTGTTATCCCCCATTTGCGCCATGCCGTTAATACACTTGAGATTCTTGAACAAGAAGGAACCTTAGACAGCAAATAAAGAAATTTTGATCCGGTATTTCTTTCTAGCTTCATTTTTATTAATGCTGAGTATTTGTTGTGCTCAAGCCCAGATTCCAGGCAGATCGGCAGGCCCTGATTCTGTTTCGAATGCAGTTGTGCCCGTGTTGAGCTATAGCTCTACCGAAGGGTTTGTAGGGGGGGCAGTATATAATCGCTATGATTTTAGTGGGAATATTCGGCCTTTTAGAAGTTACCTTCAATCTTCGGGACTGGTTTCAACGAAGGGTTTCGTAGAGCTTGAGGGAAAATATGAGCAGACACGCACATTCGGTCAACGAATCCGTACTACGGTAAATGCCTATTTCCATAGATATACAGCCGATATTTTTTTTGGTGTTGGAAACCGAGTGCCTTTCTCTAAAAGCCGCTGGGATAATGATTATTATTATTTCGAGTCCGTGAGTATGGGATTCGAATACAAACTTCGAAAGGCGATATACTCTCGGGGTCGCAGTCATTTTGATTTGCAGCTTGGGTTGGGCACGGAATATCAGATACCCTATGTAAGCCGTAATAATTCTTCTTTTGCTCAACGGATGCCTTACGGCTATAAAGGGGGATGGACCGAATACCTGACTACCGGCTTTATCTGGGAAAATAGAGATAGCGAATTTGACCCGCATCATGGTAATCGTGCCGAGTTTGATTTTAGATATTCGCCCGACTTGATTAGCAAATACGCACTCTCGAGCTATCGTTTTGAGTTTCGACAATATTTCTATCTATGCCACTGGTTAACGGTAGCTAATCGTTTGGAAACACGGTACGTTACCGGCCAAGTGCCCTACTGGGAGTTGTCAACATTAGGTGGCGAGAATAACCTGCGTGGATATCCTCTGAACCGTTTTATAGGAAATACCTCGATTGCTTATACCTTGGAGCTAAGAGCGTGGTTTCTCAAGTTTCCACAATTCTATAATTTGAAATTTGGTGGGCAACTGTTTACCGATACCGGTCGGGTGTTTACCCCAAAAAACGAGTTTAATGATTTATTCAGGGGATATAAGCAGACTTTTGGTTTTGGAGGAGCGATGTCGGTCTTTAATCCCAACTTCATAATGCGTGGCGAGATAGGATTTTCTGATGAAGTAACTCGCATCTATATTGGCATTGGTTATTTGTTTTAGAAATTGATTGAAATAGCAAGCAGTTATTGAAGTTATAAAGAGCCTTATAGATTTGTTAGAGCTTACAGAGATATTTTGTATGACCATGAATTATAGTATTTGATTAATGAGTCGATCAGTTTTACTTACCGCAGCAAAAGAGGATACCGAAATATTCCGATCTGAGTTGGAAGAACACCCCGTCTCTATATTGCATTATCCGCTTGAGCATTATCAAGCGTTGGAAGACAACGAAGAGATACTTGACGTATTTGACCGATTAGCAGACTTTGAAAATATTGTTTACGGCAGCAAACGAAATGCCCGATTTTTTATCAAACAAGTCGAAGAGTTCAATAAGCTGGATGAAGTCCGAGAGCGGGTAAATTTGGCACTTAACCAGCATGCCGCCGATTACCTTGAAGAGAAGGGGATTCCCGCTATTCATCCCCACGCAGAGGGCAAGGCCATTAATTTACTTGAATTTATGCTTCGAATTCGCCGGGTGGGGGGAACCCTTTATCCTTGTGGGGATAAGACGAAGGAAGACCTACCCGGGTTTTTGCAGGAACTGGATATCCCCGTAAAAGAATTGGTACTTTTTACCCTGGAGGGGCCTGAAGAAACAGAGCTTCAAAAGTATCAAAAAGATCTTGCTTCCCATGAGCCCGAGATCATCATTTTTCATTCTCGTCGGTCGGTGAATCGCACGCTGGTGGCATTTCCGAATCTTAAAGTTGGGGATATGAAAGTCATCTCCGGCGATCGGGCGGTTACCGACAAACTAGAGAAGGAGGGAATCGAAGTTGATACAGAGGCAGAGGGTAGTTGGGACTCGATCCTGGAAAAGGCGATCAAGTTACTGTGATTAGAAGATATTTTAATTCGAAGATGCTAGCTTAGACATGTCCTATTTTTAAAATAGGGCGTCTGGTCGGTAACTCCGCTTGGGTTTGTTGTCCAATAACTACCTACTTAAATTTTACTACGGTACATCCGGCGCCTCCCTGCTCGATGGGTGCCAATTCATAGCTCTTTACCTCTTTTCGTTCATCCAGGTATTCGTGCACTAGCTTTTTGAGGATGCCCTCTCCCTTGCCATGAACGATTTGAACCTCATTGAGTCCGGATGCGATAGCATTATCTAAGTAGTTTTGGACTTCTTTCATTGCTTCCGGTCCGCGCATCCCGCGAATACTTAGTTGTGGCTTTACGACTTTATGCCGACTTCCATCTTCAAAATGGACGCGCACTTTTTGTTTTTTCTTTTTTCGATTAGACTTATCAGTTACTTTAACCAACTTCTTATACTTCGTTTTTAGTCGGAGTCCGCCGGCAGAAACAATTGCCTGATCCCCATTGATTTCCTTCAGTTCTCCCGTGGTCTTAGCATCTTTGAGTCGTACCAGATCACCCACTGCAGGCTTTTCTTTGGAATCCTGGAAGCGCTGCGCTTTATCTTCTTCCAGATCCTCCAATTCAGTATCTACCTGTTTACGAAACTCCTCAACTTCTTCCCGAGCCTGCTTGATCGTCTCGCTGTCTTTTTCTCCTTTTTCAACGATCCGTTCTACAGCCTCCTCAATTTTTTTGTTAGCCGAATCCATGATCGATTTGGCTTCATTTAATGCTTTCTCACGGATTTTCCCTTTCTCTTTTTCGATAGCCGATCGTTTTTCTTCGTAACGGTGACGTTCTTTTTCGGTGTTGGCTTTCAGCTCATCATACTTTCTTTTCAGTTCGTCGGCTTCCTGGGTTTTGGTTTCCAGTTCTGATATCAGTGTTTCCATATCACTTTTGGCTTCGCCCAGAAGCGACCGTGCTCTTACCAGAAAGAAATCCTGTAGCTTCATACGTTCAGCAATTTCAAAAGCGTAGCTACTACCTGGAACACCTTTTTTAAATCGATAGGTAGGAGAGAGGGTGGACTGGTCAAACTCCATAGAGCCATTTACAGCATGTTTGTGTTCATGGGCAAACACCTTCAACGATCCATGGTGGGTTGTCACCAGCGCTTTTGCTTTTCGCTCCATCAATATTTCGATAAGAGCCTGGAACAAGGCCCCGCCTTCTTCAGGATCGGTTCCAGCTGCTGCTTCGTCTATCAAAATAAGACTATGCTCTCCGGCATTTTCGAGCGTGTGCTTCATCCATTCCAGTCTGGAAGAAAAAGTACTCAGGTCGTTTTCAATAGATTGGTCGTCTCCCATATCCACAAAAATGCTGTCAAAAATCGGAATTTCGGAAGCATCTCGCGCAGGAATGGCAAATCCAGACTGGATCATCATGCTGCACAATCCAATCGTTTTTAAAGCAACTGATTTTCCTCCGGCATTGGGACCTGTGATTACCAGGCACTGCTCATCCTCGGAAAGTTCCATATCCAGCGGCACGACCTTTTCCTGTTTCTCTTTTGAAACACCAATATTTTTTAGCAGCAATAAGGGATTGTATGCTTCTTTAATGTAGAGATGAGAAGTATCTGAGATGACAGGCACAAATCCATCCAGCTCAATGCTAAGTTGCGCTTTGGCGGCAATAATATCGATGGTCGTCAGTACTTCAAGATTTTGTCGCAGAGCACCACGGTTTTTACGAACGGTTGTGGTCAACTCACGCAAGATGCGCTCAATTTCACGTTGCTCTTCCGACTCCAGCTGACGTATTTCATTATTAATATTAAGAGCTTCCACGGGTTCCAGATATACCGTTTGCCCAGATGAGGAAACATCATGCACAAAGCCCTGCACTTTTCGTTTATACTCTGCCTGAACCGGGATGACCATGCGACCGTTGCGGATCGTTGGTCCCTCATCCGAAGCCATGCCCTGTTTGGATAACTTCGACATTAGCCGGTTGATGGTATTACGCAAGTCACTCCGCTTGTTGTTCAGGCGCTTTCTGATGGATCGCAGTTCCCGGCTTGCGTCGCTTCTGAGTTCTCCGTTTTCGCTGAGTTTGTCCTTAAAGAGTTCTTCCAGTTCTTTGAGTGGTATTATGCCTACCGAAACTTTTTTAAGGGTCGGATAATGTTCTTCCCGTTGTTCTATATAGGATTTGATTCGCCGGGCGGTGGCACTGACTTCCCAAATTTCCATAAAAGCCTGTAGGGGAAGAATACTGCCTTCCGCCCGGGATTTTTTAAGAAATTCCCGAACATCGTGCAGGTTATTTAACGGAAATGCAGCATCATTTTGAAGCAAATCCATCATCTCCTTTGTCTGGCTAAGACCCCGCTCGACGACCTTTTTATCGGAGAATGGCATCATATTGGAAAGCTGTTCACTTGCCATGTCCGACCGTGCTCTTTCAACTGCCGCATAACGGATCGAATCAAATCCGATTTTGTCTGTTATTCGTTCGGGAAATAAATGCATAAAATTAAAAAAAACTCGTATCACCCTGAACTTCTTCCAGGATCTTAATTTTAGAAAAATATTTAGATATAAAATTTATAAGCTATTGAACACCAATAACTTATACAAAAATATAATTTTATTTTTTGTGCTTTTTTTAACATTCAATAATAATTTGGGTAACAGAATATTACAATATTATTTACAGGTCTAATCTGTACCTGAAATATAAATTCTTTAAACCTCTTTAATAAACTTCAATTGCTGCCCCATTTTTTAAACTCCGTATACCAACCAATGTAACATCAGATGGGAAAACTGTGAAAAGGGTTCATTTTTTAATGATCCCCAATAATTATAAGATCAATAATTAACAACAAGACTGATCTTTTTTAACCGGTGGACATGGGTGGCTCTCATAAGAACAGAATACGCAACAATCACCCCCTTTCGGTTTTAAAACTTCACCGCAATTGGGACACTCCCAAAAGTATTGGCAGGAGTTGGTCGGCATAGTTTAGATTGTTTGGTGTCCGCAATCAGGACAGGTAATGGTTGATTGGAGTGTTATCTGCTGTTCGTTGTCATTCATATGATTCTCCGAATCTGTTCTATCATAAATAAATCAGATTCTATAATTATTTTTTTATCTGGGGAGGATATTTCATATTACCTGTAACAATCATCCAGTGGTGACGCTGTTGATGAGCTCGAGTCGCCAATAAGCCGATATAACCGAGGGCTCAGATTTTTGATACCTCTTCGGAAGATGTAGTTGTGCAGCTGATGGTCCATCTATCATCGGCCTCGCTGGTGAGCGCTTCCATACCCACATCAAATTTAAATTCCGGGGTGTATCGTTTTCTTTGTTTATTTGCCATAATTTTTTCCTCCTTTAAAGGAGAAACTACTACCCAGACTTCTTAGTCGCAAATAGTACTACCGGTGGTACAGGTTATGGGGCCCAGTACAGATACTTATTGTTCATCATTAAAATACATTGTAGCCCAAAGTTGAGGTGCCAGAAAAAGCGGCGAAATTTCCCTGTGAGCTGCGTTTGAGTTGAAATGGCTCGCCTCCATTAAAACTACGTAGAACAAGCTTGCCATATCTGTAGCCTGCTCTACGAAGCCTCGGTGCAGTAGGGCCTTGTCACAACCCAGAGGATTCGGGGGGATAATCCGGGTTATAAAGGGCTTTATGATTAATTTGAGGTATAATTTTAGGCTGATAACTCAGATATAACTACTGCTTTAAAAAAGCAGCAATCTTTTTAGCCTCCTCATTTGTCAAATTCGCCTTTATCCGCATGTGATTTATAACGATATCCCATTGTTGTGTACTCCAGGTAGAAGGTGGTGGAGCATTATGACATGATTGGCATTTCTGGGCCCATAATTGTGCTCCACTGGCTCGATCTGTTTTGGGACTGGTGGTGGCACAGCCAGAGATAATAGTCATTAAAGTTAGTGTTGTAGCTACTAAAAATCCTAATACGATTGAATATTTACGACGTTTCATATTGTATATAAGCTTTGAAAATTACAGTTGAAGGCCTATTCGGAGCATTAATGCATTTTCAGCATTTTCACGAATATCATAATTGAATTTTAGGTTGGTTCGCCAGTTGAACCAATAAATAAGTCCCAAATCATATTGCGTCCCCGTACCGATTTCATCCCATTGAGCACTTTTTGGTGTTGTAGCATGTGATATCATGAAAGAGTACATGAGATTTTGAAAAAGTTTGCTTGAGGCCATATTGGGCTGATAAGCTATTAATCCATACCAAGCAGTGCTGTTATTAGTAAAGGAATAAGGATTCCCATTGCTGTCCATATAGGTAGCCTTGTCAACATGAGCGAAATTTATTTGTCCTCGTACTCTCACAAAGCCATTTAATGATTGTATAGTGGGAGCAATATTTGCATCAATTGCCATCAGATTAGCACTAATGCCATCATAATTGGATCCGCTATCCCCAACATTAGAGCTATAGTAATCGGATATTCCGATTTCAAAATTGCTGGAAAAAAATGGGGACAAGCTAACCCGGCCACCGATCATTTTTGATTTATTATTATCAACCACCGAGGATTCCTTTAGTAAACCGGCAGAACCGGGACTGGTTGAGAGGGCCGCTCCGTTAGTAATCGAAAAATAAGTTCGCAGTTGCATATTATTTATATAGCCAGCACCCTGTACCTCAACGCCGAAGTCGGCGAAATCACCGAAATTGTCAAATCCTTTCGGACCTGCCGCCATTGGATTTATCCATGGTGGGTCATAATCACGGGGCATTCGTCCCAATGGCAGGGCGTCAAAATGTCCAGCTCGAATCAATATCCCGTTGGGTAGCTTGTAGCTGACATTTATCGGACCAATCCCGATTGGATGATTGGGATCCTCAAAACTAGCACTAAAACCGGATTCAAAGAAAAAATTTCCCTGTTGATAGAGGGGCATAAGTCCCAAATCCGGCGAGATCAATGTGGTGGAGTTATTGGTTATATTTGCGCCGTACGCGAACTCTCCCAATAGGGCAAAATGAGTATTCCCAAATTTGTAGTTATCTGTCGAATTTTGACTGCTCTGAGCCAAGACATTCGCATTAACCCAGAATATTAAACTGAAAAATGCCAAAAAAGTCGTTTTATATTTTATCCTGTTCATTGTTTTATTCAATTATTTGATGATAATTCTTCTTTTGATTTAGTGAGGCTTTTTACATAAATAACAACAGCCCAAAGTTGTTTTTTAGACAAAGCGCTCTTCCAGCGGGGCATGCCTTTTCTTCCAGTTGATATTTTCCAGAATAAAGCACTTTGACTTTCATTCTGGACCCGATCCGATTGCAGATTGGCAGGTTTGGGATTTAGTGCTACTGCTGCCGGACCATTCCCTTTCCCTTTTTTCCCGTGGCAAGTCGTACAATTGGACTTGAATGTTTTTTTCCCCAGAGAAACGAATTCCTTATTTACGGTAAATTGATTTTGCAACGTATCTGCAGCATCCGGGGCTTGCCAATTTGTATCTTGTGCCTGGGCCATAATGGGCAAGATTAATAAGGTTATATAAAGTGAAGCAATAATTTTCATAGCATTATTATAATCATTCAATTAATTAGGACTAATTTGTCTTAAATTATTGCAACAACTATGCCACTCAGAACGAAAGGACTGTTTTATGGGTTAATCGACTGGAAAAGAACTATTTAAATATGTCCTATAAGAGGAAACTGTCACAGGAATATGACATACTTAAGAGGCATTTTCATAAAAATGTGACAGTGAATAGGGGGGCAACAAGTTTTGAAAAAAAATGAGTGAGGCAACGAGCACCTGATCTGTCATCCCGGACCCTGATCCGGGATCTGTACCACGTCCTACAAAAAATGCTATACATTCTGGGAAAGTACCTACCGGGCTGCAATATTCGGGGGAGCCTTTGATCCTTCAGCCATTCGATGGCGAATCCGCGGCCTTGAAGTGTTCGTTACAGCAGATCTCCGACTGCTTTCGTCTGGGTGGACAGAGTGTTTTTTTGTCTGCTCTTCGCTTTCCTCAGCACTCTTTCGCAGGATGAAAGAGTTTGTGGTTGTACCCTCCAAAGGTAGTCCGGGAGTACAACTCCTTCATAACACATATAACTTTGAATAATTGCTAGTGAAATTTGTGCAAAAAGAGGGACATTCTATTGTAGAATCAGTAACAATTTTATGATCGGAAATTAGTGGGATCGATATTATTTTTTTTCAGCATACGATAAAATGTGCCCCTGGGTATTTGAGCTTGCTCTGCCGCTTTCGTTACATTTCCCTGGTTTATATCCAGCAAGTTTTTAAAATATTGCTTTTCAAATTTTTCAATTTTTCTCTCCCGCATTTTAAAAAAGCCTTTCCGGTCATTCACCGGAAATTCCCCCGCGGCAACAACAATGTCTTCTGGCAAGTTATCTACAGTGATATGATTGCCATCGGTCATAACCAACGTTCTTTTTAAGACATTTTTCAATTCCCGGATATTCCCGGGCCAATGGTAATATTTAAAAACTTCCAGCACCTCGGGTTCCACTTCAACATGTTCTTCCAGTTCCATTTGTTGTTCTTGTTGCTTAATAATGTGGGATGTCAAAAGTGATATATCTCCGATACGCTTTCGCAGGGGGGGCAACTCAATCCGGCCTACATTAATACGCTGATAAAGATCCATTCTGAAATTTTTTTCTTCAATCTCTTTTTCGATATCGGGAAAAGTCGCAGCAATAACTCTTATATCGATATCAATCTCACGGGTACCACCTACTTTGCGGATCTTCCTTTCCTGAAGTACTCTCAAAAGCTTAGCCTGGAGTTTTAATGGAAGCTGTCCGATTTCATCCAGAAAAAGAGTTCCCTTGTTAGCAAATTCCAACAACCCCATACTCTTTTGCGAAGCTCCGGTATACGCTCCTTTTTCATGGCCAAAAAATTCACTTTCCAACAGATCGCCCGGGATAGCTCCACAATCTACCGGTACAAAATTCTCGTCTTTACGACTGCTTTGCAAGTGAATATTTCTGGCAGCAAGTTCTTTACCTGTACCGGTTTCTCCGAGTATTAGCACATCAATATTGGCTCTTGCAATACGCCGGATTGACTCAAAAACCTCCTGCATTGCCTGACATTTACCAATCATTTCCCCCATATGATAATCTTGCTTCACCTGCCTGCGAAGCATACGGTTTTCTTCCTGGAGTTGTTCCTTTTCTAATATTTTTTTGATTTTGGTTCTTAAGCTTTCGGGTCTAAAAGGCTTGGTCAGGTAATCGGCTGCACCCAGTTTCATACTTTCAACGGCAGTATCAACAGAGGGATACGCTGTAAGCATAAGAATTAACATATCGGGATCACTTTGATGGGCAATGCGGAGAAGCTCCATCCCATCAATTTTGGGCATTCGAATATCCGTTATTAATAGGTCCCAAGGCTCTGACTTTAACAGATCTGCAGCATTTTGGCTGTTAGATTCCGTTGTCAATTCGACACCAGATATACTTTGTAAGGTATCCTCACAGACCTCTAAAATTCCAGGTTCGTCATCTACAATCAGTATTCTGGCGTTAGTCATCAGAGTATTCAATTTTAATATGTTTAGAAATCGGCAGCTTTATTATTACCCGGGTGCCTTTTTGCAGGTTGCTATACAAATCGATGGTCCCTTCATGACTTCGGATAATCCCACTGCAAATGGATAAACCAAGTCCTGTACCTTTACCCTCTTCTTTGGTTGTAAAGAAAGGTTCAAAAATCCTGGATTGGATTTTCTCGGGGATGCCTGCACCTGTATCACGTACTTCAATAGTTAAAAATTTCGACTTTGCAATCTTGGAATTATCTGAGTCCAGAACAGAAACGACCAGATTTCCACCTTCAGGCATTGCATCTAAAGCATTCAGGAATAGATTCATAAAAACCTGTTGCAACTCATCTTCATTACCCAAAATTTTTGGTAGCTCATCAGGAAGTTGATTTTTAATACTAATCCCTGCCCGGCTGGCACTTCGCTCGATAAGAGACAAGGCGTTACGAATAGGATCTGCAATATTAATTTCAGTTCGTTCGGGTGATGAAGTACGACAATAGGATAACAACCCCTGGGCTATATCAGCAACACGATCTGCTGCGTTTGTAATTTTAACCAATTCCTGACCCACTTTTTCTGACATTTCATCCGAATGATCGGATAACAATAAACGGCATTTGGCACTTAAAATTGTAACAGGGTTATTAACTTCGTGTGCTACTTTGCCGGCCAATTCTCCGACCGCAGCCAATTTTCCAGCTCTAATCATTTGTTCCTGGGCCTCCTTTTGATCAGTAATATCTGTGGCGAGAGAAACAGTACGATCCGCCTTCCCATCCTTATCAAATAAAGGAGCTGTTGTAATTTGGAAAATCCGGGTTTTGTCTTGGGTATCCTCACCTTTGTTCTTTAATGTCACTTCACCAACCCGAGCCATGCCACTATCAAGCGTATCACTTACACTAACTGTTTCTCCAGATTTTTTTAAAACGTTTAGTTTATCTATGGATTCATTTTCAAACCATGATTCCCAAATTTGGTTTGTCCAGTATGGATATCCTTTATTGTTACAGAGACACAGCCCGGTATCCGTTGTTTCAAGGGCTTTTTCTATTAGTTGGCGTTGTTCTAATGACCGATCGGCAAATTGTTCTAACTGGTGTTCATCATATCGGATGCGATCCATTATCGTAGAAATAAAAAAGGCAGTCAATAAAAAAATGGTAACCATCATGCCCACAAAACTTATAATATACAACGGTTGATGGGCTGCATGGATATGAGTACCCTCTATATTAAAATGGGGAAAAATATTCAGAGTATAATGTGATATGATTTCCGTGCCTTCAGCGATGGCCAGAAATAATAACAAACCAATAGCTGTGGCGGTAATTGCATATAGGTGTTTTCGGTTTAAAATAATTCCTGCAATTATTATATGGATGAGGAAAAGAAGTGTTAGTGGATTTTCTATGCCCCCGGAAAAATGTAACAACACGACCAAAACTACAAGATCGGCATATGTTTGAAGGGGTAATAAATAGCGATTATTGTCAGTAAAACGATGAATTAAAAAATAAACAATATTGAGTACTGCAAGGGCACCTATTGCTAGTATTAAAGGATCCCAAACTTTCATTGGCAACCAACGATTTACCCATATGACTATAGAAACCAAAATGAAAGCTGTTATTACAGCCAGCCATCGCATAAAAATAAACCAGCTTATAAAATTATCTATTCGGTTAGTCATGATTGGCCTATTATGTAAAGACCAATCTCTCTGGGGTAATAAATGACTGGTAGCCCGAACAACCAACCAGCCGACTAATGAAGCTGCAACCAGAGATATGGTTAAACCCCGTATAATAAATACGATGTGGAGTACCTGCATACTCAGGTTTTGCATCCACAATTCCTTTGCAACCTCAAAGGCGGCGAAAAGGAGTATTACTACCACAAAAGCCAATAAAACAGCTCGGACAATACTGAAATCCGATAGCGGTTCTTTTGATCCGGGGTTTTCCATGGGCATGGTTTTTATTTGTTGTTAATATCGCACTTCAATTATTAATTCTATAGTCAGATTATAAAAAGATGCATCAAATCTTTTTATAAAATTGTTTTATACTGAACTTTTTCCAGGATGATAAATCTTAGTATTGAATAATTTCAAGTATGTAAATATAAGCTTCTTTCCTCGAAATGATGAATTGGAAAAAACAGAAATAATTAGTAATTGAAAATGATTCTTTAAAGAAGTTTTGAGATTTTTCTTATCGAACATTGTGGATACTTATGGAATTAGCTGCGTTTAAATTTTAAGAAACGTAAATATATAGTTGATATGAAGCTGACGCTTTACCAGGTAGATGCATTTGCCCGACAACCATTCGAAGGGAATCCTGCTGCCGTTTGTCCACTGGATGAGTGGTTATCGGATGAGATGATGCAAAATATAGCCATGGAAAATAATCTTTCAGAAACAGCTTTCTTTGTGAAACGGGAGAGCGATTATCGGCTCCGTTGGTTCACACCTGCTACCGAAGTGGATTTATGCGGACATGCTACATTGGCCACCTCACATGTAATTTTTGACCACCTTGGATATGATCGGGATGTTATTAACTTTGATACGAATAGCGGAAGATTAAAGATACGCAAAGAAGGCGATCGAATTGTAATGAATTTTCCTGCCAGCGAAGTAAATCCTGTTGAAGTTCCCGATGTACTGGAAGATGCAGTTGGTTTACCACCCCAAGAGTTATATAAGGATACTGATTATCTTTATGTGTTGGAAAACGAGGAGCAGCTAAGGAATTTGGATCCTGATATCCGGCTAATGAAAGAGGCCGATGCTCGTGGTATCATCGCGACGGCCCCGGGAGACGATGTAGATTTCGTATCCCGCTTTTTTGCGCCTGCTGTGGGGGTAGATGAAGATCCGGTGACCGGCTCCGCGCATACAATGTTAACGCCTTTTTGGAGCTCCAGACTGGGAAAAGAAAAATTGGTAGGCCGACAGATTTCCAAGCGCGGAGGTACTGTTTATTGTATGATGATGGGGGATCGAGTAGAACTAGGTGGATATGCTTTTACCGTTTTGCAGGGCGAAATGTCGATTTAATTTTTCATAGAGGGCTTTGAAAAACCAGGAATTTTGTTCAAGATCAAAGCTTGAGTGAATTTGGAACCGGAGCTTATTAGGTATAAGTGAGGATTTCGAATTCACGAACATACAGAGATTGATCAAAAGAACGGTTTTGCAAAGGCCTCTCATAATAACTATCTCAAATGGAACTGTTCATTTTACTGATCTTGGGAATTATTGCCGGCATAGTTGCCGGACTTTTTGGTTTGGGAGGAGGTATCCTTTTTACACCTATCTTATTCGTGGTTTTTAGCAACGCCGGTATTCAGGATCCCGTTGTACTGGCGATTGGCAGTTCGTTGGTATGTACTTTTGTAGCCGCTTTTGGGAGCTCGGTACGTCAGTATAATCAGCACAATTTTTTTTGGGAAGAAGGGCTCAAAGTTGGGATTTTGGGAGCCATCGGTGTTACTTTGGGTAGGTTTGTAATCACATCCCCATATTACAACAAACAGGAATTTGTAATCGTCTTTAGTTTGTTGCTCCTCTATGTGGCGTTTATGTTTTATCGCCGGGGATCTCAGCAATCTTCAACGCTAACGGTCGATGACCGGCCCATTAGCTGGAAGCAATCATTGGTAACAGGGGGGCTTGGGGGATTTGTAGCAGCGCTAGCCGGCATTGGTGGTGGCGGAGTCATGGTTCCATTGATGAATTTGCTCTATAAGAAGGATTTTGCAAAATCGGTGAGTATTTCTTCATTCGCTATAGTGCTTATATCATTTGCCGGTTGGGTACAATTAGCCTTTTCCGGCTCTGGCGTCGATGCCCTAAGTCGTTTTCATTTGGGATATGTTGATTTTGGTGCCGCTTTCCCGCTTGCAGCAGGTGGGTTATTTGGAGGTTTCTTAGGCGCCTTTTTGAACCTGAAAATTAATCGTCGTTATCTGCAGTACGCCTTTTCAGTATTGGCTATAATCATGGCTGCAAAAATGATTATGGAAGTCTTTTAGGAGAGGGATTGAAACTTTACTTTTTTGGCGGCAGCAAATTTTTGCAGCTGCTCCTCGACCGCATGAAACTCCTTATTATTGAGTGGAGCGACGCTTATTTTTTTCATTTTATTGTTATCCAGAGATAAGATAATGGAATGGGTATCAACAGAGATATTAAGAATATGCGACCATTCAATTTTTCGGATTCGATTCTCCTTTCCATACTTAATGCCATCATCGGAGAGCGTAAACTCCGGATAGCCAAAGAAGGAGGTACGCAGTATGAAAATTCCCAAAAATAATTCTACGAAACCGCTAGCCAAAATAAAGTAAGATAGCCAGTTGATTTGACCATCCCGATAATCAAGTGCGAAACTCAACAGCAGCATCCCGCCAAAGCCAATCGATAAATAACGTAGCCATTTCAGTGCTGTTTTGTGTGAGCTGTATGTGATGGTAAATTCTTCCATGTTACCACCTGATTTTTCTTTTAGAGTTAATACCAGGGAATAAATCTGTTTATCAAGGATTTATTTGCATAGTATGATGCCCAAAGCTTGTAGTTGTACTTTTGAACAAATTAGCAGAATTTTTTGGAAAATCTATTTTTCGCAGACGTTATTTTAATAGGGGAGTCATCCAGGCAGAATCAAGGGCCCAATTAGTTTCCAGTTGAATTTTATCGAATTAATTACTGTTTTTAGGAGTGATTAAAATGGAAAACGAAAAATATTACTATAGAATCCCGAATGACATATCGTACCGGTATGCTATCCTTTATTATTATCTCAGTAACATTTTTGATTTGCTAACCGAGAATGGCTGGGAAGGTTATCCAAAGTCCAATAAAGATAAAATGAGGAATATGAAACCAAGAATATCGTTAGATTTATGAGCGTTTTTTCGGGTGTTCAGAAAAAAGATCCTGAATTGGGCACTTTTGCTCTGTCTGGTCTTGCTATTCTGGTAGGAATTGTTGCGGGATTTGGAGCAATCATATTTCGTTGGATGATTGCCTTTTTTCACAATTTATTCTTGTTGGGCAAATTCTCTATTGCGTATGATTCGCTGAAACATACATCACCAAGTCCATGGGGATTGGGAATCATTCTTGTACCGGTTATTGGGTCACTTATTGTAACTTATTTAGTTAAGAATTTCGCTCCCGAAGCACGTGGACACGGGGTTCCGGAAGTTATGGAGGCTATTTACTATAAAAAGGGGTTGATTCGACCTGTAGTAGCACTCATTAAATCGATAGCCTCGGCCATATCAATTGGTACTGGTGGTTCAGTTGGACGAGAAGGTCCGATTATTCAGATTGGAGCATCCTTTGGTTCAACCTTGGGACAGTTTATAAAGATGCGTACCTGGCAGCGTATAACTTTAATTGCTGCCGGAGCCGGGGGTGGAATCGCCGCTACATTTAACACCCCTATTGGCGGCATTTTATTCGCCATCGAAATTATGTTGCAGGAAGTCAGCGTTCGAACGCTAGTGCCGGTTTCTATAGCCACTGCAACTGCTACCTATATCGGGCGGTATTTATTAGGCAGTTCTCCTGCCTTTCAAATTCCCGGACTGGATATCCAATATTTTAAGCTCACCAGTCCACAATCGTTACTTTTGTTTGTCGTTCTTGGTTTGATTATGGGCGTTGTTTCCGCGGTATATATTAAGTCGATTTACAAATTTGAAGATATTTTCTTCAAGAAGTTTAAAGTGAACGATTATGTACGTCACGCTGTGGGCATGCTCGGCGTAGGTCTTATGATGTATATTATGATGCAGACAGCCGGTGAATATTATGTCGAAGGCGTTGGTTATGCGACCATTCAGGATATATTGTCTGGGCACCTTCAAATTATTGGATTACTGGTTATTCTTTCTATTCTCAAATTATTGAGTGTTTCACTAACACTGGGTTCCGGGGCCTCGGGAGGTATTTTTTCGCCTGGATTATATATGGGGGCTACAATCGGTGCCGTCTATGGGATGATTCTCCAGCATTTGTTCCCTGGACTGGATATATCATTGGTTGCGTTCGTTGTTGCTGGTATGGCTGGTGTTATTGCCGGATCTACAGGAGCAGCAATGGCTGCCATTGTGATGATTTTTGAGATGACGCTTGATTACAATGTCATTTTGCCAATGACATTTACCGTGGCATTAAGTTATGGTATCCGAAAACTACTGGTAAGTAACAGCATCTATACAATGAAGCTCGCTCGTCGCGGCCGATATATCCCAGAAGCATTACAAGCTAATTATCATCATGAGGTTGTAGCTAAACACATGATGGATGCATCCTATACTAAAGTTCCCAATTCGCTTACGGTCAAAGAGTTTGCCGATGTTATTGATAAGAATCCGGATAGCCCTTGGTTCATTCGTTTTGATCCGGAAAAGAAAAAAGCTGATGGTTTAATATCCAAAGATAAAGCTCTGGTCTATGTATCACGTAATGACGATGATACGCCCTTGAAGGATTTGGATTTCAATTCTTTTGAAACTGCTACCTCTAATACGAAACTGTTTGATATAGCAAGCATCATTTCGAGAACGACCTCACACAAAGTGCTTGTTTTGAAGAATGGAACCAGTTTGGATATTGATAATATAGCCGGAGTTGTTACGCGCAATCATATTGCTCAAGCTATGGAACAGGCTATGAAGCTATTTTCAGAATAATTCATTCTGAAATTGTCTCGAATTAAGATTCATCTCAGAAATATCTCCTGTCCTAATCGAAATTCTGGTACATAAGAAGAAAGGAGTCCCAATCAAGGGACTCCTTTCTTAATTTAGCAATCTACCCGCATAAGACGGGTATGGAATAAGGCTGAGTTTAATCAGCCATTCCGGAGTTATAGCAATCTAAAAAGGATATTAGACCAACCTCAATCCATGATTTTACGGAGGAAAGCAGGCTGATCAGAATCCGTTTTATCGATACGTTCACGACGATTGTTAAGCAGCTCATTACTTTGTTTTTGTTCGTCCTGCATTTTGTTTTCTTCTTCCTCGTCCTCGTTTAATGAACGAACATTCTTTAGGCTTCGGCGATGGAAAGCAGGCTGATCCATCTGCTTAAGATTTTTTTCGCCCTTATAAAAGGGCTCATTAGTTGAGGAATAACGACTATGTCCTGTCACGTCGCTGGCTTTGGGCATTTCCAACTCATCATTGGAAGCTACTTTCTCGGAAGAACTCTTGGTGTTACTATCCTTTGAAGCGTTAGGCGCAACCCGTGCTTCTTTACGACTGTCTGCCAGATCGAAGCCGGTGGCAATAACGGTAACCCTTAGTTCATCTTCATAACTTTCGTCCAAAACGGTACCCAAGATGATTTCAGCATCTTCGCCAGCTTCCTGCTGGATGATGCTGGTTGCCGTGGTCGTTTCCTTCATACCCAGGTTTGCCCCAGAGGATATGTTGACCAGAACGTTACGCGCGCCACGGATACTCACTCCGTCAAGCAGGGGAGAGTTGATCGCTTCACGAGCCGAAATTTCTGCTCGATCTTCGCCCGTGGCATTAGCAGAACCCATGATTGCAGCGCCACCGTCTAACATCGTCGTGCGGACATCAGCAAAGTCCAGGTTGATAAGTCCGGGCATCAGAATCAGATCCGAAATACCACGGGTTGCGTTGTAGAGTACTTGGTTGGCTTGCTCAAAGGCTTCAAGCAGAGTAGTATCTTCATCCGCTATGTCCATCAGGCGCTCGTTGGGGATTACGATCACCGTGTCACTGTTCTTCTTTAGCTCGGTAATGCCCTCCAGCGCATATTTCATCCGTTTGGGACCTTCGCAGTCGAAAGGAGTAGTTACAATACCGACCGTTAAGATACCTTTCCGTTTAGCTATGCCCGAAACAACGGGTGCGCCTCCTGTGCCGGTGCCGCCTCCCATACCGGCAGTGACGAAGACCATATCGGCACCTTCGATGGCTTCTTCAATTTCATGTCGATTTTCTTCTACCGCCTCTCGGCCAATTTCGGGACGAGCACCGGCGCCAAGACCATTGGTGAGATTTGCTCCCACTTGGATCGTGATATCCGCCATGCTGTTTTTCAGGGCCTGTGCATCCGTGTTCAGAGCGATATACTCTACACTGGTAAGCCCTTTATGTATCATGTTGTTAACGGCATTTCCGCCGCCGCCTCCAACTCCTACGACTTTTATCTTCGCATTGTCTTGACCGTCAACGTCAAAACTGAAACGAGAATTTAGGTTAGACATAATAGTTACTCCTTGTTTAGATTGCTTTGTGCTGTTTATTATTGCTACTTGATTGCTATTTATAATTCCTTGAACCAGCTTTTCATACGGTTCGCGATTCTGTTCATTACTTTCTCAACGCTCGATCCTTTGGTTGAGGACGGGATGATCGCCTGGTTCTGTGGGCCGCTGCCCGTCTTGATGGCGTGCATTACCAAGCCCACGCCGGTGGCATAAATCGGGTTATTGACTTCTTCGATAAGTCCGCCGCTGAGCCCTAGTGGTTTGCCAATCTTGGCATCCATACCGAGTACTTCATTCGCCAGCGGACAAACGTTCTTGATTAGCGAGCCGCCGCCACTCAACACCACTCCGGCACTGAGTGAATCCGCATAGCCGCTGCGTTTTACCTCGATGGCAACAATCTCCAGGATCTCCTCCATACGCGCCTGGATGATCTTGCCGAGTATGCTTTTGGTAATTTCTTTAGGTGGACGTCCGGCAATGCCCGGAACGGTGATCGCTTCGTCTTCTTCAATCAGATCGATATATGCTTCTCCATGTTCGCGCTTGAGCTTTTCGGCTTGATCATCCAGTACGCTCAACCCTATGCGGATATCATCCGTAACTTTTTTGCCTGCAATCGCAATGACGGCAGTATGGCGAATAGTATTATCCTGGAAGATGGCCACATCAGTAGTGCCGCCTCCGATATCCACCAGTACCACACCGGCTTCTTTTTCTTCATCATCCAGCACGGAATAGGAAGAAGCCAGCGGCTCAAGAATAATATCGGCAACCTGGTATCCGGCGCGTTCCACACAGCGATAGATATTTTTGGCGGCAGATACGAGCCCGGTAATAATGTGGACTTCGGCTTCCATCCGCATGCCGCTCATGCCCACGGGATCGCTGATGCCGTCCTGACCGTCAACGACAAATTCCTGTGGAATCACGTGAATAATCTGTTGGTCGGTTGGCAGCATAATACGCTGGCAATCTTCGAGCAGGCGTTCCACATCATCTACTGTGATCTCATTGTCGCGATTGTTAATGGTGATGACGCCTTTACTGCGCATACTTCGAATATGGTCGCCTGCGATGCCGACGTTTACTGAATTTACTTCGATACCGGAAGCCAGCTGTGCTTGTTCAATGGCCGTCTGGATGGCATTTACCGTTTTGTCAATATTGACAACCACACCACGGTTCAATCCATCGCTGGGCGCTTTGCCAACCCCAAGGATATGGATACGATCCTGCGGGTCGATTGATGCCACAATCGCACATACCTTTGTTGTACCGATATCAAGACCAACAACAATTCTATCTTCTTGTTCTTCCATAATGTTATCCACGTGCTGTTATGTGATTATTAAATTCACTTTTCGCGAGTAACGATCTGACCTTCAAATCGCAGATCGATTGATCTCATTTTTTCAATACCTTTTTGCTTGATGACCTGCCCATAAAATGCCTCCCAGTTGCGTAGCCTTTTGGCAAAACCGCCCTTGCCAATAATCAGCTTTACTCCATTCTGATTTGTGACTGCTATAACGCCTTCATCTTTGGTCCATGCTACTTCACTGATGGTCGCATCACTTACCGGATTTTTGTTCACTTCGGTAAGAAAATTTGCGACTGTTTTGAAGCCTTTACTTTTCAGGGTATCACCCATCGGTTTGGCACTAAATCCATACAGAATTGGCACATCCACTGAGCTACCTAACTTCAGCGGCAACCGGACGCCATCTGCATCCACATAAATTTTATGATTTCCATCTACTAACATGGCTATGGGCTGTCGTTCTGTGATATGTATTAATAGATTACCATTTGGCTCTACACTGATCTTTGCTTGCCTTACATACGCAATACTGTTGAAGCGATTCATGATTTTCCTGAAATCCATACTATCGGGATTCATCCCCATAGGGACATCAACTTTCTGTAAATCCGTTGACGAAACAAAATGATTGCCTTCAAATTGAAGCTGTTTCACCGTCATGGTAGAACTCCAATACAGTCCGCCCACGATGGCCAATCCCAGCACAAGTATAGCACCGGCAACCCAGGGAAGAGGATTCTTCCTGCTTTTAACAGCAGCCCCTTCCGTGGTCTTCGGTTCCTCGTTATGTGATTCCTGTTCAGCCATTTCCTTTAATGTTATGTCATCCTGAACTTGTTTCAGGACCTTTTGTAGTCACAAGTCTGAGACTTGTGATAACAATATCGCTTCTTATTATTTTAGTTTTGAAATTCCAGCTTTTAATGCCTCTACAAACTGCTCACCATATTTATATATATCGCCGGCTCCCATCGTGATGACGATATCACCGGGTTCTACAATTTCTTTAAGCCGCCCGGGCAATTCTTTTTTATCTTCTACATAATAGACCTTGCGATGCCCATACTCTTTGGCGGCATCAGCAATTAGTTTCCCTGTCACGCCTTCAATCGGTTCCTCACGTGAGGGATAGACGTCAGTAATCACACATACTTCCGCATCAAAGAATGACAGACCGAATTCTTTAAAAAGCTCTTGAGTGCGTGAATACAAGTGCGGTTGGAATACCGCCACAATGCGACGATCTTTCCAACCTTTGCGGGCGGCACTTAAGGTTGCTTGTACTTCTGTGGGATGGTGCGCATAATCGTCAATCACCATTACTTCATCCTGATCTGCCTTAAGTTGGAAACGCCGGAATACACCTTCAAATCGTTCAAGTCCATATTTTATGTGTTCGAAGTCAATATCCAACTCAAGTCCCACAGCTACAGCTGCCAGGGCATTTTTAACATTGTGTTCTCCAGGAGCTTTAAGTGATATTTTCCCAAGCTCATTACCCTCATTAATGACCGTAAACGTACTTGTAAAATGATCCATCTCAATATCGGTAGCCCGTATTTTAGCTTGTGGCGTCAGTCCGTATGTAATGGTGCGCCGGTCGATATCTGGAATAATGCTCCGAACTGTGGGATCATCCAGACACAGAGCCACGGCCCCGTAAAATGGAACCTTGTTAGCAAACTCGATAAAGGCGTCTTTGACATCCTCCAGGTTATCATAGATATCCAGATGTTCTGCCTCAATATTGGTTATGACTGCCAGCGAGGGGGTTAGACGTAAAAATGTACGATCGAATTCATCGGCTTCAACGATAATAATGTCGCCTTTGCCCACTACGGCGTTGGTCTTTGAAAAACTATGCACTTTGCCGCCTACGATGATCGTCGGGTCGAAGCTGCCATCCTGGATAACATGACCGATCATCGTTGTAGTGGTCGTCTTTCCGTGCGTGCCGGCAACGCCTACACCGTACTTCATTCGCATCAACTCGGCAAGCATCTCTGCTCGTTTAATAACCGGGATGCCTTTCTCAAGTGCAGCCTTAGTCTCGATATTTTCTTCCGCTTTTACAGCGCTTGTATAGACCACCACATCAGCGCCCTCGATATTCTTCTCATCATGACCGATAGCAATATCTGCTCCCAGATCTTGCAGGCGTTCGATGGTCTCCCCCATATTGGCATCCGAGCCGGAGACGATATAACCTTTTTGCAGCAGGATCTCCGCCATGCCACTCATACCAATCCCACCGATACCGACCATGTGAATATGGCGGGTTCGTCCGAATATGGGTTGTGTTTGAATTTGCTTACTCATTCAGTTTATGTATTTAATAATCATGTCATCCTGAATTCATTTCAGGATCTTCAGCATCGGTTTTAGATGCTGAAACAAGTTCAGCATGACACTTTTATTTCGATTTCTTTTTTCCTGCCAATTCAATAATTTCGGTTGCGATTGTTTTTGCAGCATCAGGCTTAGCCAGCTTTAGTGCCGCCCTGTTCATTTCTTTCAATCGTTCTTCGTTAGTGATAAGTTTCTCGACTAGCTTCGGTAGCTCTTCATTTAATTCGGCATCCGCAATAAGTTCGGCCGCTCCTTCTTTAACCATCGAATCGGCATTCTTTGTCTGGTGATCACCCGCCACGTTGGGGGATGGAACCAGGAGGCTCGGTTTACCTGTGAGTGCCAATTCAGAACAGGAGAGGGCCCCTGCACGGCTGATAACTAAATCAGCAACAGCATAGGCTTCAGGCATATCGTGCAGGAAGTCGGTCAGGATCAAATGTTCAAACTCGCGAGCATGAATATCGCGGCGAAGCTGATCGTAATATCGTTTGCCACACTGCCAAATAATCTGTAAATCCATCTCATCATGCAGTTTATTGATGTTTTGCAACATTGCCTCATTTATGCTTTTGGCTCCGCCACTACCTCCAAGCACCAGTAAGGTCGATTTCCCTGGATCAAGGCTAAACTTCTTATAGGCTTCTTGGTGATCGGCCTCTTGCAGGGATTTTCTGGTCGGATTCCCTGCCAGCTTGGTTTTGCCTGTTGGGAAATAATGCTCAGCATCTTTAAAAGCGATAAATATAATTTCAGCTTTTTTACCCAGAAGCCGGTTCGTTACCCCGGGAAAACTGTTCTGTTCCTGGATAACCAGTGGAATACCTCTTTGAGTGGCTATCCATCCGACAGGACCGGCGGCATATCCGCCACAGGAAATCACAATATCAGGATTAAACTTTTGGATGATGCTTAAGCTCTGGACCAGACTGGTTCCCAATTTCACCGGGAATAGCAGGTTTTTAAGTGTCAGCCGGCGATGGAATCCGCTAATCCAGATGCTGGTGATGTCATAACCGGCCTGGGGTACTACCTCCCACTCCATGTGATTTTTAGTACCGACGAACAGGATTTCAACATCTACAGATGTCTCCCGCAGCGCATCAGCAATGGCGATGGCCGGATACACATGACCACCAGTACCTCCGGCTGCTATGAGCACTTTCAGTTTGCTCATAGCAGCGGAGTCTGGTCCGTCGTGTGATGATATGTCCTTTACAACGCTAAGCATAAAAGACGGCTCGCTTACTATTAAGATTGTGTTTAGAAATATTCATTAAGATGCCGATCATAAGTCCGGCAAACAGGGTGCTCGTCCCCCCATAACTCACAAAAGGCATGGGAAGCCCAGTCACTGGTAAGAGTCCACTTGCCACCCCGGCATTGATATAGCCGTAAAGCACAATGGCCAGGGTGCAGCCTGTTGCCATGAGCATACCAACGGTGTCCGGCGCATTTTTAGCGATTTTGCCAATGCCGCGGAATAAGATCAGCGTGAAAAGTAGAATCAATGATACAGAGCCAATCAGTCCGTATTCTTCCGCAATAATTGCAAAAATAAAGTCATTATAAGGTGCGGGAAGGAAGTCGCGCTGGGTGCTTTTTCCCATTCCCACGCCAAATATCTCACCTTTTGCAACGGCAATTTGTGCTTGTTGGGCTTGGTAGCCTTCATCCACATTAAATTTGTTACTTTTTATATCTACAATTTGATCGATGTAGTGCTCGATACGACTTTGTCGTTCGGGAGATCTCCAGATCAGAAAAGTAGCTCCCAAAATTCCGATAATCACGAGAGTACCTAACTGCAAGGTACTAATGCGGCCAACAAACATGACCAATAGGCAGAGGGCCATGAGTACGGCGGCACTGCTAAAGTCCTCAATGCCAATCAGTCCGCAGGTGATGACGACCCAGAACATAATGGGAAGGAAAGCACGTTTAAAATCTTTGATATAGTCACTTTTTTGAGCCAGCAAGACTGATATATGAATCAGTAGCGCCAGCGAAGCAAAGGAAGATGGCTGAAACGAAAAGCCGCCAATGGTTAATGAACGGCGCGCGCCGTAAATTTGATCCCCTAAAAATAACACGGCGATAAGCAGTATCCAGCTAATAATCATCCCCAGACGACTGAATTTGGCGATAATATGGTAGTCGATCTTGGAGGCGATAAGCATACCCAGGAAGGCGATACCCAGTTTGAAGGCATGACCGAGAACCAGGCTGCCGGCTGTTGTATGTTTCGTCTGGGCAAAGTAGGCAATGGAAGAATATACGGCCAGTATGCCGAAGATCATCAGAATGATCACTGATACAAGAAGTATGCGATCGCTTCCCTGTTTGGGCGTATCAATGTCGTCCGGGCTGGTGCCCAGAACAGATGATATATTTTTATTTGGTGTCGTATATAGCATAATCTTTTGGCTTTCAGTCTTCAGATTTCAACTATCAGTGGTAACTTCTGACAGCTGAAAACTGAAAGCTGATTGCTGTTAAAGTCGATTTACTGCTTTTTTGAATTCATTACCGCGGTGTTCATAATTTTCGTACATGTCAAAAGAGGCACAGGCCGGACTCAAGAGAACCACTTCTCCACGTTTGGCCACATTTTTAGCAGCCCGGACGGCTTCATTCATAGTTTCAACCGTTTCGAAATTAGGGACAATCGATTCCAGCTGTTCTTCAATTAGAGGCCTTGCTTCTCCTATAGCAATAATTGTATGGACTTTCTCACGTATTTGATCCTCCAACTCTGTATAATCGTTGCCCTTATCACGACCGCCCAAAATCAGAGTTACAG
>Ga0102959_1000043_pt1 | contig 38436 bp, 30 predicted proteins | sample SalPonF2_B_D2_MG_FD_84520 | JGI IMG/M metagenome (GOLD analysis project Ga0102959, IMG submission 84520) | Salt pond soil microbial communities from South San Francisco under conditions of wetland restoration - Salt Pond MetaG SF2_B_D2_MG ...
CGCGGGGCCCGACGCGCTCCCGGCGGGCATGCCTCTTTCTCCTGCTCTCCGGTCTCCTGCTCTATTGCCGCCTTCGGCAGCAATCGGGGCGACTGGATTCGAACCAGCGACCTCTTGACCCCCAGTCAAGCACTCTAACCAAGCTGAGCTACGCCCCGAGGCGTGCAGCATGATTATAGCATTCCTCGGCCGGAACGCAAGCTGCGCATTCGCCTTGCGCGGCGGGAATGGGCCAAGTCTGGAAGGCCGGAAATTGTCCGCGTCGCCGGCCGGTGGGGGGCGACCTCCGAGCCAGCCTTGTTCGACCATGCCAGCCCTATCCGGCCATGCCGTCCGCCTGCCGTGGTGCTTGCCGGCCCGGCAGTCCGCCGGCTCACCGGCGAGCCCGGCGCCGGGGGCCGGGCTGCCGGGAGCGCTATCCGCTTGCCTTTGCCTATGTTGCCTCGTTCGCCCCATTTGCCCAAGGACGATAGCACATCCTATGCTCTATACGGAGCGGGTCCGTTCCCCCGCATGGGGGGCGCTCCGGAAATCGAGGTGGAACAGGGCATGAACGTGGGAGCATCGGGCAACTCGTCGTACAACGCACTGGCGATGTTCCGCCGGCACGTGATGTCGTACGCCCGTATCGGGGCCTCCGGCGGGGGACACAACTTCAGCAGCGTGGCCCAGAACGTTCAACGCCAGATGCGTGCGTGGAAGCAGCAGGCCGCCACCGGCCGCGGCGCCACCAGCGAACTGCTCCGCAAACTCCAGGCCAGCAAGCCGCACATCGCCGCCCGGCCGAAATTCCTCGTCAATCGCGACGTCCAGAGCCGCCCCAGCCGGATCAACATTCAGGCCTGACGGCCGCACGCACTCTCGCGACCGCGTGGCGCAAAACCCCGGTGCAGTTCCTTCCCGCCCAGCGTATAATCCGCCTTGCTCGACTTCCTGTATACGAAAGAGGCATTCCATGATCGTTGTGACCGGAGCGGCCGGGTTTATCGGGGCGAATACCGTGGCGGCGCTGAACGCCGCCGGGAGGAAGGATATCGTGGCGGCGGACGCCTTCGCGCCCGGCCACGAGCCCCGCCTGCCGAGCAACCCCGCCTACCTGGACGAGATGGACGTCGCCGCGCGCGTGGACAAGGCGGACCTGGCCGGCTGGCTGGGCACCGAAGGAGCGGACGTCGAGGCCGTGGTTCACATCGGCGCGTGCAGCGACACGACCGCCACCGACCGCGCGTTCATGCTGGCCAACAATACCGAATACACCCGCACGCTATGGAACTGGTGCACGGCGAACGAGCGGCCCTTCGTGTACGCATCCAGCGCGGCCACGTATGGCGACGGGTCGCAAGGCTACGACGACGAGGCGGACGCCCGCATCTTCAAGCCGCTGAACCTCTACGGGGAGTCCAAGCACCGCTTGGACTTGTGGGCGTTGCAGCAGGCCGAAACGCCTCCCCGCTGGGTGGGGCTGAAGTACTTCAACGTCTACGGCCCCCGCGAGCGGCACAAGGGGCGCATGGCGTCGGTGGCGCTGCACGCGTGGGACCAGATCCGCCGCGACGGCCGGGTGAAGCTCTTCCAGTCGCACAAGGAAGGCATTTCCCACGGCGGGCAGAAGCGGGACTTCGTCTACGTGGAAGACGCGGTGCGGGCCACGCTGCATTTCCTATCCGAGCCCGTTTCCGAGGACGCCCCCAATGGGCTGTACAACGTGGGCACGGGCCATGCGCGGACGTTCGAAGACCTGGCCAAGGCGGTGTTCGCCGCGTTGGACATGGAGCCGGACATCGAGTACATCCCGATGCCGGAGGACCTTCGCGGCAAGTACCAGTACTTCACGCAGGCGACGGTGGCCAAGCGGCGGCGGGCCGGGCTCACCGAGCCATTCGCGTCCATCGAGACCGGCGTCGCGAAGTACGTGCAATACCTGATGGGGCGGGAGGGGCAGGCGTGAGCGACGGCTTCCGGTCCACGGCCGGCAAGGTGATGCCCCGCCAGGCCGCGGCGCGGTTCTCGGCCGAGAAGAAGCGGGCCGGGCGGACGGTGGTGTTCACCAACGGATGCTTCGATCTGCTGCACGTGGGGCATGTGACGTATCTGGAAGGGGCCCGCGCCTGTGGCGATGTCCTCATCGTGGGCATGAATACGGATGCCTCCATCCGTCGCATCAAAGGGGCCGGCCGGCCGGTGCAGTGCCAGGAAGACCGCGCCCGCGTGCTGGCGGCGTTGGCCTGCGTGGACGCCGTGACGCTCTTCGACGAGGACACGCCGTTCGAGACCGTTTGCGCCATTCGGCCGACGGTGCTGGCCAAGGGGGCGGACTACGGCACGAAGTATGACGTGGTCGGCTGGGACATCGTCGAGGCCGGCGGCGGACGGGTGGAGCGGATTCCGCTCGTCGAAGGCAAGTCCACCAGCGACCTCATCCGCCGGCTCAACGGCCAAGCCTGAGGCAGTATTTCCCGCTTCACCGGCAATAGGGGCGTGGACCGTCGCGTTATCCTTCCCGTAAGCCGGCCGCTGTGGCCGGCGAGGCTGCGGCAGAAACCCCTGTGGCCCGGCCCCGTGGGTCCGGCCGAAGAAGGAAAGGGAACGTCATGAAAAAGTACGCGTATTGGCTGGTGGCGGCGGTTCTGGCGGTGGCGATGGTGGCCCCGGCCTTGGCCGACGAGGACGAGAAGGGTGACGGGCAGAAGGATCGCAAGCGGACCCGGCGGAAGGTGGGCGACGGCGTCCGGCAGCGACTCGCCGCGCGGCGCGGCGGCGAAGGCCAGGGCGACCGGATGTTCGCGGGCCTGAACCTGACCGACGAGCAGAGGGCGAAGATCAGGGAGATCATGGAGGAAGCGAGGAAGAAGATCCACGATACTGTCCTCACCGACGAACAGAAGAAGAAGGTCGAGGAACTTCGCGAGAAGATGGCGGAGGGCCGCGGCCGGATGGACCTTGGACTGACCGAGGAGCAGAAGAAGGCGATGCAAGAGGCACGCAACACGCTCCGCGAGGCGATGAAGAACGCCAAGACCCCCGAAGACAGGAAGGCCGCCGCTGAAGCGCACCGCGACGCCATGCAGAAGATCCTGACCGAGGAGCAGATGGACAAGATTAAGAGCATGCGAGGCGCCGGTGTGCGCGGCCCGGAAGGCCGTCGGCCCCGAGGCCGCGGCGATGATGAGGAAGAAGGGGCCCCCCGTGGCCGTCGCGGCCGGGGTGAGGGCAAAGGCCGCCGTCCTCGCGGTGGTGCGGACGAAGAAGACGAACTGTAGCGATGCATACCCAGCCGCCCGCGGCGGCCTGCAACGCGACGATCCCTGCCGGTCTACTCTTCAGCCGGCAGGGCTCGTTGTCTTTGGGGTAGCCCGGAAGTTCCGCCGCTTGCTCTCTTCCGGCAAGTAGCAGGTGGGTCAGACCGCCTCGGCGAGGATGTCCACCTCCACGGAAGCGTTCAGAGGAAGCTCGGCCGCGCCGACGGCGCAGCGGGTGTGACGGCCGGCCTCGCCGAAGACTTCGGCGAACAGGTCGCTCGCGCCGTTGGCCACCTTCGCCTGGTCGGCAAAGCCGGGCGATGAGTTCACGAACACGTTCACGCGGACGATGCGGGAGAGTCCATCGACGCCGTCGGTCTCCGCGGCCGCCGCGGCCAGCGCGTTGACCGCCGCCAGCCTCGCCGCCGCCCGCGCCCGCTCCAGCGAGACATCGGCGGGCGCCTTTCCCTCGCACGTGAGCCGTCCGTCTATGACGGGAAGCTGGCCCGCGGTCCAGACCAGCTTCCCGATTCGTACGGCCGGTATGTATGCGCCCGCGGGTCGAGCCGGCGCGGGCAAGGTGATCCCGAGTTCACGCAGACGCTCGGACGGGGTCATCAGTCCTCTTCGTCCTCGTCTTCCTCGTCGTCTTCTTCCCAATCATCGTCTTCGTCATCATCCTCGTCATCATCCTCGTCATCATCGTCCCAGTCTTCATCATCTTCCTCCTCCTCCTCTTCCTCTTCTTCTTCTTCTTCTTCTTCTTCTTCCTCGTCGTCCTCTACGGCGTCGGGGTCGTAAGACCAGTCTTCCTCTTCTTCCTCATCCTCTTCCTCATCGTCGTCTTCGTCATCCTCGAAGTCTTCATCCTCTTCGAGGTCGTCCTCTTCTTCGAGGTCCTCTTCGCTTTTCGGCAGCGAGTCCTCGTCGAAGGGGTCGGAATCCATCACCGCGGCGCCGGCCGCCAAGACATCGTGTTCTTCGAATTCCGCATGCTGCATGATTCCATCTCCTGCCGTGTCCGCCTGCGGGCCTTCCGGCCGGTTCCCATGACCGGCGACAGTCTCGGACGTCCACCCATCGGCGGGCTGGTGTTCGGTGTCGGATGCATCCGGTCCTTCTGCAATATCATCGCCCGGATCGGGGTTCAAGAATATGCGAATTCTCGCGAAATTACCTTCCTGCTGCGCCTGGATTTTCCGCTGGCGGACCAGCTCGAGTAAGGCCAGAAACAACCCCACGATCTCGCTTCGGACCGTCCGGCCCTCGAAGACCTGCTCGAAGGCCAGGGGGCCTTCCCGCTGCAGCCGATCCAGAATGTCCGCCGCGTGCAGGTCGATGGGCGTATCGTCGTAGATCACCTCGTGGTGGGTCTTGACCGCCCCGATGGACGCGAGCACCTGGCTGAACGCGTCGAACAGGTCCCACACCTGCACGTTCTCCAGGTCCAGTTCCGGTTCGTCGGGCAGTTCCAGCTTGCCGGGCCGACGGGGATACTTGAGAGACTGCTCGGCCGCGGCGTCGGCGAGGTCTCCCGCGGCGTCCTTAAACTTCTTGTACTCCAGCAATTGCCGCACAAGCTCGGCCCGCGGGTCCACGTCCAGGCCTTCGTGTTCGCCTTCCTCGGCCTCTTGGCGGGGCAGGAGCATGCGGGTCTTGATCTCGATCAGCGTGGCCGCCAGCACGAGAAACTCCCCGGCCAGGTTCGGGTCCACCTGCTGCAGGACGTCCACATGCCGGACGTATTGCTCGGTGATGCGGGCGATGGGGATGTCATGGATGTCCACCTCCTCGCGACGGATGAGGTAGAGCAGCAGGTCCAGCGGCCCGTTGTAGATCTCCAGGTTGACGCGGTAGTCTTCGCTCATCGACAGAAGGATAGTCGCGGGCGGCGGCCGGACCAACCGTTTTCTACCAGGGACTCACACAACCGACGATCGGGTTGGTGCAGCGCGCCGTCCGATCGTTGAGTTCACGCTTCATGGCCTCGATTCGCTCGGCATGGGATGCGTCTTGCGAGAGGTCCCGGCACTCGCCCGGGTCGGCCGCGTGGTCGTATAGAACCGTCTGGCCGGTGGCGGGAAAGTAAGTCATCCGGTGCGTCTGGTCGTAGAGCGTCCAGTTGACGCTCTCCGGCGAGCCGGCCGCCGCGTGAACCAGATCCACGTGCTCCCGGCCGTCGCGAATCTCCTGTGTGATGTCCACTCCGTGCAATCCCTCGGGCGCTTCCACGCCGGCCAGGGCGGCCAGCGTGGGCATCACGTCCACGTTGCTCATGGGCGTGTCGACACGGGCGGGCAGGCCTGCTCCCGGCGCCCGCAGCACGAACGGCACGTGCACCAGGCAGTCCCAGGCGATCATGCTCTTGCGGAACATGGCGTGGTCGCACAGGTAGTCGCCGTGGTCGGAGGTGAACACGACGATGGTGTCTTCTGCGAGACCGGCCTGCTCCAGTTTGTCCAGCACGCGGCCGACGGCCAGGTCGATGCTGTAGACCATCGCGTAGGTGTAGCGGAGGATCTGCTCGCGCTGCTCGGGGGGCACGTGGGCAATGCTCTTGTCCTTGATCATCTCGTTCAGCCACCGCGGGATGCCCTCGCCGGAGGGGTCCGCGGCCTGCTGCACCTCGCAGCCGAGGAACTGCTCCAGCAGGTCTTCGCACGGGCTGACCGGCGAGTGCGGGTCCGGGAAGCCGAGGAACGCGAAGAACGGCTTGTCGCCATCGCGGCCGGAGTCTAAATAGTCGCAGAACTTGTCCGCCAGCCACGCCGAGTGGTGCAGTTCGTGCGGAATGGCGGAGGGGTACACGTCGTTGAGGGCGTCCACGGCCATGGGCCGCTTGGCCCCGGCGATCTTCGTCTGCTTCCAGACGTCCGGGTGCTCCGCCTTGAGCCAGTTGGCGTAGTGGCCCATCTTGCACGGCTCCTCGCCGTGGCTGCACGTAATCTCCACGTGGCGGAAGCCATAGTACGGGCCGTGCCAGTCATCAAACGCTCCTTCCTGCCAGAACTGCCAGTTCTCCGGATGGCCCAACTCGGTGGGGGAGAGATTGCACGTGAGGTGCAGCTTGCCGAAGCTGGCGGTGTCGTAGCCGGCCGCGGCGAACATGTCCGCCAGCGTCGTCGGCTCGGTGGCGATCTTCCGGGAGCCGGCGTACTTCTTGTTGAAGGTCAAATACTCGCGACGGTTCAGCGGAATGCCATTGGACCACACGCCGCGCCGGTGGCGTACAGGCCGGTCATCAGGCTCGCGCGGCTGGGCATGCAGACCGGATTGGCCGCGATGCGGCGGGAGAAGACGCTCCCCTCGGCCGCGAGGCGGTCGATATTGGGCGTGCGGGCGAAGCGGTTGCCGTTGCAGCCGAGGCTGTCATACCGCTGCTGATCGGCGTGGAGGATAAGGACGTTCTTCGGTTTCACGAAGATACTCCCGCAAGCGCCTTGCCGGTGCGCGGGCGGCGTGACGGGGCGCTTCTGGTTCGGTCGGGGTCTTGGGGTGCTGTCAGTAGGTCGTGACGATCCCGGTCGCCTCCCGCACGCGGGCCAGCGTGGCGTCGGCCGTCTGCCGCGCTTTGCGGCCGCCCTCGCGGAGGATGTCCCGCACGGTGTCCGGACTGGCTTCGAGTTCGGCGTACTTCTCGCGGGCGGCGGCGAACCGCTCGTTGATCAACTCGGCCAGGCGGCCCTTGGCGTGCCCGTAGCCGTATCCGCCGGCGCGGTAGCTGGTGGCGATCTCCTCCAATTCCGTCTCGTCGGCGAAGTGCCTGAGCAACGCGAACACGTTGCAGGTGTCCGGGTTCTTGGGCTCTTCCAGCGGGGTGGAGTCCGTGACGATCTGGGCGCAGCGCTTCTTCGTCTGCTTGGCGGTCTGGAAGATCTCGATGGTGTTGCCGTAGCTCTTGGACATCTTCTGCCCGTCCAGGCCCGGCACCACCGCCACTTCCGGCAGGATGTGCGGCTCCGGCAGCACGAGCACCTCGCGGTCGAACTCGCGGTTCAGCTTGCCGGCGAGGTCTCGCGTGATCTCGATGTGCTGCTTCTGGTCCTGGCCGACGGGCACGAGGTTGGCGTCGTAGATCGTGATGTCCGCCGCCTGCAGCACCGGGTAGTCGAACAGGCCCAGGTTGGGTGCGATGCCGCGGGCCACCTTGTCTTTGAACGAGTGCGCCTTCTCCATCAGGCCCATCGGGCAGATGCAGTTGAGGATCCACGTAAGTTCAGCCACCTGCGGTACATCGGACTGGATAAACAGCACGCTGCGCTGCGGGTCCAGGCCGAGCGACAGGTAACCCATCGCCACGTGCCGCGAAAGCTCCGCAAGCTCGGCCGGACTCCGCATGGCCGTCAGGGCGTGGTAGTTGGCCACGAAGTAGAAGCACTCGTTGCCTTCGTCCTGCAGGCGGATGTACTGCCGCAGGGCGCCGAGGTAGTTGCCGACGTGCAGGCGGCCGGTGGGTTGGGTTCCGCTGAGGACTCTCATGGTCCGGCCATGCTAGCAGACGCTGCCTGCGTGTCAAGTTGCGCGCGGCCCGCCAAAGGGCCGCCGAAGGCCCTTGACGGACCGTCCGAGGATGCGTACTCTATGAAAGCTGCCCCTGGGAGTGTGCCCGAGTGGACAAAGGGATCAGACTGTAAATCTGACGGCTACGCCTTCGGTGGTTCGAATCCACCCGCTCCCATCCGCCGCCGGCCGCAGAGGTTTCTGGCCGGCGGGCACCCGTCCTGAGGCGCCCCGCCGGGGCGCCGACCACTCCCGAACACGTGCAGGGAACCAGAGCATACGAAAGGCATTGGCGTGAGCGAGCAGAGCATCCCGCTGTCCAGCCAGGACATTACCGAGCGCGAAATTGAGGCCGTGACGGCCGTTCTGCGGTCGGACCGGCTGAGCCTTGGCCCGCGAGTGGAGGCGTTTGAGCAGTCCCTGGCGGTGGCGGCCGGGCGGAAGTACGGCATCGCCGTCAACAGCGGCACCAGCGGGCTGCACCTGTGCGTGCGGGGGCTGGGCATCGGGGCCGGCGACGAGGTGATCACCACGCCGTTCACGTTCATCGCCACGGTCAACAGCATCCTGTTCGAGGGCGCCACGCCCGTGCTGGTGGATATCGACCCGGAGAGCTACAACGTAGACCCGGCCGCGCTTCAGGCCGCCATCACCCCCCGCACGAAGGCGATCCTGCCGGTGGAGGTGTTCGGCAATACCGCCCACTTCGACGTGTACGAGCGGATCGCCCGCGACCGCGGGCTGCACATGATCGAAGACTGCTGCGAGGCGCTGGGCGGGCGGCTCGCCGGCCGGCCGGCGGGCAGCTTCGGCGACTGCGGCGTCTTCGCCTTCTACCCGAATAAGCAGATCACCACCGGCGAGGGCGGCATGATCGTCACCGACAGCGAGGAACTTCGCGACCTGTGCCGCTCGCTCCGCAACCAGGGCCGCTCCACCACCGAATGGCTCCAGCACGCCCGGCTGGGCTACAACTACCGCATGAGCGAGGTGACCGCCGCTCTGGGCGAGGTGCAGGCGAGCCGGCTGGAGGAGATCCTCTCCAAGCGCCGCCGCGCGGCCGGGATGTACGACGAGGCCCTCGCGCCGCTGGCCGAGGAGGGGCTGCTGCACCTGCCGCCGATGGCCGAGCGCGACAAGGCGAGCTGGTTCGTGTACGTCATTCGTCTGGCGGAGGGCTTCTCCGCGGACGACCGCGACGCCGTGCTGGCCGACCTGCGGGAGCGGGGCATCGGCTGCAACAACTACTTCGTGCCGTGCCACACCCAGCCGCACCTCATGGAGCTGCTCGGCACGAAGCCGGGCGACTTTCCCGTCACCGAGCGCATCGCCGCGCGGACGATCGCGCTGCCGTTCTTCGCCAACCTCTCGGCCGGGCAGGTTCAGCGGGTGACGGCCGTGCTGGCGGACCTGCTGGCCAAGGCCGGCCGGTAGCAGTCGCCGGCCACGGCCTTGGGGTGCGGTCTTCCTGGCCCGGCTCATTGAATGCCCATGCCGCAGTGGGTATAAGAGCGGCTCGCGACGCATAACCAATATGCTTTGACAGACCCCGACGCAAGGAGCATCGACCATGGCCAAGAGCGGCGCCAGCAAACCATTCGGCGGCAGGGCGGCCCGAGAGGGCAAAGGCCCGCTGTGGAAGTTCACCGAAGCCAACGACGGGACGTTCGTCGCGCCGGACGCGCACTACGTCAGCGGGTTGTACTTTCCGCTGTGCAACCGGCAGGGCATGAAGTGTTCCGTCACGCCGGAGCTGAAGGGCGACATCTGCTCAGACTTCGACCATTACCTCACCATCCCCATCGTCACCGAAGACCTGCCCCGCTCCAACGCCAGCCGGAACTTCTGGGTGGCGGTCGAGGGCGAAACGCCGTGGTCCGCCACGGGCGTCAGCGCCGAGACGGAAGCCAAGCAGTGGACCGACGGAGAGCCGGCCGAGGTGACCGCCGGCGTGGGCTGGTTCGCTGTCGCGCGCACCAACGAGAAGCTCGGCCTGCAGGCGAAGACCACCGTCTTCGTCCCGGCCGCGGATGACTACGCCGAGGTGATGCACGTGGAGCTCTCGAATGTCGGTCGGCGGAACCTGAAGCTGACCGCCACGGCCGTCAGCCCCATCTTCGGCCGTATGGCGGACAACCTGCGCGACCACCGGCAGGTGACCACGATGTTCTCTTCCGTGGAGGAACTGCCCAACGGCGTGTGCACGATGCCGTCGATCGTCCACGACGAGACGGGCCACCGGCCCAACGACGTGATGTACGCCGTGCAGGCCTGCACCGGCGGCGGGGCGGGGCCGCGGACGGTCTTCAGCCGGCTGCGGGACTTCTGCGGCGAGGGCGGCTCGCTGGCCAGCCCGGAGGCCGTCTACACCGGCGCCACGCCGCCGAAACTGGAGCAGAAAGACCGCGACGGCATGGAGGCGGTGGCCGCGATGCGGTTCAGCCCCATCACGCTCAAGCCCGGCAAGAGCGCCAGCTACATCGTGCTGCACTGCATCGGCGAGAGCAAGCGAGACTTCGCCACGCTGCTCCGCAAGTACGGCGACGACGCGAAGGCGGCCAAGGCCCTGGAGGCCACGAAGGCCTGGTGGCGAGATGTGGCTAATGGCGTGGAGTTCCGCACGGGCGACACGGACTACAACAACTGGATGAAGTGGGTCTCCGCCCAACTCATGTACCGCAAGATCTACGGCAACTCGTACCTGCCGGACTTCGGCTACGGCCGCGGCGGGCGGGGCTGGCGAGACCTCTGGAGCGACCTGCTGAGCCTGTTTCTGATCGACCCGGAAGGCAGCCGGGAGGAGATCGTCAACAACTTTCGCGGCGTCCGGGTGGACGGCTCGAACGCCACGATCATCGGCACCAAACCCGGCGAGTTTGTCGCGGACCGCAACGACGTGGTGCGCACCTGGAGCGACCACGGCGCCTGGCCGCTGTTCGTGCTGGATTTCTACATGCAGCAGACCGGCGACTTCGACATCCTCTTCACCCCGCTGCCGTACTGGAAGGACCACCTCGTCAGCCGCACGAAGGCCAAGGACGAGAAATGGTCCCGCGCGGACGGCAACCGGCAGAAGACCTCCGGCGGCAAGGAATACGAAGGCACGATCCTCGAACACGTGCTGCTGATGCTGATGAGCAAGTTCTTCCACGTCGGCAAGCACAACAACCCGCTGCTGGAAGGCGGCGACTGGAACGACACCTACGACAACGCCCGCAAGAAGGGCGAGACGGTCTGCTTCTACAACTTCTACGCGTGGGATCTGAAACAACTGGCCGACACGCTCGAACTGCTCAGCAAGACCCGCGGCCTCAAGAGCGTGGAGCTGCTCAGCGAGATGCTCGTGCTGCTGGACCGCCTGCCCGGCGGCAGGAAGGTGAGTTACTCCCGCCCGTCGGCCAAGCGCAAACGGCTGGAGGCGTTCTTCGAAAGCGTCTCGCACAACGTCCGGGGCAAGAAGAAGAAGGTGAAGGTCAAGGACCTCGTCAAAGACCTGCGGGCCAAGGCCAAGCACGCCATCGACCACATCCGCACGAACGAGTGGATCACCACCGCCGACGGCGAGAGCTTCTTCAACGGGCATTACGACGACCACGCCAAGCGCGTCCACGGCGACCACCCCAACGGCGTGCGGATGGACCTCACCAGCCAGGTGCTGCCGACGATCTTCGGCGTGGCGACCGACGAGCAGACGCCGGTGATGTACCGCGCCGTGCGGCGCTACCTGCGAGATTCCAACGTCGGCGGCCTGCGGCTGTGCTCGGACTTCGGCGAGCTGAAGCTGGACTTCGGGCGGGTGACGGGCTTCGCCTACGGGCACAAGGAGCACGGGTCCATCTGGAACCAGCAGAACGCGATGTACCTGTACGGGCTGTACCGGCGCGGGTTCGTGCGAGAGGGGTACGAGGTGTTCCAGGATGTCTTCCACCTCGTGATGGACTCCGCCCGCGGCAAGGTATTTCCGTGCATGCCGTCGTACTTCACGCTGCACGGCAAGGGCGAGTACTGCTACCTGACCGGCTCGGCGACGTTCCTGCTGCTGGCCGGGCTTACGCAGGTGTTCGGCGCCCGCGGCGAGGGCGGCGACCTGCGGCTCCAGCCGAAGCTGCTGGCCGAGCAGTTCGACGCCGACGGCAAGGCGGCGGTCGCGTTCAACCTGCACGGCAAGCGGTTCGAACTATTGTACGTGAACCCGCGAAAGCTGGACTGGGGGGGCTACGCCATCGCCGAGGTGAAGGTCAACGGCAAGACCATTGAGCTGGAGCGCGACGAGGATCTCTCGCAGACGCTGATCTCGCGCGAGCGGCTGCTGGAGTCGGCGACCAGGAAGGTCAACTCCATCGAGGTGACGCTGGCGTAGAGCGGCCGGTCGGACGGCCTCCTGCGATGGCGCTTCGGCGCGGAGGCCCATCGCTCTGGAATGAGCGACGGTCGTCCGCTAGAATAGGTCTTGCGGTGGAATTGCTGACCCTCATCCTGGCCAGCCGGAGCGGACGGGTCGCCGAAGCGCTGCCCTGGGCGGCCGGCCTGTTCGTCTTTGCGCTGGCCGGCGGTGTGCTGCTATACTGGCTGAAGCGGCGGATGGATCGGTCCTTCGGCGAAGACGGTGGCCGAGTGGATGCCCAGTTGATCTGGAAACTCCGAGACGAAGGGCAGATCAGCGATGAGGAGTACCACCGTCTGCGGCGGCTGACGGCCGGGCTGCCGGTGGAATCGTCCGCAAAGGCGGAGAATGGGCTAAGGAACGGCCCTCCGGCGGACGATGGGAATAGTGGCGACGCGGAAACGGACGAGGAGTCCCCGCGCCCGAATCAGGAGCAGGAATGAGTTCATCCGATACAGGCGGCAAGGACGGCGGCAAGGGCGGCCGGATTGGCGGCGGCAAGGGCGGCCGGTCTTCTCACGTGTGCAGCTTCTGCCAGCGCAACAGCGACCAGGTGGGCCCGATCGTCGAAGGACCGGGCAACGTTTCGATCTGTGCCAACTGCGTGGAGCTGTGCCACAACATCGTGCGGCAGGAGCAGCGGCGCAACTCTGAGACGCGGCCGATGTTCGCCACCATCCCCACGCCGCGGCAGATCAAGGAGTTCCTGGACGAATACGTCATCGGCCAGGAGCACGCCAAGCGGGTGCTGGCCGTGGCCGTGCATAACCACTACAAGCGGCTCACGCAGGTGGACGTAACCGACGGCGACGAGGTGGAGATCGACAAGTCCAACGTCCTGCTGATCGGCCCGACCGGCTGCGGCAAGACGCTGCTGGCCCGCACGATGGCCCGCGTGCTGAACGTGCCGTTCGCCATCGGCGACGCGACCACCCTCACCGAGGCCGGCTACGTGGGTGAAGACGTCGAGAACGTGCTGCTCAAGCTGCTTCAGGCGGCCGATTGGGACCTGGAGGCCGCCGAGCGCGGCATTATCTACATCGACGAGATCGACAAGATCGGCAAGACCAGCCAGAACGTCTCCATCACCCGCGACGTCAGCGGCGAGGGCGTCCAGCAGAGCCTGCTGAAGATGCTGGAAGGCACCGTGGCCAACGTGCCGCCGCAAGGCGGGCGCAAACACCCGGAGCAGCAGTACATCCAGCTCGACACGTCGCATATCCTGTTCATCTGCGGTGGAACGTTCAGCGGCCTGGAAGACCTCATCAAGCGACGCATCGGGCGCAAGCTCATCGGCTTTGGTTCGGAAGATGGAGACGAGAGCCCGGCCGAGCACAGCAACATTCTGGCGCAGGTCCAGCCGGACGACCTCGTGCACTACGGCATGATCCCGGAGTTCGTCGGCCGGCTTCCGTGCATCACGGCCCTGGACGCCCTGGACGAGACCTCGATGATGCGCATCCTCACCGAGCCGAAGAACGCCCTGGTGAGGCAGTACAACAAGCTGTTCCAACTGGAGAGCGTGGACCTGCGGTTCACCGATGACTGCCTGCGGGCGATCGCCGCCAAGGCGATGAAGCGCGACGTGGGCGCGCGGGCCCTGCGGTCGGTGATCGAGGAGATGATGCTGGACCTGATGTACGATCTGCCGGAACACAAGGAAGAAGGCGCCACCTACGAAGTGACGGCCGGCATGGTGGACGGCGACGTGAAGCCGACGCTCTTCGCGGCACACCGCGCGAAGAAGGAATCGGCGTAGAACGGCAGTTCTGAGCCCGCCGGCAAATAGATAGTTCCGATCACACGGCCCCGCTGACCGGCGGGGCCGCGTGCTGCGCGGGTGTCCGCCGCTACCACTGCCGCCGCAGCAGTCGGTCCATCGCGTCCAGCGCGGCCGGGGTGTGCTGCCGGTCCAAGGCGTCGGCCGCCGCGGCCAGTAAGTTCGCCTGGCGCCGGGTAAAGGCCATGGGCGCGGCGGGGTCGATCTCTCCCAAGCCCATCGCGGCTAGGGCGGCGCGTCGCAGCCCGTCGAGACCTTCCCCCGTGCGAGCGGAGAGGCACACGTCGGCATGGGGCATGGCGGGGGCCACGTCGCACTTGCTCGCCACGCGGAGGAGCGTCTTGGCGTGCATCCAGTCCGGCACGTGGAACGGTTCCCCGGCCTCCAGCAGGCAGACCACCTCGGCCGCGTCGATGCGATGCCGTGCGCGGCGGACGGCCTCCGCGTCGATCGCCTCCGCGGCGTCCCACAGCCCGGCCGTGTCTGTCAGCCAGACCGGCACGCCGTGGAAGAACGCCAGTTCCCGCACCCAGTCTCGCGTGGCGCCGGGCGTTTCGTGCACCACGCTGGTCGCCCGGCCGGTGAGGGCGTTGGCCAGCGTGCTCTTGCCGACGTTGGGCGGGCCGGCGAGGACGACCTCGGCGGGGTTGAGAAGTTTCTCCATGATCGCCAGCCGCCGGGCCGCCGAACGCAGCAGGGCAGCCGATTGCGCAATGCTAATTGCGGATTGCGCATTGCCCGTGAGTGAGGCGTGGAGGGAGGATGTCAGCTCTGACAGCCCCACGGACCATTGCTGAGAGATTGCGGCCACGGCCAGCAAGGAGCGGGCCCGGGGCAATAGCTCCAGCATCTCCCGGCCGATGGCGGGGTTGCGCCACGTCGGGTGGGCGGGGTCGAAGGCCGGGTCCGCGGAAGGCGGCTTCACTTCCACGCCGCGGTCGGCCAGCAGTTCCAGCAGCCTCCGCACGAGAACCGGCCCGCCGTGGAGGTGGATCTCCACGCGGTCGGCCTCGCCGCGGACGATCGCCTCGTCCAGCACGTCATCCCCGTCCATCAGCTTGCCGAGCCGCAGCCTGCCCGGCCGACCGGGCGCGCCGGCATTCGGCCGGAAGACGCCTTCCGCCAGCCGCTCCGCTCCTTGCCCGGCCAGCACGACCACCGCAATGCCGCCCTTGCCCGGCGGCGTCACCAGCGACGCGGTTGGCCTGCCCTCGCCCACGGCCGCTAGCCCAGCAGCGTCCGGTAGTGCGCCATCGCCACGCCGCGGAGCACGAGGTCGTCCACCACGGCCTGCACCAGCCCGTTGGCGCCCGGCTCCGGGCAGACGAGCCGCGCGTCGGCGCCGGTGACGATGACCGTCGGCCAGACGCCCAGCTTGGTCGCGTAGGCCTCCACCAGTTCTCGCAGCGCTCCCCGCGCCGCGTACACCACGCCGCCGCCGATGGCCTGCGGCGTGGTGCGGCCCATCACCCAGGTCGGGTCGGCCGGCGCCACCAGCGGCAGGGCGGAGGTGTGCTCGTGCAGGGCGGCCGTGGACATGCCCAGCCCCGGCAGGATGGCCCCGCCGAGGAACACGCCCGCGTCATTCACGCAGTCGATGGTGATGGCGGTGCCGAAGTCCGCCACCACGCACGCCGTCCCCAGCCGGTCGAAGGCCGCCACCGCCGCGCACAGGCGGTCCATGCCGACGCCCCGCGGCTCGTCGAGGTCCACGTCGATGGGGCGGGGGATGTCTCGCCCGACGACCGCCGCCTCCTGGCCGATGCTCTCCGCGGCGGCCGCCTCCAGCGCCTTGAGGGCGGCGGCATTCACGCTGCACGCCACGAGGTGCTTCGGGGCGGGGATGGACTCCCACAACTCCTTCAGCCGGCTGGCGAGTTGCGCGAGTTCTCCCACCCGCAGGCGCTGGAGGCCGGCGACGATGTCGCCGGAGACGTGCGCCAGACGCACGGACGTGTTGCCCACGTCGCAGGCCAGCACGTGCGGCCTCTGGTGGGGGTCTTGCGGCGTGTCGGTCATGGTTCGTCCCTGTGCAGTTCTTGCCAGATGCGCGCGGTCAGGGCGTCCAGCCCTTTTCCCGTTACGGCGGAGATGGCCACCACGTCGCCGTCGACTTCCCGCCGGAATCGCTCCAATGCCTCTTCGCTGCCGGTCAGTTCGCACTTGTTGGCCACGAGAACTTGCGGCTTGGCGGCCAGTTGCGCGGAGTACTGCTCCAGCTCGCGGCGGATGGCGCGGTAATCGGCCACCGGGTCGCCGGACGGCGGGCAGATGTCCACCAGGTGCACCAGCACGCGGGTCCGCTCGATGTGGCGGAGGAACTCATCGCCCAGCCCCGCCCCGGCGTGGGCGCCCTCGATGAGCCCGGGGATGTCGGCCAGCACGAACCGCCGATAGCCGGCCATCTCCACGATGCCCAGGCACGGCGTGAGCGTGGTGAAGGGGTAGTTGGCCACCTTCGGCCGGGCGGCGGAAAGGCGGGACAGCAGCGTGCTTTTGCCGGCGTTCGGCTTGCCGACGAGCCCGGCGTCGGCGATGAGCTTCAACTCCAGGCGCAGCCGGCGCTGCTGGCCCGGCTCTCCTTCCTCGTGCTCGCGCGGGGCCTGGTTGGTGGCGCTCTTGAAGTGCACGTTGCCGCGGCCGCCGCGTCCGCCCTTGGCCACGCACACTTGCTCGCCCGGTTCGGTGAGGTCTCGCAGGAGGCTGCCGTGGTCGGCGTCGTAGATGATCGTTCCGGGCGGCACGCGGACATGCACGTGCTCGCCGCGCCGGCCGTGGCGCTGCTTGCCCATGCCGTGCCGGCCGCGCCCGGCGCGCCAGTGATGATGCCCGGCAAGGTGCTGGAGGGTGTTGTACTGCTCGTCGGCCACGAGGAACACGCTGCCGCCGTCTCCGCCGTCGCCGCCGTCCGGGCCGCCCTTGGGGATGTACTTCTCCCGCCGGAAGGACATGGAGCCGTCTCCGCCGTTGCCGGCGACGACGATGATGTCCACCTCGTCAACGAACGTCGCCTTGTTGTGTCCGGTGGTAGCCATGGTGCAGCCGAGGTGCAATCAATAAGAAAGGGCGGCGCCGCGCGGGAGCCGCCCTCGGTGTCTGTCTGCCGCGGAAGAGCCGTGCGGCGCTACGCCACCGGCTCCACCACGTCCACGAATCGCCCGCGGAAGCGGACCTCGCCGTTGGCCAGCGCGAACAGCGTGTCGTCCTTGCCGCGGCCGACGTTGTGGCCGGGCTTAAACGGCGTGCCGCACTGACGAACGATAATCACGCCGGTCTGGACGGTCTGGCCGCCGTAGCGCTTGATGCCGCGGTACTGCGGGTTGCTGTCGCGACCGTTGCGGGTCGAGCCTTGTCCCTTTTTATGTGCCATCGCTGTTGCTCCGTGTCTGTCGGTTGTTCCCCCGGCGGGTGGAGCCCGCCGGAAGCTTCTTGTCAGAATCCACTACTGTATCGGCGCGCCGGGTCGGTGTCAACGGGGCTTTTCGCGCGTTTTCGCGCTCCCGGCCCGGAGATTCGCCCTTCGGCGGGGGCCCCTGCTTGCGGGCACGGCGCGGTCTCCCGCTCCGGCTGACACGGGGCAGACTCCGCCACGAAAGCCAAGCGGCACACAGAAACGCGCCCGCCAGGGCATGAGGCCTTCCCGGCCGGGCCGGAAGCTAGCGCATCACCCAGTTCTTGGCGATCAGCGTGGCCGGCGTGCGGGTGCGCGCGGCGGCTTCTCCGGGGATCCGGAAGTTCAGATCCAGCGTCTTGGCCAGGAGGATCGAGCTTCGTTTGACGGTCACCTTCTCGCCTTCGGGGGTGGTCTCGACCACTTCCATCGGACGGGGCAGGTCCACCTTGGCCGTCTCGCCGCTCAGGCCGCCGACGAACACGTTGAAGGAGCCGGCTTCCGGGTCGAAGTCCGGCCAGATGGCCACGCCGTACTTGGCGTTGTCTTCTCCCTGCAAAAGCTTGCCCGCCACCTGGGTGAGGTCTTGCAGCAGCGGCTCGTTGACGGTGGTCTTGATCTGCGTGAACACGTTGGGCGCCACGCCGCGGCCGGACCGCAGCAGTTGGCCCGTGTCGGTGTACAGGATGAACTCCGGCACGAACAGCACGTCCTGGCCGGTCTGGTTGACCACGCTGTATCGCATGTACCAGAAGACGCGCGGCTTGGACTCGCCCGGCAGGGTGAGGCGGATGGCGCGGGGGTTCTCGAAGAGGAAGCTCAACTCCCAGGCCGAGGGGATGGCCGTGGGCTCGGGCGCCGACCGCGCGCGCCCGGCTGAACCGGCAAGAACCGCAAGAACCATCGCCAGCAGAACGCCTTTGCTCTTCATGAGAAACTCCTGTAATTCGTGCGGCCGCTCGCTCGGCCGAACCCAACGCTCAGACTAAGGCGGTTTCGGGCGGAAGTCAACGGCTCGTCGGTGTTTGCCCGGCCCGCGTCGCACGGTACGATACGCGGCGTGTTTGGCCTTGGCAAGACAATCATCGCCCCGGCCAGCGACCGCAACCGGTCGGCGGCCGTTCGCTTCCTGCTGAGCGGCGCCCGCCGGGACTCGCTGGCCAGGGAATATGGGCATTCGTTCGAGCAGATGCTCGCCGCCCGGCGCGTGCGGCCGGACATCTGGTGCGCTCGCAAAGGCGCGGCAGTGCGGGCCGCGGCGATGGTGCTGCCCAACCCCGGCCGCACGGGCTTCTTGTTCTACTCGCCGCTGCAATCGCCGGGCGTGCGGGCGGCCGCGGCAGCGCCCGTGGTGCGGGCCGCGTGCAAGCAGGGCCTTGAGAATGGCTTGTGCTTTGTGCAGGCGCTGCTGGGCGAAGAGGGCGGCCCGGACGCTCACGTCCTGACCGAGGCCGGCTTGCGGCGGCTGGCGGAGCTGATCTACATGCGGTTGGAGACCCGCAAGCGGCGGCCGCCGAGTTCGAGCGGCTCTCTGGCGTTCGTGACGGCCGAGGAGTTCCGCGAGGAGCAGTTGCGGCGCGTGATCGCCGCGACGTACGAAGGCTCGCGCGATTGCCCGCTGCTGTGCGGACTGCGGCCGCCGGAAGATGTGATCGCCGGGCACCGCGGCGCGGGCGTCTACCGGCCCGGCTGGTGGTGGATCGCCCTTCGAGACGGTCAGCCGGCCGGCTGCCTGCTGCTGAACGAGTCGGCCGACCACACGGAGGCGGAGGTGGTCTACACGGGCGTGATTCCGGCGCATCGCGGCAAGGGCGTGTGCGCGGCCATGCTGCGAAGAGCCGCTCTGGCGGCGGCCGAAAAGGGCCTGGCGCACGTCACGCTGGCGGTGGATTCCGCCAACGAACCGGCCCGTCGCGTGTACGACGCGGAGGGGTTCGTGGCGACGGATCGGCGCACGGCCTACGTGGCGATGCCCGCGGAGCGGGGCGCGGCTGGTAGCGAGGTGTGAACAACCTGTGGACGGGAAAATTTTCTTTGCGGGTAACCATACGGCGCGCCGTGCCTTGCTTGGTTGTGGATAACTTCTCTGCCCGTTTCCCGTTGACCGGCGCGTTAAGGAGAGATAAAGTCTCACTCGTCTTCAGTGCAGTTTCGGGCCGCGTAGGGAGTCAATTCAGTTCGGCTCGGCTGCGGACACAATAAGGGATTGTGGATTCACGCGGCGGATGGCCCCGCTTGAAGGATCGACCATGATAGAACATACGGAACCGGTGCGCGCGGACGGACCGCAGGATCGTGGGCTTCTCGCTTCGCTTCAGGAGCGCATCGGCCCGCAGAAAATCAGGGCGTGGTTCCGGCACGGCACGCGCGTGGCGTTGGAGGACGGCCACGTGAAGGTCTCCGTGCCGAACCCGTTCGTGGCGAACTGGATCGAAACGCACTATCTCTCGGATGTCGCGGCCGCGGCCGAGAAGCACGCCGGCGCGCCGCGGAAGGTGGTCATCGCCATCGACCCGGCGCTGTCCGGCGAACTGCGGAAGCGCGAGTTGGACGAGCAGGCGAAGATGGTGAGCAAGGCTCGCGAAGGCCATGGACGGACGCGCCCGGCGCAGGCCGACATGGAGCTTCGCTATCGACTGGATGACTACGTGGTCGGCGCGAGCAACAAGCTGGCGTACTCGGCCGCGCTGGCCGTCACATCCAACGGCAAGTGCCCGTTCAACCCGCTGTTTGTGCACGGGCCGTGCGGGGTCGGCAAGACGCATCTGCTGCAGGGCATCTGCCGGGTCGCCTCTCGCACGCGGAAGAGCGGCCGGCCGCTGCGGTGGCGCTACGTCACGGGCGAGCAGTTCACCAACGAGTTCATCCAGGCCCTGCGGCACAAGGCGGGAGACCAGTTCCGCGACCGCTACCGCGGCCTGGACCTGCTGGTGATCGACGACGTGCACTTCCTGGCGGCCAAGAAGGCCACCCAGGACGAGTTTTTGCACACGTACAACGATATCGACGCGGCGGGCCGGCAGATCGTGATGGCCTCCGACGCGCACCCGCGGCTCGTGGGCGAGTTCAACGAGCAACTCGTCAGCCGGTTCGTGGCGGGGATGGTGGTGAAGATCGACCCGCCGGATCTCCCCACGCGGATGGAGATCCTCCGCCGCAAGGCCCGGGGCATGAAGCTCAAGCTGCCCGGCGACGTGCTGGAATACGTGGCGCAGCACGTGAAGTCTTCCGTGCGGGAACTGGAAGGGGCGCTGATCAAGCTGACGGCGATCGCGGCCCTGGACGGCGGCCCCGTAACGCGGGAAACGGCGATGGCCGCGCTGGACGAGCACCTCTCCCGCACGGATGGGCTGGTGACGCTGGGAGATATCGAGGCGGCGACGGCCGCGTTCTTCGGCCTCACCCCGGCGGACCTGCACTCCTCCCGGCGGACGCGTACAGTGTCCGCTGCGCGGATGGTGGCGATGTACCTCGCCCGCCAGCACACGCGGATGAGCTACCCGGAGATCGGCAAGTGCATGGGCAAGAACCACTCCTCGGTGGTGCTGGCCGTGCAGAAAATGCAGACGCTAATGGGCGCGGATCGAGACGTTCAGTGGAGAACGCCGGGCGGCGCGAAGTCGATGCCGGCCCGGCAGGTGGTGGAACTGCTGGGCGAGCCGTTCGTCCGGTAGCGCCGGCGAGGCGGCGGGAGCTATTGCAGATGGACGGGCCGCGGAGGCGGCCCGGCAAGATGCCGAAAGGCCGCCGCACGGTCGGGGCCGGAGGGCCGGGCCGTGGAGGACTTGGCTGGAGGCTTACCGGATGGCCGAAGGGAGGGCGCCCTTCGGGATGGGCCGCGCCGGCGGGCGAATGCCCGCGGAGGGCGCGGCTATGGAGTGCCGCACGGGAGCAAATGGAGTGGTCGCATGGTTCGGCTTCGCCCCGCCGTGCGACAGGGACGTCGAGCACCGGCGGAGGGCCGATGTTGGGCCGCCGACGGCGGGAACGCGCCGTCGGAAGGTTCCGCGGTATGGGTTGAAGCCTGCCAAACCGTGCCGGATGGCGCCGGCGCGAGTCCGCTTCACGGACGGGCGTCCGGGCACGGAAGCCCGGATGCCGTAGTTTTCCACTTCCTCATCGGAATTGTATGTCCGCATCTTGCCGCAAAAGCGCACGCCGGGAAAGTTTTCTGTCCGTGGCGGGCCGGGGCGAGGGCCGCCTCAGAGCGTCGGCGTGGCGACCGTATCGGCCGGGCGTAGATAGCACACCACCCGCTGCCGGACCGGGTTGCCGTTGAGGATGGCGACGGGCTGTTGGTCCGCCGCGTCCCATTCGATCACGCGCACGGTGTCTTGCAGCTTCGCCCCGTCGGCCGCGAGGTCCGTCAGGCGATTGGGCAGGCTCAGAAGCTTCTCGGTCCGCAGGGCGTGGCCGTCGCGCTCCGGGAAGAGGGCGAAGTAGAGCATGTCCGTCTCGATCATCTCCGTGAAGAAGTGCGACCCGAGCGAGACGTCCGGCACCAGCCCGTTGCCCATGGTGACGACCTCGCAGATGGCCGAGGCGGTGTCGATCTCGCTGAAGCGGACGGGCACGCCGAGTTCCGGGCTGGTGGTGCCCCATCGGCCCGGGCCCACCAGCACCAGCCCGCCGGCCGCCTTCTCGCCGTCCAGGTGGCACAGCTTTCCGATGAGCCGCGCCACGGCGTAGCGGTCCGCCATGGGCAGGCGGCTGTAGGATTCCGGGGAAACGAAGATCATCCGTCCGACCGGCCCGATGCGCCCGGGGCCGATCACCGCCCCGCGGGCTTCAAAGAGCACTTCCTCCTCGCGGAGGTCCTCGGGCGGGTCGAGGATGGCGCCACCGCCGGTGATCTGCAGCGGCCGGCATTGCAGCACGTTGATGCGCTCCTCGCCGCCGAAGAAGTTCGCCGTGAACTCCACGTCCACCGCGCAGCCGTAGGCGTCTTGCAGGGTGGCGAGCATTTCGCGGATGTGCGGGATGAACTGGGTGTCCGTGAAGAGCCGGTCGAAGGTCACCACGTAGGGGAAAGCGCCCGGCGTGCCGGCCTTCGCGGCGCGGCGCTCCATGTCCAGGTCCTTCTGGGCCAGCAGGTGCATCGGCAGGTCCTCGGCATCGGCGGCCACCTGCCGGAACGGCCGGGAGACGAGCTGGTTGGCCGTCAGGTCCAGCACGTCCACCTTGCGCTGCGAGCAGCGCTTCTCCTGGCCGAAGTCCGCGTCCGGGCGGCGGAGCGGCTCGTTGAGGGCCACGAGCCGCGTGTAGTCGTCGTCGCTGCGGTCCACGGCGCGCGTGCCCATGCCGAGCACCACCCGGGCCATCCCGGCCTCCGGGTCGATGCTCTCATGCCAGACGTACGGATTGAAGCTGAAGCCCACGCCCGCCACCTGAGGAAAGAACATTTCTCCGTAGCTCTTGCCGCTGACGCGCTGCACGAGCAGGGCCATCTGCTCGTCGAGCTCCAGCAGACCGCGCTGGGCGCGATAGGTGAGGGCCTTGCTGCTCATGGTGGAGGAGTAGATCGCCCGCACGGCCGCGTAGAAGTCTTCCAGGCGGTGATGGCGCGAGCCCTGGTTGGCGCAGAACACGCTGTCGTATTTGCCGGCGAAGGCGTTGCCGTAGTTGTCCTCCAGCAGGCTGCTGGAGCGGACGATGATCGGGCTCTGGCCGAAGTAGTCCAGCATGTCCTCGAACTGCTTGCAGATCGGCTCCGGGAACGTGCCGATGAGCATGCGCTGGCGGACGCGCTCGGCGCCCAGCAGGCCGCGCTGCGGGTCGGCGCGGTTCTCGCGAAGGTTCCAGATGCCGTTGCGCACGAGATAGCTGTAGAACACGTCCGAGCCGATGTAGAAGGAGTCGTGCGGCTCCAGCAGGTCGGCCCATTTCTCTTCGCGGCGGCGGAGGATGGCCCGCGCCAGCAGCATGCCGACGCTCTTGCCGCCGATCAGCCCCGTGCCCACCATGCGCCGGCCGATCTCCACGAGGTCTTCCAGGGCGAGGTACTTCTCGGCGAGTGCGAGGATTCGCCCGTCGCGCGAGAGCACCATGCGGAGCAGGCGCTGGAAGCAGCGCTGCACCTGCTCCGGGTCGGCGTCCGGGGTCTCGGTCAGCTCCATGGCCTGGGCGAAGGCCCGGTTCCACAGGCCCACCTGGTGCGTGGCCGTCTGGAGGCGCGTCCACACGCCGGGGCTGCAGATCTCGGAAATGGTCGTGCTCTCGGTAATCGGCTTGAACTCGCCGCCCTGCCATGCGTGCAGCATGTGCAGCGTGGGCGAGTGGCGTGCCTGGGCCTTCCACGGCTGCACATACAGCCGGTCGCGGCGGCGGTGGACCTCCATGAGCACCTGGGCGGTGTCGACGATGGTGCCGATGGTCTCCGCGGCGTGCTGGTTGCGGCGCAGGGCGAAGTAGGCGATCGCCTCCACGTCGAACAGGTACGGGCAGGTCAGCAGGAACCAGTTGCCGAGCATCTGGTCGCTGTGCCAGGCCTCGGCGAGGATCGACAGGCAGTCGAACACGTAGTATCCGCCGCTGCCGTTCTTCTCGATGACGCCATGGATGGCGCTGACGAACTGCTCGAAGCCCTGGCCGGGGTCCAATTCAACCACCTGGGCGGGGATGCCCTCCGGAATGAGCGGCGGGTGCTGGGCGAAGCGGAAGTAGATCAGCGGCCGGCCGAGCTTGCCGGCCACCTTGGCGAACGGCTCGACGAACGGCACATAGTCCTCCACGGAGTCCACCTGCCAGACGAGGTTGTCACCGGGAATCAGGCCCTTGATCACCTTGTCCAGGCCGCGCAGGCCGGTGCTGAGATTCGGGTCTACCTGCATGGGGGCTCCCTTTCCGGCCGGGAATCGCCCGCGGCCGATGTGCAGGCAGTATACCACAGGCAAAGATATGGCGACAAATTTCCAATAAATGCGCACTTGATTGCCGCAACTTCCGACGTATAATGCGCGTCACTTCGCCGGCGGCTGGCCGGCGGCCCGGCCGGAAAGCGGCCGCGTGGCGGGAGAATCTCCCGTTGCGCGAGGCCCCTGGCGGCGCGGGCCGACGGAACGGTGGGAATCGTTTCCACGCGGCGAGGACGATCAATCGGCGGCCGCGGCCGCCCCGGAACTCTGGTGAATGAGGAGCATGACAGTGGCGAACGAAAGCGCAAAGGGCCCCCGAAACATGAGCGAGGCGTATTCGGACAGTTGGCTGGAGCAGACGATGGCGCACGTCTCGGCCAAGAACCCGGGCGAGACGGAGTTCCTGCAGGCCGTGGCCGAGGTGGCCGAGTCGGTCGAGACGGTCTACAAGAAGCGTCCCGAACTGGCGAAGGCGAAGGTCTTCGAGCGGATGGTCGAGCCGGAGCGGCAGGTTATGTTCCGCGTGCCGTGGGTGGACGACAAGGGCGAGGTGCAGGTGAACCGCGGCTTCCGCGTGGAATTCAACAGCGCGCTCGGCCCGTACAAGGGCGGCCTGCGGTTCCACCCGTCGGTGTACCTGGGCATCATCAAGTTCCTGGGCTTCGAGCAGATCTTCAAGAACGCGCTGACCACCACGCCCATCGGCGGCGGCAAGGGCGGCTCGGACTTCGACCCGAAGGGCAAGAGCGATCACGAGGTGATGCGCTTCTGCCAGAGCTTCATGAGCGAACTCTACCGGCACATCGGCCCGGACACCGACGTGCCCGCCGGCGATATCGGCGTGGGCGGCCGGGAAATCGGCTTTATGTTCGGCCAGTACAAGAAGCTCACCAACACCTTCACCGGCGTGCTGACCGGCAAGGGCATCGGCTGGGGCGGTTCGCTGGTCCGTACGGAGGCCACCGGCTACGGGCTGGTGTATTTCGTCAGCCACATGCTCGCCGAGCGCGGCATGGACTGGAAGGGCCGCCGCGTGGTGGTCAGCGGCAGCGGCAATGTCGCCATTTACGCGACGCAGAAGGTGCACGAACTGGGCGGCAAGGTGGTGGCTCTCTCGGACAGCAACGGCTACATCGTCGATGAAGACGGCATCAAGCTGGACACCGTCCGGCGGATCAAGGAAGTCGAGCGCGGGCGCATCCGCGAGTATGTGGAAGAGCACACCTCCGCCGAGTTCCACGAGGGCTGGCAGGGCATCTGGGGCGTGCCGTGCGAGGTGGCCCTCCCGTCGGCCACGCAGAACGAGATCGACGGCGAGGCGGCGAAGAAACTCATCGACAACGGCTGCGTCGCCGTGGGCGAGGGCGCCAACATGCCGTCCACCCCGGAAGCGGTCGAGGCGTTCCTGGCGTCGGGCGTGTCGTTCGGCCCGGCCAAGGCGGCCAACGCCGGCGGCGTGGCCACCAGCGCCCTGGAGATGACGCAGAACTCCATGCGGCTGAACTGGACCTTCGACGAGGTCGACAGCCGCCTCAAGCAGATTATGAAGGCCGTGTACGACCAGTGCTCGCAGGCGGCCGAGGAATACGGCGTGAAGGGCAATCTCGTGGCCGGGGCGAACATCGCCGGCTTCGTGAAGGTCGCCAACGCCATGATGGCCCAGGGCGTGGTCTAGCTCCAGGGCCCTCCAGCAGGATTGTGGCCCTCCCGCCCTCGCCTAGGACGGGAGGGCCGCTTCCGCGCCCGCTCCATTGGGGGGCTGCCTCGAACGGGGAAGGAAGCGGAATGGACAGATTCTTTCTGGCAAAATTGCCGTAAGCGTGTATTCTCCACGACGCAGTCCGTCGGATCTCCTGGGCGGTGAGGACGAATTCCGGCGGCACGGCTGGAGCATGGCGACCATGAGCGACAAGACCGACAAGAAGCGAACCTCCATCCTGAACGTGTTGCGGGGCCAGAGCGGCCCATTGCCCTCGGCCGCCATCACCCGCATGCTCCAGGCGGCCGGACACGACGTGAGCGACCGCACGGTTCGGCTCTATCTCAAGGAGATGGAGGAGGAGGGGCTGATCCTCTCTCACGGCCGGCGTGGCCGGCAGATCAGCGACGCCGGCCTTGACGAGCTCCGCGCCACGCAGGTCTATCAGCGGGTGGGCTACCTTTCCGCCAAGATCGACCAGATGACGTATCGCATGAACTTCGACCTCCAGACGCGCAGCGGCGAACTGGTGGTCAACATGTCGGTCCTCGATCCTCGCCGCATGGTCGAGTGGGTGGAGCACATCTGCCGGGTGTTCACCGACGGCTATGCGATGGGCAACCTGTGCGCGTTGGTGGGCCCGGGCGAAACGGTGGGAGACATCATGGTTCCGCCGGGGCACGTGGGGTTCTGCACGGTTTGCTCGATCACGCTCAACGGCGTGCTGCTGAAGCATGGCGTGCCGATGTCTTCTCGCTTCGGCGGGCTGCTGGAAGTGCGAAACAGCAAGCCCACGCGGTTCGTGGAGATGATCCACTACGACGGCACGAGCATCGACCCGCTGGAGGTGTTCATCCGCAGCGGCATGACGGACTACCACGGCGCCATCCGCGACGGCTGCGGGCGCATCGGGGCGAGCTTCCGCGAACTGCCGGATGACAGCCGGGACCTGGTACTGCACCTGGCCGACCGGCTGAAGGCCATCGGACTGGGCGGGTTCATGGACATCGGCCTGCCGGGCCAGCCGCTGCTGGGCGTGCCGGTCAGCGAGGGCCGCATCGGCGCGATCGTCATCGGCGGGCTCAACCCGATCGCCATCCTGGAAGAGGTCGGCACGCGGGTGCAGAGCCGGGCGCTGTCGGGCCTGATGGAGTACAACCGCCTGTTCCCCTCCGAGGAACTGCCCAAGCGGCTCCACGAGTTCCTGAAGTAGCGCGACCGCCCCGTCCGCCAGAGGGCGGACCAGCGCGCGGGCGGCCCTTGCCGTCGCGCCGCGACGGCGGTAGCATCGCCGCCTTCCACGGGAAAGGGCAGCCGGCAATGCCGCACGAGGAGATGAACGAGCAGCAGGTGGCCGCGTACCTGCACATGGACCTGCGGGAGGTCAGCAAGCTGGCCAGCCGCGGGCAGATTCCCTGCCGCAAGGTGGGTGGCGTGTTCCGTTTCACCAAGTCAGATGTGGACCACTGGATCGAGCGGCAGATGCACGAACTGCCGGCCGAGAGGCTGGAGAAGATCGAGAAGGGCGTCCGCACGCACCACGGCTACGACCACGAGGAGCTCCTGTCCGAACTCATCCCCCCCGGCGGCGTGGCGGCGCCGCTGGAGGCCAAGACGCGCGAGGCCGTGCTGCGGCGGCTGGTGGACCTTGCCGACGCGGCGGAGAGGGTCTACTCCCGCGAGGACCTGCTGCGGGAAGTCCGCCAGCGCGAAGACCTCTGCAGCACGGGCCTGCTGCCGGGCGTGGCCATTCCGCACCCGCGGCACCCGGCGCCGTACGACATCGCCGAAAGCTTCGTGGTGGTGGGGCTGACGCCCAGCGGGGTGCCGTTCGGCGCGGAGGACGGCAGTCTCACACGGCTGTTCTTCCTGGTCTGCTGCAAGGACGAGCTCACGCACCTGCACGTGCTGGCGAGGCTGGCCCGCATTCTGCACGAAGCGAAAACGATCGACGAGTTCCTGCACGCGGAAACCCCCGAAGAACTGCGCGAGAGCCTGGTGGCCCACGAGCACGCGGTGCTGGGGCGCAAACCATGACGGCCGCCGGCGAAGCCCAATCGGCCGGCGTGCGGCCACCCCCCCGGACGATGCCGAAACATGCCCAAGCGTGACGAACTTTTCGACGCGGCGTTCCTGGCCCGGCTGGAGCGTCTGCACCTGCTGGCCAAGCGCCTGGCGGCCGGGGCGCGGGCCGGCCAGCGCCGCGGCAAGACCATCGGCGACGGGCTGGAGTTCGCCGACCACCGGGACTACGCGCCCGGCGACGATACCCGCTTCATCGACTGGCCGTACTACGCCCGCATGGGCAAGCTGCTGCTGCGGCTGTTCCACCAACACAGCGAGGCGGACGTGGTGGTCCTGCTGGACGCCTCCGCCTCCATGGTGGCGGCCGAAACGGGGGGCCACTCGCGGGAGAAGTTCGACTACGCGCTGCGCGTGGCGGCCGCGCTGGCCTACGTGGCGATGGGCTCCATGGACCGCGTGACGCTCCAGCCGTACGCCGAGAACCCCGCCGCACCGCTCCGCACCGGCCGCAACCGCGGGCGGATATTCGAAGTGCTGGACTACCTCGCCGGGCTGGCCCCCGGCGGCCGGACGCGGCTGGAGGATTGCGCGCGGCGCATCGCCGCCGGCGCCGAGGGCGGCACGCTGCTGCTGGTGACGGACCTGCTGGACTGCGAACGGGAGCTTTCCGACGCGCTGGCGGGGCTCTCGGCCGCGGGGTTCGAGACGACCGTCCTGCACGTATACTCGCCCGCCGACGCGGCGCCGCGGCCGGCGGGCCCGCTGCTGCTGCACCACGCCGAGACGGATGAACGGATGGCCGTGGACGCCACGGAAGACGTGACGGCCGCCTACGCCCGGGCGTGGGAGGCCTTCGCCGCCGGCTGCGAGCGGACGTGCCTCTCCCGCGGGGCGACGTACGTGGCGGCGGGCACGGACACGCCGTTCGAGCAGTTGGTGCTGCATTCACTGAGGAAAGCGGGGGTCGTGAGCGGATGATGCGCGGATGGCTGGGGCCGATACTACTTGTACTGCTGCCCATGGCGATGCTCTACACGCTGTGGGCAAACCCCACCTCCGCCGGCGAGGACGACGTGGTGTACTACTATCCGCTGCGCGTGATGGCGGGGCGGGAGTTGGCGGCGGGGCGCATCACGCTGTACACAAACATGGAAGCCACCGGCGGGCCGCTGATGGCGGACCCGCAGTCGGCGTGGATGCACCCGGCGACATGGCTGTTCGCGGCGCTGCCGGCGAAGCCAGCCTACTCGCTGAGCATCTTTCTGGCGTTCGCTTTGGCCGGCGGCGGGGCGTGGCTGTACCTGCGGCGGCTGGGGCTGGTGCGGGCCGCGGCGATGTTCGGGGCGGTGGCGTTCATGTTCTGCGGGTACATGGTGGGCCATCGCGTACACCTGGGGGCCATTCTCGCCGCGTGCATGCTGCCGTGGGGGCTGTGGGCGGTGGAGCGCATGCGGCGCTCCACGATTGCGAATTGCGGATATGGGATTTGGAATTCATCCCGGCGCGAGGGAGGCGCAAGTGCGTCAGAGCCGCCAGCGCAAGCGAGCGGGGACGTTGCGAATGCGGAATGGGGAATGGGGAATGGGGAATGGGCTCGGCGCGAGGGGGGCGCAAGTGCGTCAGAGCCGCCAGCGCAAGCGAGCGGGGACGTTGCGAATACGGATTCGGCCCAGGGCGAGCCGGCGAGGGCTCCCTGGACAACGACGTTCCTCCTGCTGGCGCCGATCCTCTACCTGGCCCTGACGGCCGGGCACTGGCCGACGTTCATCCACCTGTGCATGGCGTGGATGGCGTACCTGCTGCTGCGAGGTCGGCCCTTCTTGCCTTCGGCGCTGGTGGCGGCGGGGGCCATGGCGCTGGTGGGCCTGCTGGCGGCGCCGCAGATCATCAGCACCGGCCTGCTGATGCTCCAGTCCACGCGCGGGCGGATCGGCTACGCGGAATTCGGCGAGAACAGCTACTTCCCGGCGGCGGCGGTTCTGTGGCTCTTTCCCTTCTTCTACGGCACGCGGACGCCGAACCAACTCTTCGGCCAGCAGTGGTGGGGCCCGTGGCACCAATGCGAGATGCTCGGCTACGCCGGGCTGGTGACGCTGGTGCTGGCCCTGGCGGCGGTCTGGCGGCTCTATCGCAAGCGGTCCCCCGACCTGCGACCTCTGCCCTCTGATTTCTGCCCCCTGGTTCGGGTCTGGACGTGGATCGGCCTCGGCGCGATGGTCTGGATGCTCGGATACTACCTGCCGACCTACCGGCTGGTGCACATGCTGCCGGTGTTCGGGTCCGTGCGGGCGTCGGCCCGGATGGTCCTGGTGCTGGACATGGCCCTGGCCGCGCTGGCCGCCATCTGCATCCATACCGTCGTCACCGGCTCGGCCGCGGAAGACCGGCTCCGGCGACTGCGGAAGTCCATCCGCCGCGGAGCGAGAGTATGGCTGCCGGTGGCGATGGTCCTGGCGGGGACGGTTCCGGTGGGCGTGGTGTTCCTGGTGCGGTGGCTGCGAGTGGACGCGGACTTCTTCTTCGCGTTCTTCACCGGCGGCCCGCAAGACCTGCTGGACCTTTGGCGGAACGAGTGGCCGGCGATCTGGATTCCCGTCGTCATGGCGGGCGGGGCCATCGTCGTGCTCGGTCTCTGGCTCCGGGCGCCGCGCCGCCGCGGCTGGCTGCTGTTGTTGCTGCTTCTGGCGGACCTGTTCGTCCTGACGCGCTTCGTGGATGTGCCGGAAGACTACGCCGCCGGGCCTCATCCGGATGTCAGCCCCGCCGCCGAATGGCTCGGCGAGCACGACCCGGACACAAGCCGGTACCTCGTCTGGGGCCTGGCCGATGAGTGCCACCTGCGGGCCGGGGAACTGCTCTCTCCCAAGACGGCCAATGCCCTGGGCTTCCGCACGCTCAACAGCTACGGGCCGTTTCTCTCGCCTCAGTTCGCGCACCTCTTCGGCTTCCGCATCTACGGCTACAGCACGCAGCCCCAGCGCCTGCTCCGCACGAACTACCTGTTGAGCCTCTACGGCGTGAAGTACATCCTGGCGGCGGACGGCGATGCGCGGGAGTTGATCGAGTCTGTCCGGATCGATACCCCGGAGTCCGCCGATGCCGGAAACCTGCTGAACAGCAGCCCGGACTCGTGGGCGTTGACACGGGCCGAGCGGAATGGAGAGGTCTTCCGCCTGCGGGCCCCGGCGCTGTGGCTTCTGTCCAAGATCGGCCAGCCGCTGGATTCCTTCCGTCCGCTGGCGGCCGAGACGTACTGCCTCTCGTTCGAGGCCCGCGCGCCGGATGGCGGCGCGGCGAACTTCGTTCGGGCGGAGGTGTACGAGCGCCGCGGAGCCGGGCAGTTCCGGCCGTATGCGGACTCGGCGGTGACGGCCTGGCCGGAGCAGGTCGGGCCGGAGTGGCGCAGGTTCCGGGGCTGGTTTTCTCCGGGGCAAATCGCCCCGGCGGGAGGGCAAGAGCAAGCCGGCCCGGAGTTCCGCGTGCGGGTGTACACCATGAGCGAGCGCCCGATCGAGGTGCGGAATGTGCAGCTTATGCCCGCGCCGCGGCCCGTGCCGGTGAACCTGGGCGGGCGGCTGGCCGAAGGCGAGCGCGTCTACGAAGACCTCACGCCGATGGGCCTGCCGCCGCTGCGGGAAGGGGACGAGCCGGTGCACATCTACCGCAATCGGCTGTTCGCCCCGCGGGAGGTCTCGCACGGAAAGGGCTGGCCGAAGGAGCAGGACATCGAGCGGATGAAGTGGGGCATCCGGACGCCGGAGGAGGCGAGGGAGGCGAGGCTTCCTCCCGTTTCGCTCGGGGGGGGCGCCGGTGGCGTCGCCGCGGGTGCGCTGCTGGGGACATTCACCGTTCCCGCCGGGTGCATCTATCTCTTGGTGCTTGCCGCCACAGGCATTGCGCGCATCCGCCGCCGCCGGGCGCGAACCGGCGAGCGGGCCCGGACGTAGTGCATCTATAGCATTCACACGGGATGGCATTGAAAGAATACGCAAGACGTGATCGCCCCTCGGCGAGGCGGCGGGAAGGAGACAGGCAAATGAAGCAACTGAAACTTTGGGCCCCGTTCGTGCTGTCGGTAGCGGTGCTGGCGGGTGCGTTTGCGTATGGCCCGACGATCGTGGGGCGCATCGCCTATGCGGTGGAGGCCGGCCGGCACGAGGCGGTCCGTGAGAACCTGGCCCGTTTGAGCGAGCGGGACCAGATGTCCGGCCTGTTCCGCGCCGTCGCGGAGGCCACCATGCCGGCCGTCGTGGAGGTGCGCGTAGCCAAAAAGGTGCAGATGCAGCGGTTCGGCGGGCCGGAGGGTCTGCCGCCGGAATTCGAAGACTTCTTCAATCGCCGCTTCGGTCGCAACCCGTTCGGCGACCGCCCGTCGCCGGAGGAGGATGGAGAGCCGGCCGAGCCGCCGACGCCGCGCGAGTATCTGCGGCGCGGGCTGGGCAGCGGCGTGATCGTCGACTCGCAAAAGGGGTACATCCTGACGAACCATCACGTCGCCGGCGATGCCGACGAGGTGGAGGTGATCCTCCACGACAAGCGCCGCCTGAAGGCCGAGTGGGTGCGAAGCGATCCGCAGACGGATTTGGCGGTGGTCAAGGTGGACCCGGACCGGCTGATCGAGGCCCCCGTGGGCGACAGCGACCGGATGCACGTGGGCGACTGGGTGTTGGCGATCGGCGCCCCGGAGGGCCTGCCGCAGACCGTCACCGCGGGCATCATCTCCGCCAAGGGCCGCACCACCTACAAGCCCGGCCGGTATGAGAACTACCTGCAGACGGACGCCGCGATCAACCACGGCAACTCCGGCGGGCCGCTGGTGAACATGAAGGGAGAGGTCATCGGCATCAACACGGCCATCATCTCCCGCACGGGCGTCAACGAGGGCATCGGTCTGTCGATTCCGTCGAACCTGACCCGGCACATCATGGAGCAGCTCATCGACAACGGAGAGGTGGTGCGCGGGTACTTGGGCGTGCGGATTCAGAACATCGACGAGCGGCTCGCCGAAAGCTTCCGCCTGCCGCACACGCGGGGGGCACTGGTCTCGCAGGTGGCCAAGGGCAGCCCGGCCGAGAAGGGCGGCCTGAAGGACGGAGACTTCATCGTTTCCGTGAATGACAAGCCGGTGCGGAACGTCAACGACCTCCGCAACCAGGTGGCCATGCTGCGGCCGGAGAAGCAGTACCCGTTCGTCCTCTTCCGCGACGGGAAAAGAATGACGCTTCCGGTCGCCGTCGGCAAACAGCCGAAGGACATGGTCGCGGCGTTCGGCGGGGTGCCGGAAACGGCCGCCGGCGTGTACGAGAACGAGCGTTACGGCCTGACCGTCCGCAACGTGACGCAGGAACTGCTCAAGAAGTATCGCTACGGCGAGACGGTGCGGGGCGTGGTCATCACCCGCGTGGAGGAAGGCTCCGACGCCGCCCGGCAGGGGCTGACGGAAGGCATGATCATCACCCATGCCCACGGCAAGGCCGTGACGTCCATCGAAGAGTTGGGGGAGGCCATGTCCTCGGACCAGGCCGCCAAGGGCATCCGCCTCCGCGTGACCGACGCCCAGGACGCCCAGCGGTTCGTGTTCATCCTGCCGAAGGACAAGAAGTAGTGCCGCGATCGGCGGCGGTCTGATAGAATGAGGCCGGTGGGGCGACGAGTCGGGTCGCTCCGCCGGGCTTGGTATTCATTTCATCAGGCCCGCCGGCACGGATGGCCGCCCGCGGGCTACAGCACGGAAAGGGGCTTCGGGTCATGAACCGGACCATACAGACGGCCGAAAAAGAGCATTTCTCGGCCATGGCCAGGCAGATGTCCAAGTGGGTGGACCAGGTGTTCGGCCACGGGTACCAGAAGTTCTGCCCCGGCGAGACCTGGCAGCCGGCCGTGAATGTCTATGAGGGCGACGATCACATCTGCGTAGTGGCCGAGCTGGCCGGCGTGTCCATCAAAGACATCGAGCTGACCGTGCAGGATAATGTGCTGGCGCTCACCGGCTACCGCCAGGCGGCCGGGCTTACGGAGGCCAACCGCGGCGCGCGGCTGCACTTGATGGAGATCGACCATGGCCGCTTCTGCCGACGGCTGGAGCTGCCCGATCGGGCGGACGTGGAGAATATTTCCGCGACATTCCGCAACGGTTACTTGTGGATCAAGATTCCGCGAAAGGGGGCCTGATGGCTGCCAAACGTGGCAAAAAGACGTCCGCCCGGAGGCCGAAGGGCGGAGACGTGCCGGTTCGCGCCGGGCGGGAGGCGGACAGTGAGCAGCGGCCGGAGGCGATCGGCGTGCCGGCCGAGGCGGCCGTGCTGCCGGTGCGCAACGTGGTGATCTTTCCGGGCACGATCGTGCCGCTGGCGATCGGGCGGGAGAAGAGCCGCCGGCTGGTCAGCGAGGTGCTGCCGGACGAGAAGATACTCGTGACCGTCTGCCAGAAGGATTCGGAGGTGGAAGAGCCCGGCCCCGACGACCTGCACCGCATGGGCTGCGCGGCGATGGTGCTCAAGCTGCTGCGGATGGAGGAGGGCGGGCAGAGCCTGATCGTGCATGGGCTGGTGCGGGTGCGGATCGAGGAGTTCCTCTCTACCGAGCCGTACATGCGGGCGCGGATCGTGCCGGCGCTTAACGAGAAGGCTGAAGGCACCGAGGCCGAGGCGCTGCTGATGAACGTGCGCAACGCGGCCTCCCGCGTGATCGAGCTTTCGCCGAACATCCCGGACGAGGCGTCGGTGGTGCTGAGCAATATCGACCAGCCGGGCCCGCTGGCGGACTTTCTGGCGTCGAACCTTCAGATCGACCTGGCCGAGAAGCAAAGGCTTCTGGACGAGACCAGCGTCCGGCGGCGGCTGCGGACGATCGGGGAGATTCTCACCCGCCAGCTCGACGTGCTGGAGCTGTCCACCAAAATCCAGTCGCAGGTGCGGGAGAACATCGACAAGACCCAGCGGGAGTACTTCCTCCAGGAGCAGCTTAAGGCGATCCAGAAGGAACTCGGCCAGGCCGATGACCGCACGGCCGAGATGGAAGACCTCAAGCAGCGCGTCACCGAAGCCAGGATGCCCGAACCGGTGGAGAAGGAGGCCCTGCGCGAGCTGGACCGCATGGAGCGCATCCCCACCGCCTCCCCGGAGTACAACGTCACGCGGACCTACCTGGACGTGATGACCGAACTGCCTTGGTCTGAGACCACCGAAGACCACCTGGACGTGAAGCGCGCCCGGAGGATTCTCAACGAGGACCACTACGACCTGGACAAGGTCAAGCGCCGTATTTTGGAATACCTGGCCGTGCGGAAGCTCGCCCCGGAAAGCCGCGGGCCGATTCTGTGCTTCGTGGGCCCGCCGGGCGTCGGCAAGACGTCGCTGGGCCAGTCGATCGCCCGGGCGATGGGGCGGCGGTTCATCCGCATGTCGCTCGGCGGCATGCGAGACGAGGCCGAGCTGCGCGGCCACCGGCGGACGTACATCGGCGCGATGCCCGGCCGGCTGATCCAGGAAATCCGCAAGGCCGGCGCCAACAACCCGGTGTTCATGCTGGACGAGCTGGACAAGGTGGGCCAGGACTTCCGCGGCGACCCGACCTCCGCCCTGCTGGAGGTGCTGGACCCGGCCCAGAACAGCACGTTCCAGGACCACTACCTCAACGTGCCATTCGACCTGTCGAAGGTGCTGTTCATCGCCACGGCCAACTACATGGGCCCGGTGCCGCCGGCCCTGCGGGACCGCATGGAAGTGATCGAGATCCCCGGCTACACCCAGAGCGAGAAGCTGCACATCGCCCGCAAGTACCTCGTGCCGCGGCAGCGGGAGCAGAACGGGCTGAAGGCCTCGCAGGTCCGCTGGTCCGAGGCGGCGCTGCGGCGGGTTATCGAAGACTACACGCGCGAGGCCGGCGTGCGGGAACTGGAGCGGCAGATCGGCGCCGTCTGCCGGGGCGTGGCGGCGATGGTGGCCTCCGGCAAGGCGAAGCGCCGCTCTGTCAGCGGCAAGCTGGTGACCGAGTTTCTCGGCCCGGCGAAGCACCAGAGCGAGCTCGCCCAGCGCACCAGCGTGCCGGGCGTGGCGACCGGCCTGGCCTACACGCCCGTGGGCGGGGAGATCATCTTCGTCGAGGCGGCGGCGTACCCCGGCAAGGGGCGGCTGACGCTCACCGGGCAGATCGGCGACGTGATGAAGGAGTCCGCCGAGGCCGCCTACAGCTTGATCAAGACGCGGGCGAAGGAATTCGGCCTGGACGCGGAGAAACTCGGACAGACCGACGTGCACGTGCACGTGCCGGCCGGCGCCGTGCCCAAGGACGGTCCCTCGGCCGGCGTGAGCATGTTCACGGCGCTGACGAGCCTGCTGACCGGCCGGACCGTACGCCCGGACGTGGCGATGACCGGGGAGATCACCCTGCGCGGGCTGGTGCTGCCGGTGGGGGGCATCAAGGAGAAGGTGCTCGCGGCCCGGCGGGCGGGCATCCGCGAGGTGGTGCTGCCGGAACGGAACCGCAAAGACGTAATCGACGTGCCGGCCGAGGCGAAAAAGGAGTTGAAGTTTCACTACGCCCAGACCGTCGACGACGTGTTGAGGCGAGCTGTCGACGGCCGCGCCGGCCGCCGGAGCGGCTCGTAGGGAGCGGTTCAGCGCGAGGTAAACGGATTTCCTTGGTTGACAAGCACCGGGCCAGTACAATATACGCAGTAGATTGTGTTCGGCGCTGGGCCGACAGTTCAATATCCCGTGGCTCTGGTAGGCAGGAGTTTCTTCATGTCAAGGATAGCACGCAGCAGCCTCACCCGGCTGGATCTCAGCGGCGGTGGCGGTGGCCGCACGATGGAATACATCCTCGCCGGCTCGCTGGCGCTGATTATTGTGGGCTCGATCACGGTGGCGGTGTGGACCTCCCTCGGCGGCGGCAGCAGGGGCAACGCGGCCGCGGGGCAAATGATGTACAAGTGCGACAAATGCGGCGAAGAGTACGCCCTGGACCCGGCCGAGTTGGGCGACCCGGAGCAGATGGAGATGTACGGCGACATGGGCATGCTGCCGCGGGATTGCCCCAAGTGCGGCGCGGAGAAGAGCGCCTACCTCATGGTCAAGTGCCCCGAGTGCGGGAAATACTACGTGCCGGACTCTCACCGACACATGGCCGAGGCCAGGATGAACCCGAACGCACCGCTTCCGCCGGAACACACGCGGGATATCTGCCCGCACTGCAATACGGATCGAATCCAGTGGTACCGGGAGCACCGTCGCAAGCGCTGAGGCGCATAGAATTGAATACATCTCCCGGCCGCGAGCAATGGCCGGGAGGCCGCGATACGGGCGGCTTTGCATGACCACGGCGCGTCTCCCCCCGCGCGCCACATGCGGGCCGCCCGCTTTCTTATTGCCTTCGGGGGGAACCGGGGAGAAAGTGGGGCGTCCAACTCCACAACTGGACAGAATTCCGGCAAGAGACAGGGAGATACCGCCATGCGAGCTTCTTTGTACCGTCACCGAGTCTTGACGCTGCTATTCGCGGGAATCGTGGCCTCGACCGCCTTACTGCTGCTGGCCGCCTCGGACCCGGAGGACCTGCTCAAGCAGGCCACGGCCCAGTACGAGCGGCACAACTACAAAACCGCCTCCGCCACGGCCGAGAAGGCCGCCGCCGCCGCGGGAGACGATGGAGAGCTCCGCCTTTCCGCCCAGCGCATCCAGGCGATGGCCCTGTGCCGCCTGCGGCACAACCAAGGTTACGAGCTGGCCAAGAAGCTCACCGCCGAGGGGGCCGCGTATGCCGACGATCCCGAGCTCTGGCTGGCGATGGGTTATGCGCGGGAGAACCACCACCCCCGCAAAGACGCCTACGAGGCCTACAGGAAGGCCGGCGAACTGTACGAGAAGGCCGGCAAGCCCCAGCCGGCCGCCGACGCCTACTTCCGCGCCATCAAGATGATCAGCAGCACCGCATACGGCATCCTGCCCAAGCCGGCGGACGTGAAGAACTGGAACTGGAATGAGCAGCGCAAGGCCCACCTGGAGGAAATGGCCCGGCTGGTCGAGCACGTTGTGGCCCTGGACATCCCCGACGGCAAGAAGGCGGAGGTTCTCCACTTCGCGGCCGTGCAACTGACCCGTATCGGCGATTGGGAATCGGCGGAGAAGGGGATCCGCTTCGCCGAGCGGCTCGTCCGGGAACTGCCCAAGGAAGGCCAGGCGGTGCATGCCCAACTGCTCATCGGAGACACCTACAACCGATTCAGCAGGTACGTGGAGGCGATCGAGGCCTACCGGCAGGTGGTGGAGCTCTGGCCGAACCACGGCCAGGCGAAGCTCGCCCGCGAACGCATCGAGGCCATCAAGGCCCCGCAGGTCCACCTGGCCGTGCAGAAGGCGTTCCTGCCGGGCGAGAAGCCGCGGGTGTTCTGGCAGATCCGCAACATGCGGATGCTGAAGCTGACGGCGCGTTCGGTCGACCTGGTCGCCGCCGTCCAGGCCCTGCGGCAGACGGATGCCGACCGCGTGATGGGCGTGCTGGCGTTGGCCGCGGGCGAGGCGGCGGCCGAGTGGACGTTCGACACGCCCGACGACGGCAAGCACCA
>Ga0102959_1000044_pt1 | contig 37816 bp, 39 predicted proteins | sample SalPonF2_B_D2_MG_FD_84520 | JGI IMG/M metagenome (GOLD analysis project Ga0102959, IMG submission 84520) | Salt pond soil microbial communities from South San Francisco under conditions of wetland restoration - Salt Pond MetaG SF2_B_D2_MG ...
ACCTAACATGATCCAAGCTACAAACTGGAACCAGGAAAAGCGGACGCTCGCGCCGGGAGGGTAGCAAGTATTGCAAGTCGCCGGACTGAGGACACTCATCTCGGTTCAGCTGCTCTGCGGCTGGAGGTAGTGTGTATTTTAAAAATCCCGGTGACAATGCTCTGCGTTGTCACCCACTCCGGCGCTCCGCGTCCCTTCGGCAACACAACCAGACGCAGAACGTGGGAAATGAGATGTATATGGTTTCGAGTACGAATCTATTTCCCTACACTGGTTCACGTTTCAGACCTGGAGACCAGGAAATAAGATAGGCAGCAACGGTGTTAATATTAATAAAAGAGCTTTGCAGAATCTCCTGCTTTGCCCGAAGATGGTGGTACCACCGACGTTTTCGACCATAAAATGGGAGTACAGCTCCCTTAGAGCGGCAGGAAATATCGATCCTATTTTTCAACGATAAAAACACCTGCTGTGGCCGGGTATAAAAGAACTACCTGAAAATTCCCGGCTACTCTCATCCGCATTCTGGACTTGAAGGCGGATGAGTGAAATAGCGAGCCTTTATCCCGCCGGTACGAAATCTTCACCCACGCCCTTTGTGGACATAATCTTAGACTCACCTTCATTAAACTGTAACAGGTTTAAAGCTTGCCGAGAAATGCCTCAGCACTTTTGTTCCGGAAACGATTTTATATCCTCTTAATTGTTCCCGCTGCTCAAAAACAGAAATGATAACCTCGGCCAGATAATCCACGTGACTTTGCGTATAAACCCGTCGTGGAAACGCCAGTCTTACAAGCTCCATTGAGGCAGGCTTTTCCGAACCATCCGGTTGGATACCAAACATCACGGTACCGATCTCGACAGCACGTATGCCACCCAGCAGGTAAAGCGCATTATTAAGCGACCAAGCCGGGTATTGGGTGGACGGTATCTGCGGTAGAATCTCTTTGGCGTCAAGATAAACCGCATGTCCGCCGGTTGGCTGCACAATAGGTACGCCAGCTTCCGTCAGCTTATCCCCAAGATATGCAATAGACCTAATTCGATATCGCAGATAATCGGGATCCAACGCTTCATACAAACCCAGGGCTACCGCTTCCATATCATAGCCGGCCATGCCTCCATAAGTGGGGAAACCTTCTGTCAGTATTTCCAAATTTCTACAATTTTTGGCCAGCTCATCACTATTCATGGCAATAAATCCTCCGATATTAGCCATCCCATCCTTTTTAGCACTCATCGTACATCCATCGGCATAGCTAAACATCTCACGGGCAATATCGATCGGGGCTTTTTGGGCGAACCCTTCCTCCCGCGTTTTAATAAACCAGGCATTTTCGGCAAAGCGGCAAGCGTCGATAAAGAAAAGGATGTCATGTTCATGGGCGATCTCCGAGACGCAACGAATATTCTCCATACTCACCGGTTGTCCTCCTCCGGAATTATTGGTAATAGTAATCATAATAACCGGTATATTTTCTGCCCCTTCCTCTTGAATGGATTTCCGAAGTTCATTCAGATTCATATTGCCCTTGAAGGGATGCTGGCTGCGCGGTTTTTTGCCTTCCTCAATAACCAAATCCCGAGCTTCTGCGCCGGCATGTTCTACATGGGCACGCGTTGTATCAAAATGGGTATTGCTGGGAACTACATCACCTTTCTGGGCGATTGTAGTGAATAGAATATTTTCAGCTGCTCTCCCTTGGTGCGTTGGTATAACGTGCTTGAATCCCGTAATGTCCTGAACCGCAGACTCTAACCGATAGTAAGACGATGATCCTGCATAGGATTCATCACTGGCCACCATACCCGACCACTGTTTTGATGACATAGCTCCCGTACCACTGTCGGTTAACAAATCAATCAACACATCTTTAGCCTTCAACAAAAAGGGATTATATCCTGCCTCAGCCAGCAATCTCTCGCGCTCTTCCATCGTTGTAAACCGGATCGGTTCAACAGATCGAATTCGGAAGGGTTCAATAATCGTTTTGGTATGGAATTCCTCTAGCTTCATTATTCTATTCTTTTATTAGTTTTTTACTAAAAATCACTTTTAGGCTTTGACAAATATCACAAACAACGTTAAACTCCAAAATAAGATAAAATACTCTTTATTACTTTAATTATTTAAATGGAACTTGATCCTTTTTTCAAACCTCATGGCGTAGTTGTAATAGGTGCCTCACGTAATCCCCATAAATTGGGATACGGTGTTGTGCGAAATCTTAAGGAATATCGTTACCAGGGTCCAATATATCCTGTTAATAAATCGGCATCAGAAATTCTGGGCGAGCGATGCTATACTTCTGTTTCCGAAGTGCCAGATCCCGTTGATTTAGCGATAGTTATCGTCCCTGCCCCAATTGTTCCTGATACCATTGAAGAATGCGGGAATCGGGGAATTAAACATGCAATCGTGATAAGTGGTGGCTTTAGCGAGACCGGAGAGCGGGGCAAAAAGCTCGAAAAGCAACTGAAAAATATAGCTTCTCGCTTTGATATGCATATCATTGGCCCTAATTGCATTGGCACCATAGATACACATACTCCGGTCAATACTACGTTTGTGGTGGGAATGCCCGAATCCGGTGAAATTGGTTTTTCTTCTCAGTCGGGAGCTATGGTCGCGGCAGTTATTGATTGGGCCCGGGGAGCCGGAGTCGGGTTTTCACGTATTGTAAGCTTGGGCAACCAAGTTGATGTTAATGAGACCCAAATGATTGAGGCGCTGAGCGAAGATCATCAAACAAAAGTGATAACAGCATACATCGAAGGCGTTTCTGATGGTCGGGCTTTTATGGAAGTGGCAAAAAAAGCATCCGAGGAAAAACCTTTTGTGGCACTCAAGGGCGGACGAGGGAAAAGCGGGGCCAAAGCCGTAGCATCTCATACCGGTGCACTGGCGGGCAGCGCTGAAGCTTATGAGGCTGCTTTTAAAACCAGCGGTGTATTACAGGCCTCAACAATGGAGGAAATGTTTGATTGGGCCCGTGCCCTTGCCTGGCAACCCTTGCCCAAAGGAAACCGGGTAGCCGTACTTACCAATGCCGGCGGGCCGGGAATCCTGGCTGTGGATGCGCTGGAAAAAGCCGGACTTAAACTGGCTAACTTAACAGATGAGACCAGAACTTATCTTCGCTCAAGACTTCCCAAAGCCGCTAGTATAAATAATCCTGTTGATGTTCTTGCAGGGTCCGGACCGGGCACCTATGCCGTTGCACTCGATGCCGTTTTGACTGATGAAAATGTGGATGCTGTTGTAGTGATCCAAGCACCCCAAGACTGGTTTTTGCCCGCGAGTTTGGCCGAAGTTATCGGGGAAGTAGCTGGCGTTCATCATAAACCGGTTATAGCTTCTATAATGGGCAAGGCGTCGGTAGAAGACGCTCTGAATATCCTGCACAAACGAAAGGTCCCCAATGTCTCTTTCCCGGAGCGTGTAGCTTCGGTTTTGTCCGCAATGGTTGAGCGCAAAGAATGGCTGGACATGCCGGTTAACAAACCTGGAAAGTTTGTAGATGTAAATGTAGAAAAGGCACTTGAATCAGCGGTGGACAATGATTGGAAAAATCTACTCGAACAATATCAAATCTCATATCCGGAACAGCAGGTTGCGAAAACAGTGGAGGAAGCAGAAAAACTTGCGGAGCGGATAGGATATCCGGTAGTCCTTAAATTGATGTCCGGTAAAATAACCCACAAATCGGATGTTAACGGTGTTAAAATTGGATTAGAAGATGCCTCAGCCGTAAAGAAAGCGTGGGGTGAAATTGAAGAAACAGCTTCTAATCTAGGAGCGGATTTAGATGGAATGCTTGTACAACAAATGTTGAGCGGGGGTCAGGAAGTAATCATCGGTATCCGGCGGGATGAACAATTCGGCCCCCTGGTTTTGTTTGGCACCGGCGGAACTGAAGTGGAATTGGTAAAAGATATAGCCACTGCTATCGCCCCATTAAATCGAATACAGGCCGAAGAACTGGTAAAAGCCACTACCGCAGGCAAAAAGCTGAAGGGATGGCGCAATCTGCCCCCGGCCGACCGCAATACCGTATTGGATTATATATGCCAAATCTCTCAGCTTGCCGATGACCTTCCGGAGATCACCGAACTGGAAATTAATCCGTTGTATGTGCTGCCCGAAGGTCAGGGTGCTTATGCTATTGATGTGAGAGGTACGTGTGCGGTGCCAGCATAAAAAATTGAATTCAATTAGGTGATAGCGTTCTTTGGCTGGTTAAAGAATTAGTCTATTCCGGCATTCCTGTATCTATGGGATTTGACGGATCATTACTCCACTCATACCATCCTCCATCGTAAACAGCTATATTCGTCCAACCCATCAAGTAGGCATTCATAAAGGCTTCGCTCCCTCTCCAGCCGGTACCGCAATAAAAGGCAATTCTTTTGCCCGGAGTTATGCCTCCTTCTCCCCACTTTTGACAAATTTCATCGTACTCTCGCATCGTATGATCGAAATTTCGGTAATTCTCCATATGGTAGGCGTCACTTCCACAGTTGCCAAAAATCGCACCGGGGATACGTCCTTTTTTATCTATATAATGGTACCCACTTCTGTTTCCAATAAATTCTTCCCAACTGCGAATGCTTACTAATTCGCCATCCTCCGAGTTGAGTAGTTTTTTAGCTTCAGGGGTATCAATCATATATTCAGGATGAACGGGAATTTCTGCTCCAAAATATTCCACCGGTTTAGGCTCAGTCGGTTCTGTAGCAAGCTCAAGCCCCTCCAACTCCCAGCTTGTGATCCCTCCATTTAATATGCGTACATCTTCCACCCCGGCATAAAGCATGATAGCCGCACACCGTAGCGATCCCAAATGACCAGCGCTTTTACCTGGAAATTTTTCTTCATCATATTTTGGAGCTGAGAATCGCCCATACAGAACTACCGTAGTATCACAACGTATCCCGTGTTTTTCGAGTGTAGCTTTCAATTGCTCTGGAGAACGCCGATTCCAGGTTTCCGTAGATTCAAGACTATTGGTATCCAGCGCTACAGCGCCAGGAATATGCCCTTCTTCATAATCCTGGTAATTATCATAATGGGCGTGACAGATCACAAAATCATCATTATCATATTCGGCAGGTGTATTGCCGTCGATCAATTCGTGCACCCATTCTGGATAAACCAGTTGCTGAAACTTCTGAAGCTTATCTAACGGATATGAACTATCGGCAATCCATTCATCAACAAAAGAATTATATATACATACCTCGTTATATCCCAGATTATGTAATTGTTCCGCCATCCGCGAAGCCTCGTCTTTTGTATAACCATAGACAATCACGGGCTGATCCTTCTTTATATCTTTTTCCTCCAACACTTCCACCCAATCCATATATCGTGTCCATTTTAGCGGTATGCTTTTAGCGCCTGGAATATGACCTCCTCTGGCTTCCCCTTTTATAGCCCACCCATTGTACGCTTCAATTGGTCGGACATCTACAACTTTAACATTGGGATCGTTTAGCGCTTTGGCTAACTCTGTTGTAGTAACTCTACTATATTTTGACATCGAGATGTTCTGAAACTAGGATTAGAAATTTCGAATTAATGCAACCTAAATTTTTCTTTAATTAAATTTAATTCCAAATGTGAATTTAACAAATAGATTGCATTCTCAATTCCCCGGCTTAGGAACCGGATTCTTTCCAGATGTGGTCGAAAATATAACTAAAAAGGCGGGATGGATAACCTTCAGAAGAAATAGTATAAAAAAAGGCATATGAATCCATGCTGCAGTAAACTTGAACCAAGTTTACTGCAGGAATAAAACACACTCTCTTAATTTTTCTAAAAGTCCAGCAGACTATTCAGGCTGACTCTTCAATGTTTTAATACCAAACGGAGCATATAATGGGCAAAATCCTACCAAACTCGTAAGGATGAATACAATTCCAACAATTAGTAAAATCACTCCCAGTGTCCCCTCAACAACACCCGTTCCATATAGTAAGAAAAAAACAATCGCTACTAATGTCCGAATGGTTCGATCCGTGGCACTCATATTCTTTTTCATAACAGCAACCTCTTTGGTTAAAATTCAAAAAACAATTTAACATTAAATTTAGAATATCTCTGTAATAAAGGTTACAGTTCTTAGTTTTATCCTTAATAACTGGAGTTAATAAAAAAGAGGAAGCTATATATGGAGGGTATTTACCTAAAATGATCCAAGCTACAAACTGAAACCAGGAAAAGCGGACGGACCCGCTCTTATATGTTGCCTAAGTGGTTACATTTTTCTGATTCCTTCCCTCTGGTGCGAAACCCAAAGCATTGAGGCTCGGCTTCCCATAGGACTTACTCAACTTACAAGCTATCTTTGAGCTCTTTTTTGGAAAATTACTCACTTCGCAAGTGAGCTAATTGCCGGGGGGTACGCGGAGCGTAAGAATGGTTTCCACCGCAGAGCAGTGGAAATAAGATAGTATGTATTTTTTAAATCTTCGTTTAGTTGCTTTGTGGCTGAAGATCGTATCTATTTTAAAATCTCGATGACAATGCCTGCTCTTCCGAAGCCTCGGGCGTAGGAGAGTTCTGCGCGTTGTCCCCCACTCCGGCGCTCCGCGTCCCTTCGGCAACACAACCAGACGCAGAGCGATGAAAATAAGATGTATATAGTTTCGAGTTTCCCTCCACTGGTCCAGAGATCATACCGCCAAAGCCGCCGGCAACGATAACAATATGCCGACGTTTGTGTTTAGTCATCATGGCCTTACCTCACTACCGATGGTAGGTACGCAGCAATTAATGATGTTCCTTTTGGGCACATTCTATTTCCACTTCAAACGTAAGTTTTTCTTCGGTTGAGTTTACATTCGGTGAGTTCATATCTTTAACCGTGTAGAGGTAATCCCCACCATTATATTCATCAATTGATCTTTTTATCAGGTGTTCTATCTGATTAGCAGAAAGGTTCTTTAGTTTGTGACACATAACAGATTATGGTTTTATTCTCGTTGAATATGGGTTAAGGCCCTTTTCATTTGGCAAGTTCGGGTTTATAACTGCCCGGCTCGCTTCGGAAGCTGATAGCCAGGCGGTTCCACCCGTTGATGGCCACGATGGTCATTGTCAGTGTAACCAGTTCCTCTTCTTCAAAATGCTGGCGGACTGATTCATAAAGCTCATCAGACACTTCGTTTTCTGATATTTTGGTCAGCGCCTCGGTCCAAGCCAGGGCGGCCCGCTCCCGATCACTATAAAAATCAGTTTCCCGCCAGGCGTTTAGCGCGTAGAGACGCTGTTCAGTCTCACCGGCCGCACGGGTGTCTTTGCTGTGCATGTCCAGGCAGTAGGCACAGCCGTTGATTTGGGAAGCCCGCATCTTGACCAGTTCGTACAGTGTTTTCTCCAGATCGGAGCCCTGCACGTACTTTTCCAGCTCCCTCATCCCTTTAAGAGCTTTGGGTGCTTTTTCATTGTAATTGATTCGTTGACTCATTGGTGGGACCCTTTTATGATTTGTTATCCATTTCTTCCATTTCGTCAAGCGCTAATGCAGCATGTGCATAAGCACCGCCGGCGCGCATTTCCGATGCAACCCAGATTGCTTCCATAATTTCCTCATTGGTTGCTCCTTTCTGTTTTGCCTGCTTGGTATGACCTTTTATACAGTAGGGACACTGCGTAATATGCGCGGAGGCAACCGCAATAAGCTGCTTTGTTTTTCCATCAAGCGCGCCTTTCTTAAAAACTTTCTTGCTAAAATTGCGAAATGCTTTTACCTGATCGGGCGCCAAGTCTGCTCGTTTCTTTGACATTTCGGGCGTTGCTGGTGGAAATATCGTTCCGTTGCTAGTACTCATAATCTGGTTCTGTTTTAGAATTTATTTGTAATCTTTCCATATGGTTCTTGCTGTCGAGCAAACTTGGTTTCCATCTATGTCTCGAATGGTATGAATGAACGTTTTTTCAGGGCCATGTGGCTCAATCAGTGACTCAATGGTATGTCCATATTGAGCTTCTCCTATAAAATTTCCATCAATAGTATGGAGATAACAGTGATCTCTTATTTCAACAGGTATAGACTCCATAGCCCACTGCAAATACCGCAGGTTACTGACATGCTCATTTGAGTCCATATCATACCGGTGTACTAAAAATTCATTCCTATATAATGCCGAATTGAGAGCTTCTACTTCAGTGCTATCCACTTCAATACTTTCTTCGGGGTTGATATCCCATCTGTCAAGAATTTCATCGAAAATCCGGGCGGGTCTTCTTCTTTCTATATCAAAAAACAACCAGAAGCCCTTTGCTCTACCAATAATGTCACCTTCTTCTCCCATAATTAGGTTTTCGCGTGTGCCTCTGAAAGTTCTGAAATCAGACAGCCAGGTTTTGACAGTAATCTTTTCTTTGTATACAGGATAACGTTCCATCACCATGCGACCCGACAGAAGAACCCATCCTATTCCCTTTTCCAGGAGATCGTACAGGCTATGTCCAATGGATAAACAATGGTCGGCTGCGGCTTCTTCCAACAACGTTAAGATGGTAACAGGGGATGCTTCTCCATGTTGATCCATTTCGAAATATCCTAGTTCAAACTGTTTTTCAAACATTTTCTATCTATAAATTACAGATGTAGTACACCTTGAAGGTGTACTACATCTGATAAAAATTTAATCTTTATACGTCAGTACGCGTCCCCAGAGGCTTTTGGTGCCCCAGATTCCGCGCCGGAGCGTTTCGAGCTGCACAATCTGACTGTGATCTACAAATACATTTACTTCGGGACCATAGTTTTTGATGTACCAGGCAAACACCTCGGGGTCAGCGGCTTCGAACATCAGTCTTTCAAGGCCGATCTCATTGATAAATTCGGCGGGCACGTCCGTTCTCCAGGGATCGGCATTCTCAGTGATTCCTTCCGACTCTATCATGATCATATAGGCGCCGGCATCCACAAAGCGTTTGGCCTGTTTTACCGCATAACCTGTATCGAGCGTACCTTCTGATTCCAGCTCACCCCGGGCTGTATCGCCGCCAGCACCAAACTGAATGCCGATTTCAGGTTTGGCTTTCAAACCAGCTTTTTGCACTTTCTCGATCAGTCGAAGCCAATCATCCGTTGGCAAAGTGATGAAGCCGGCAGATAGCTCAATAATATCAAAACCATAATCTTTGCAGGTTTCAATATATTGATCAACGGCCTCTTTTCCCTGGGTAAGCACATATTCCATAAATCCTCCAGTAGAAACTAATGCATCGTTTTCGTGGGCGATGTTAATCAATTCAACCACTGCCTTTTTGGGCATAATCGAAAATGATCCGCCGGAAAACTTGAGCGAATCCACGTGGTCCCCCATCGTTTCCATAATATCCTGCAAGTATCGTTTACCCATTACAGCATAATAAGGGCCGCGTATTTCGGTTACCCCTGTAGTTCGGGGTTTGGATTCTCTCTCGTTCTTTTTCAGAAAATCGAATGTTTTTTCTTCGGCCATAATAGCCACCTTTTGTGTTTTTGATCAATTGGGACGCAGCGTGCTGCGTCCGTACATTGATTCGTTTTCAAGATTTTAATTTTATTTTTGTTAAAAGATCCATCAGATCAGAAACCGAGTGGTTCTCAAAATTCTTGACGTTATCTATGATTTGTTCTCGAAGTTCTTGTGAGGTATAAGATTCAGCCAATCCTTCAAATTTCTGAATGATCGTGTCCCAGCTCATCGGGCGGGTATGGAATCCCCCATAATCATTCTTTTGAATTTCATAGGTATCACCATTCTTCAGATAAACAGAAAGCTGAGTAGGCATCTCGGCAGGAAACCGGTTACTGAATTCCTGTTTGGGAGAGACCTCTATTTTTTGCAAGAGGGATTGAATATCATCGGCTTCGATGCGCTGTTGCTCATATTGCGCGGGCATAACCTGTCCATCCAGAAGGGCTGCTGAAACCATATATTGCAGGCTGTGGTCGGCCTCTTCTTTTGTTCTTACAATCGTTTTGTCGCCTTCTTCGCCGCCACCGATAATATGGTAGGCTACATCAAATATTTCGATTTCTACTTTTTCGACTTCTTCTGCTGAAAAATCGTATTCTTGTTTGAGCTCCAGAATTGCCTCAATAGAAGACTGGGAGTGAATCTCAGCATTATATTTTTTGATGATAGTATCGGTCACTCGTTCCATATTTTCCTGTCCCCAATTGATGGAAAACTGACCGGCAATGGAATCCATAAATCCTTTATTTCCCTCAAAGACAGCTGGTGGACCTGTAATTCCATATTTAGCCAGGAATGCAGCATGGGTAGCTCCAAAAGCAGTATGGGGATAAGCCAGTCCCTTCCAGTTTGACAAAGCACCGGTGCGGCTTACTCTTAGAGCATTTAGCGCTGTACCGGCTATCGCAATGGCATTGGCCGTTTGCTCTTCCTCCAATCCCAATGCTTTGGAAACGCCCGCGGCTACGGCGTATGATCCCTGTGTGGTGTGATCAAATCCCTTGTCCCGCACGGGGGCCTCATCACTGAGTCGGCACTGCACCTGGTAGGCGACAGCTAAGGCCGTTAGAAATTCTTTTCCCGTTATATCTGAATATTCTCCCGCCGCCAATATTGATCCGATATTGTCGCTTGGGTGACAGGTTTCTCCTTTTGCAAGGTAGCTATCATTAAAATCGAGATATCTCACCAGGGCGCTGTTGTACAATGCCGCCCGATCCGGGGTAGTGCTTCCTCCGCCTATCAGCGAGCTACTTTGGGCGCCGCCGAATTCTTCGATCATATTTCGAATGGCTTGCACCGGCGGCCCCTCTACCGCGCCGATTGCAGTACCTATAGAATCGATTAGTCGTATTTTTAATTGCTGAACAGCTTCCTCAGACAGGTCATTAAACGATGAATTTGTAACAAAACTTGCCAAGTCGTGAACGATCATAATATGCTCTCTTTTTAAATTTAATTAGCAGCTGATAATATCTACCGACAAATGAAATTATGGTTCCTCATCAACCGAAATATTATACGTACAAGAATAATCACCCTCGGCGATATATGCTGTACGCTCGGTATCTTCATTAAATAATTTCTTGAAAAACATTGCTTCCAGCTTACAAGGCAATCTCGTTTCCTTTACAACTTCACTAAACGGGCAATTACATTCTTTGACAGTAAGCGTATTATTTTCCTTATCAATATCAAATTCTGGCATGAAGCCTTCCTCTTCCAGCATCTGCATCAATACCTCAACTCTCTTTTTAAGATTTGATACCGAGGTTGCGTCCATTCGCTTTTTAGCCTTGGCTATGCGCTCATCCCAGAAAGTCTTAAAAAACTCCTCAATGGTTTCTTCCTCTCCTTTTGTCTTCAGATAACGCAATAGCTCTTTGATTAACGCCGATTCGGATGACGGGAAAAGGCTATTCCCTTTTTGTGTGATCTGAAACTGCAAACTTGGTCGTCCCGGGCCCGATCGAATATAATCGCGCTCAACATAACCGACGCGCTCAAGCTGCAAAAGATGTTCACGTAAGGTCGTTTTGGCCAGATTAGTTCTCTCTACAGCATCATCTATCGAAATGGTTCCATTTCGTTTAATTAAATTGATAAGTTCCTTCTTTGAGCCTGTAAGCATAATAAATGGGATACTAATTAGGAATCTCGACGCTACTGATTGATTAGGCGTTTTGATGAAGTCTCTGTTTTAACAATGGAATAATCTTTTCTGATTCATAGTTGAAATGCCGCACGACATTTGGGAAAAGTCTTTCAAAATTCTCATACTGAATTCGCAGGGTTGAACATGCCTCCGCAGGTGCCTCAAAATTCTCCGTCTTTTCTCTTATCGTATTCATGATATAGTTCAAACGCCCCTGATCCTGCCCGATTATCTTAATGGATTTCTTAAGTTTTTGAATGATACCATGATTCACATGCTTCTTTTTACTGTTTTCCAGTCGCTCAGCCAATGGGTAGAACTTCTTTCGCTCAAATTCATAGTACAAACGGAGAGATTCATCAAAATTGCTAAAATGCCATTTTACATGTTTAAGCCACGGATATTGGTTCCCATGTACTTGTAACACCCGGGGAAAATTATCTTTGAGTTGATCCAATATCTCAAGATTAGGATGGATAAACGTCTTTTCCATGAAACTGATCCATTTTCCTAAATCTGCCCCAAAATCAGGCTCCTCGTCGTATCCCCTTAATACATCAGCATTATCTGTGATACTGTTTTTCTTTACCCACTCCAGAACTTCGACTTCACTCCATTGTTTTTGTTGACAGATCGATCGAAGCGTTTCTTGTTCATGCGCTTCTGGAGACAAGCCAATGGATGCAAGCAGTTTGCCCGCTTCCCGATCAGCCGAAATAATTTGAGAGATAGTAGCATCAGGAGTTAGCTTTGCAAGGGGTAATGTTTGTTCCGTTTTCATAGAAAAGAAATAGTTATGTGTTGACCTTTCAGTCCATCCCTAAAATAGGGAGATTTATAAGATAAATCAATAAAATAGGTTAAAACCGTTTTTATAGTTGATATTAATTGTGGGTACCCATAACTTTGGACCGAGATGTCTGAAATACACTAACCTTTTGATGTTATGGCTTACATAGTTACCGACCCTTGTATCCAATGCAAACACACAAACTGTGCCGCTGTATGCCCGGTAGATGCCTTCCGGGCGGGACCTAATTTCTTGGTCATTGACCCTATTGAATGTATTGATTGCGACGCCTGTGTCGCGGAATGTCCCGTGGATGCTATTTACCCTGATGATGAGGTGCCTATGGAATGGGTGGATTACATAGAATTGAATGAACGGCTCTCGGAGGAATGGGCCAATCATGTTATTAACGAGGTGAAAGATCCGCTTCCCAATGCAGATGAGTGGGCAGAAAAAGATAATAAGCGGCAATATTTACAGGAAAATTGGGATGAAAATGCAAAACCAGTGAACCCGTAATGGGCTTTTTCTTATCCCACAAGATTTTAATTGCTCGACAATCATTAACTAATAATCTAAACATTAATCACAACACGATGCCAGATACCGAACAAAAACTAGATATCACTAAAATTGAACCCAGAAGAAAACATCCTACCATTTTCGAAACATACGATGCTCTTGATGTTGGCGAAACTTTCGTAATTATCAACGACCATAATCCCAAGCCACTTAAATATGAAATGGCGGCCGAACGCGGCGAAGATAAATTTAGCTGGGAGTACCTTGAAGAAGGACCGGAAGTCTGGAAAGTCCGAATAGGAAAAACCGCTTAATTCATCCCGATGCCATTGGACCGCGATATACGGCACAGGATAGTCCGGGAACTCCGGGGAGTTATCGACCCGGAACTCGGGGTCAATATTATAGACCTGGGATTAGTCTATAATATTTTTTGCCGAGATAACAAGGTGGTCGTGGAATTTACGGCCACTACCCCGGGCTGTCCCATGCGCCGTTTTTTACAACAGCAGGTAGAGCAAACCTTGGATTCGATTGACGAGATAGATCATTTCGAAGCCCGCTTGGTGTGGGAACCCTCATGGTCGATAGATATGATCTCCGATGATGTTGAGTTCTTTGCCCAACCGCCTCCCCAGTTGCAGTCCAATTAATGCTTCAGTGCCTCCATTAGTATGACAAATCGAAATGTTTCTACCTATCTTTTGGTTGGTTTGTTGTTTTTTGCAGCTATCGGACTATTAACCGGTTTGTATGCCGGGCTCGTGCGTCTGGGTCTAACTATAGATTTGATCCATTCAATTTCTCCGCTGGCTCACGGTCCATTAATGGTTAATGGTTTTTTAGGAACACTTATCAGCCTGGAGCGCGCGGCCGCTCTTGAAAAAAAATGGGCTTACCTGGCTCCCGGTTTTATGGCCCTTTCAACCGTTCTACTTTTATCAGGTATTCTCGGTATAGGAAAAATACTTCTGCTGGCAGGCAGCCTTTTTCTTCTAATAATAATGATTTACCTATACAGGCTGCATCCCAGAGCGTATCACCTGATCATGATTATGGGAGCTGGCTCCTTGTTTGTTGGCAACAGTCTGTACTTATTTAATGTACCTATCTACACGCTCGTATCATGGTGGATCGGCTTTCCATTACTTACCATTTTTGGAGAACGTCTGGAACTCAACAGAATCATGCGTCCCCCGCAAAAAGCGATATGGCTATTTGTAACGCTCATCTTCCTATGGATTCTGGGCATTACAGCTACCCATATCCAGCGAAATATCAGTTGGCAGATCGCTTCGGTACTGCTCATTATGCTTGCCCTGTGGCTTTTTAAATATGATGTAGCACGGCGAACAATAAAAGCGGCACAATGGACACGCTACAGTGCCTTGTGTCTGCTTACGGGATACGGCTGGCTCGTACTCGCAGGGCTTTTCGGGATCTGGAAAGGCTTCCCGCGAGCTGGGCTTTTCTATGATGCTCAACTGCATATGATTTTTGTAGGATTCGTTTTCAGCATGATATTTGCCCATGCCTCGGTTATAATCCCATCACTGTCCGGCAAGAGCATCCCCTATCATAAATATTTTTACCTTCCGCTTATTCTGCTTCATTTATTTTTACTGATACGAGTAGCAGGAGATATTGCAATCGCGGCCACTGTTCGACAAATAGGCGGCTATGGAAACGTGTTGGCTATTCTCCTTTTTCTGGGCGGCGTGCCCTATCACTTGTTCAAAATATCATCCCAAAAGAGGAAGAAAAAAGGCAGCCAGTTACAAAACATCGCATAGAAACCAACATAGGAATTTGGATGCAAAGATTAGAACCTAATAAAATAGGTTAAATCCGTTTTAATAGTTGAAATTAGATTTTGCACCTCCTACCTTTGGGGAAAATGTTTAACGATCCTTGGTAAAGAACCTGCTAAGATTGAAAGAACGTAACTTCCGTAAATATTAGGTATAGAAATAGAACTCAAAATTCGTAAGTTTTGGATAACCAATCTTTCAAATAAAACGGGAGTATCTATGAAGCTAATTAAAACAATGGTATTTAGTATCGGTTTATCGATATGTTTTGCAACTGCAGGGATAGCACAGAACAACAACATCCGCCCTGCCAAAGATCAGATTAAAGCCGCCGTTAGTCCGGCACCCAAAAGCATGCAGGCAGGTGCGAAAGTCCTGGGATATAATCAGCAGGGCGAACTGGTTACGCTTCGCAAAGGATCGGAAGACAATCTATTGATCTGCCTGGCAGACGATCCGCAGAATCCGAATTTCCACGTTTCCTGTTATTACAAACAGTTGGAGCCCTTTATGAAATATGGTCGTGAAATGAGGGCCAAAGGAAAAAATCATGAAGAAGTAGATAGTCTGCGCATTGTAGCTATCAAAGAAGGTAAGTTTAAAATGCCAGACGGACCCGCAGCTCTTTACTCATTAACCGGCGGATCAGATGCTTTTGACTATACTACAGGAACTGTACGAAAGGCCCGGCCCCTCTACGTAGTCTATATTCCCTATGCTACGAAGGCATCAACCGGCTTATCTAAAGAACCGGTAAGTAAAGGAGCTCCCTGGATTATGGAACCGGGCAAGCCGTGGGCACATATTATGGTTCCCACCGGACGTATGGTCGGTACCCAAACAGAAAACAACAACTGAAATTCCAAAACTAATCATTGGATAAATCCGCAGACGAAATTTTTGGCAAAACAGACGCTCCCATTCTGTGGAATTTATCCCTGCTTAGTTTTATCATAGCTGGCGTCACGGGATTCTGCTATCGGCTGGGAATGACAGGCGGAGCCCCGTTTAACCTGAGTATGATTAATATACGTCATGCGCACTCCCACCTCATGTTTTTTGGGTGGGCTGTACCTATGCCACTCTATTTTTTATTTGACTGCCTAAAGGAAAGAGCTCACCATAACAAGGGTATCATCAAGCTAATGAAATATTCCATTGTAGTGAGTCTTCTGTTAGGATTAACTGCCTACCCGTTCTTTCTACTATATGGCTATCGCCCCGTTTCTATTGGGTCTGCAGCACTGCCTGTGTCAGCAATGTTAGCCGGTCTGGTCATGGTCAGTTGGTACTGCTTTATGTTCGGATATTTTAAAATACGCCATGTTCTGGATGGTGACCCAAAACAACTTTGGGTCGATGGCGCTATCGCAATGCTGCTAGTCTGCTCGCTCGGAGCGTGGGGCGTTGCCGTTATGCAGGCGATATCTCCCGCCAATCAACTTCTCACAAAAGCAATGACCCACTTTTTTCTTTCCACTTTTACTGAAGGATGGGTGGTTCTCATTTTAGTTGCCATTATTATTAGCCAATTGGAGAGAAAAAAGATTAAATGGCCACTGCCTCCTAACCTGTTGCTGGCTTTAATCCTTCTCGGGGCCCCATTAACCTTTCCTTATGGGATACCAGAATCACTGCTATCTTCTCCATTATTAATGATTGCCCGGATAGGCGGAGCTGTTGCAGCAACAAGTCTCCTGTTAATACTCACAGGAATCGTAAAATCGATCAATCTTAAAAACAGTATCTGGATCTGGCCCATTGGCCTGTTAGGTTTTAAGGCTTTAATGCAGCTTACGGCTTCTATATTACCTACAGGTTTTTGGCTATCAGATCACGGACTAAGAATTCTTTACCTGCATGTTCTGCTGCTTGGAGCCCTCACCTTGACCATTGCAGCGACGTTAAACGAAAAAGCCAATATTCCGAAACCCCATTTTAAGCTTTTTGTTGGAGCAGTGGTTTCTGTATTGGCAAGCCTGGTATTACTAAGCCGTTTCTGGCCAATGGCTTTAAGCGGTTCATGGATATATGAAACTGTGGCATCAGTGGCCATCCTGCCAGTCCTTGCAGCAATCAATTTATGGTTTAGAATGCTTAAGAAAAAAAGCGAAAAAGCGTATGCACGACATTCGTAATGAGAAAGATATCCAAAAACTTGTTCACACTTTTTATAATAAAGTGCAGGATGACGCACGTCTGGGCTATATTTTCAATGATTTCGCGCAAGTAGATTGGGATAGACACCTGCCCAATATGATAGATTTTTGGTCAAATTTGCTATTCCAAACCGGGCGATACAAAGGAAGACCCTTTAGAAAACATTTGCCATTGCCCGTCAAAGAAACTGATTTTACCCGCTGGTATAGTCTGTTTGAACAAACGGTAAATGAATTGTTCAAAGGTGAGAAAGCAGACTACGCTAAAGAAATTGCTGGCAAAATAGCTTCCAGTTTTTCAATACGGATGCAAATGGAATAACATTTAAGCATCGGCAAAAATTAACCCTTATGAAATCATATTATTTAGGCGATCCCCAAAAATTAAATTTTAGAATTAAATGGTAATCACTTGGGTAACCCATTGGCAACAAAATCCGGCACTAAAATGAGCTAGCTCATTTTAGTGCAACTGACCGCCTATTACCTTTTGGATGCATCATGAAATAGAATCATACAAAAAGGAGTTTGTTATGAAGGCGATTTTAAAAAGCAATTATCTACCCACTGTTTTTATCGTGTTAACAGCTATTATTGGGATCGGATTTTCTAATATCTCACCTACTCATCAGCCTAAAACGTTGAAATTAATCCCTATGATGAGGGTTTTGCTTTCGGATGTTAACACCATTGATACCGGTATATACACTGAAGACTATTCGAAAATACGGGAAGGAGCTAAAGGGATATCAGACCACCCGGCCATGACCCAACATGATAAGGCACTCATTAAAAAAACACTTGGTGGTAATTTTAGTCAGTTCGTTAAATTGGATATGACAGTACATCATCATGCCGATTCCATCGCGGCGGCCGCCGAAGCCCAAAATATGAATGAAGTGCTGCACCATTACCGCATCGTTCAAAGCGGCTGTGTAAGTTGCCATAGCCATTTTAGAAAACAGATTATCAATGCCGAAAATAGCAATTAGAAAAGGCAGCTAATTTATCCACATATTTACATGCCCGGTATTAATGCATATACTCATTCCAATATAAAAATTTCTTTTACTATGAGACCTTTGAAAAACCAAGAATTTTGTTCAAGATCAAAGTTGTGTGAATTCGAGACCGGAGTCCCAAAACATTTCGGGATAAGGATTTCGAATTCACGAATATGCAGAAATTGATCAATAAAATCGGTTTTGCAAAGGCCTCTCTTATTCTTTATCGTTTTAGGAAATGCATAAACTGAAAACAGAAGAATTGGAAGCCCTTTCCGAAAAAATTCGATCAGCTTGTATTCAAGCTTCCCGTGAGGGATACCAGGACGCCTCGCTGAGTGGATTATGCAGAGAAGGAGCTATGGAAGCGGCCGTTGGTGCTATGCAATCGCTAAACATCGAAAAAATAATTTCGGATTTTTTGGAGAAGTGAGTTTCTAACCTGCATTATTCACCAAGAAATTTGGTTGTGTGCAAGGCGAAACAAGAAACGTATAAAAATAGTGCATAGCTGCTTTCCATACGTTTCGTAGCTTCAACGCCGCACAAGGAAAAAATTCGCAGCGCTTGACAACATGATGTTAACTATTAGAGCTTAATTTAAAGTATGCTATCATTTTGATTTACAAACACTTAAAATCATACAAAATAGTATTTGTGAATAATGTAGGCTAATATGAAACAACCCATTACCGGTTACCATAAAGATGAAAAAGGCGACTGGGTAGCCGAGCTAGCCTGCGGGCATAATCAACACGTACGGCACAATCCTCCTTGGACGATACGTCTCTGGGTAACCACGCAGTTCGGTCGGGAAGAGCATCTTGGCAACGAGCTGGATTGTAAAAAATGTGATCGCAATGAACCCAAAGATTTCGAAACCTGATGCCACGTATAACGCGAGTATTTATTAAAACCGGGATGATCTACTTTCTGGCCTCTTTGGCTGTTGGAGTCATAATCGAAATAAACTCCATCAGTCTGCCGGTATTATACCCGCTATTTTGGCATATGCTCATGCTGGGTTGGATTACGCAAATCATCTTTGGCGTTTCTCTTTGGATGTTCCCGGGACGCACGCGAGAAGAAGGATTTCGGGCCCAAATGAAAGGCTGGATAACCTATATTCTGTTAAACCTTGGGGTAGTGTTGCGTATCATTGCGGAACCTATGCTGAGCTATTCAAATCAACCAGTCTGGCAGATTCTAATTATTGCATCAACCCTATTACAAATGGGTGCCGCAATTGCTTACGTAATCGAAATGTGGCCCCGCATACAGTCTAAGAAACAACGGCGAAAAAATCGAAAGAAAAAATGGTAACCACGATGCCTACTCCCAGCCGCTGGATGATTCGCTGTTCTTTCATTTACCTGCTCATTGGCTTTTTAATGGGTGGCCTGCTCTTAATAGGTAAGGCGTTTCCAAGCTATTATTTTCAGTGGTTCTTGTTGCCCGTGCACATCGAAGTGGTACTCTTTGGGTGGATCATACAATTCACTTTGGGTACCGCCTATTGGATATTACCCCGCTTCTTGGAGGGGCCTCCCAGGGGAGATATTATATGGGGAAAACTGATGGTTCTCTCCTTAAATTTGGGTATTTTCCTAACTGTTTTGTCATACTTAAGACTGCTCCCCAACTTCGGGACATTGATAGGAAGAATATTCGAAACAGCTTCGGTCGCGCTATTCATCTACTTGCACTGGAATCGCATTGTGACCTACAGAAATTGAAATTAACAAACCGAGAAAATTATTTTCGTTATGAAAGAAAATTATACCACCGCAGAAGAGGCGGTAAAACTTATACATTCAGGAGATCGCGTATATATCCATAGTGTAGCTGCTGCTCCGCATTACTTATTAGAGGCAATGGTTGATCGTGCTGACGAGCTTAAGAATGTGGAACTTATCCAACTGCATACCGAAGGCCCGGCCCTCTATGCTAAACCGGAATATGAAGACAGCTTTCATGTTAATGCCCTGTTTGTCGGCAGTAATGTGCGCAAAGCAGTCAACGAAGGACGGGGCGATTATCTTCCCATCTTTTTGAGTGAAGTGCCTTATCTGTTTCGCCACAACATCTTGCCTCTTGACGTTGCGCTTGTGCAGGTTTCTCCCCCTGATAAGCACGGCTTTTGCTCTTTGGGCGTCTCTGTGGATTCGACCCGGGCAGCCGTTCAAAAAGCAAAAAAAGTCATCGCACAAGTAAATCCCCAAATGCCCCGAACTCATGGAGATGGTATAGTACCTGTTTCCCGTTTCGATGCAATGGTTGAGCATGACACTCCATTACCAGAATTTAAGCTGGATGCCCCAGGTGAAACGGAGAAGAAAATTGGCGAATATTGTGCGGAGCTTGTCGAAGACGGTGCCACACTGCAAATGGGTATTGGCGCTATTCCCGACGCTGTACTTAAAGCATTGACTAATCATAAGGATTTGGGGGTACATACCGAGATGTTTTCGGATGGAGTGATGGAACTGGTTCAACGGGGGGTTATAACCGGGAGAAAAAAACGTAAACATCCCGAAAAAATCGTATCCAGCTTTTTAATGGGATCCCAGAAGCTATACGATTTTGTGGATGACAACCCACAGGTAGCTATGCTGGATGTAGCCTATGTAAATGATACGGCAGTAATTCGAAAGAATCCCAAGGTTACGGCCATCAATAGTGCCATAGAAGTTGATGTGACCGGACAGGTTTGCGCAGATAGCATCGGTTCTTACACTTATTCCGGCGTCGGTGGCCAAATGGATTTTATACGGGGCGCCTCACTTTCGGAGGGGGGTAAACCGATTATTGCCCTGCCGTCGGTAACAAGTCATGGTGAATCACGCATTGTCCCCTTCCTAAAAAAAGGTGCCGGCGTAGTAACAACCAGGGCGCACGTCCATTATGTAGTCACCGAATATGGCATTGCCAATCTTTACGGAAAAACGATGCGTCAGCGGGCCCGTGCTCTTATTGATATTGCCCATCCAGACCATCGCGAAGAATTACTGCAACAAAGTCGTGAGCGCTTCAATTTGGATAATAACTAATCTTAAATATCCAGCAACAAAAGAATCATTTACTTTTTTGAGATAAACAATAAAGGGCGGCTTAATTTGCCGCCCTTTTTGTTATAAATAAAGATCTAAGCAATAAGATCTTACATAGATGAAGATTCAGATGATTCTGCCTGAACCTTAAGAGTGCCTTTCATTCCAGCTGAAAAGTGTCCCGGGAAAGTGCATATAAAAGTGTAATCACCGGTCTCCTCAGGAACCGTAAACGTCACCTCATCCGTTTCTCCTCCGGCTGTCATAGGCACATGTGCGATTACCTCATCGGTCTTCTTAGGTGGGATATAATCATTGTCTTTTGCTTGTGAAGCGGCCTGATCAAAAGCTTCCGGATCGGAAGATTTTTTCAGCAATACCCAGTCGTGCGACATGGCCGAAGCCGGCAGCTGGCTTTTGGTTGTCAATCGAATCCGAATTTTTTCGCCAGGCTTAGCAGTAATAGATTTTAACAGCAGAAGATCGTCTTTTCCAACAGGATCGCCAACGGTAATTCCGTCTTCGCTCTCTTTAACCGTAAACTTCATTTGGTCGATACCAATAATATTAATCGTACGAACATTGTCGTTCGATGCCATTTGCTCTTGTGACTCAGTGGAGCTTTCAGCCTGTTCCTGTTGTTGATTCTTTTGAGAACCGCCGCCACAACCAACGAACAGTACTAATGAAAGCGCGGCTAGAATGTTAAGAAATTTCATAATCCTTAATAGTTTTTATTTGTAATTAGTTTATATCCTATTGAGCAACAAAGCCCAACTCAGAAAAATTCGACTTATAGACTGTTAAAGCACTTTTTCAACCTGTAGGTCAAAGAAATGTTTCATAATTAATTTTTATAAAAAAATTATGATCGTTAATACTTTAAACAGTATCTATATTTTAAATTACGGAAAATCCGTACAAAGTTAATGGATAAATTAGGATATAAACTAATCTTTCAGAAAGAGCATCCCCATCGGTCAAAAAAACTTAGAAAATTAATAAATCTACTTTTTGACTTCTATTGAAACAGCAGAGAAACCGTCCCACCTGAGGTCCGAGCCGTTATTTGTGGGCCTCCGCCATTGAGTGTGCCGTCAACTTCATCCCGTTCAACTTTTCCGGAAAAATTCTGAAGATTCGTGCTTACATAGCTCCCCTTCAAATTTAGGTTTAAACCCGTTTTATCCGGGACAGATATTTTTATGTTGCCACCACTGGTTCGCAGATTAACCGATTCACCGATACTTTTGAAATCAGCCGTTATACTGCCACCACTGGTTCTGGCATCAACGGTACCGCTCACATCTGCAAGATTTATATGTCCTCCGCTGGTCTTTACATCCAAACTGCCTTTTGAATTTTGAACATCAATATGACCACCACTAGTACGAGCATTCAAATCACCTTCTACATCATTAATTGAAATGTGCCCGCCAGAAGTTCGTGCCTTGATCGTTCCTTTAAGGTCCGTCAGCTCTAGATGACCCCCGCTGGTAGAAATATCCTGTTTCCCCGAAAGCCCTCTAATGTTGATATGCCCACCGCTAGTATTTAGATCAGAACTCATCTCCCGAGGCACATATACCACGAAAGAAATCGTTATATGATTCCCTCCAAACAAGCTCCAATTATTATGATGTTTGGCGATAGCATTTACCTTGTTCCCAGTTTTTGAGATATCGATATCCCAGTCATCCAGATTAGAATCTTCGGGCAAAATATTACGTCCGTTTTTTGAAGCATACATCTCAACCCTCACCGTCTTGGAAGATGAGCCTTTAACTTCGATATGTCCGCCCGAGGTTTCAACTTTCAATTGACCGGGTGGATTAACCGTAAACGACTCGAGCCGGTAAGGCTCATCCTGCGCAGCTATTGCTTTAGCAGGAATCATCAAGATCAAAATGAATAACAAAGAAAAAACAAGACTTAATATAACTTTTGTGATATAAGAATTTCGTGATGTCATAATATCTCCGGTTTTGTAATGTGACTTTAAAACGTTACGAATCTTAACATCAAGTGTTGCGCTTTGTTTAAAATTTTATTTAGTACCATTCTAGGTAGGAGAGATGCGATCAATTCATTATTTTTTGACAGCTACAAAATCAGTTTAAATTATCATTTGCCATGAAGCTACCATTTGTTTTTGCCAAACGATTTGTTGCCGGAGAATCTTTTGAACAGGCTATTCCGAAAGTTAAGGAGCTGAATAAGAAAGACATCAAAATCACCCTTGACTTGCTGGGAGAAAATGTAGAAGACCGGAAAACGGCAGATAGCACCGTTGAGAGTTATATCAATCTGCTAAGAAATATTGATGAAGCGAATCTGGATAGTACAATCTCAATTAAGCTAACGATGTTGGGACTCGATATCGATGAATCGTACTGCCGCGACAATATTTTCAAGCTTCTCGAAGTAGCACGCGAAAACGATCAGTTCGTCCGCATTGATATGGAGGGATCCGACTATACTCAGCAAACCATTAACCTTTTTAAAGAAGCGTTCAAAGAATTTGGCAGACATGTAGGGCTCGTAATACAAGCATATTTACATCGCAGTAAAGATGATATTAACGAACTTGCAGAAATGGGAGCTGATATCCGGTTATGCAAGGGTGCCTACAAAGAACCCGAACGACTTGCCCTGCAAAACATGGATGCTATTCGCGAGGCTTATAAAGAATACACTAAAGTTTTACTGGAAAAAACAACCTATCCACGGATTGCCACTCACGACGATGAGCTAATTAACTGGGCTAAAGAATATACTTCCAAAAACAAAATCGGTAAATCGCGATTTGAGTTCCAAATGCTGTATGGTTTGCGTCAAAGCACTATGGAAGAGCTTACTGCCAACGGATACAATACTCGTATTTACGTACCCTTCGGAACTATGTGGTTCCCTTATTTCAAACGACGACTGATGGAACGCAAAGAAAATATCTGGTTCATTTTATCAACGCTATTTCAAAAATAAGATTTTAAATCGCCGCAGGTAAAAATTTCGTGCCAGCGGTATATTCCATTCCTCATCGGATGACTGGGTTTGTCATCCGATGAATGGATAAAGGACTGCCATTTCACTCATTAGCCTTCAGGCCCGGAATGCAGTTGAGAGTAGCCGGTAATTGGAGGGTTATTGGGAACTTTTTCTTTAGAAAGGAGCCTCATTCCGTCATTAGAATCCCGGGCGCAGAACGTAGAGCGGTGGGTGAGCAATTCGTACCGGTGCAGTCGTTGATACAAGCATATAACGTAATGGACCATCGAATTGGTCCCGCACAAAAGTCGGAGCCTGTTCGGGATTCGCAGACGGTGACTTTTTGGTTACTTTTTCGTCGTTGAAAAAGTAACAGAACAATTCCCCAAGTCGTTGAAAGAAAAAAATATCATACTCTTTGCAGAAAAAGAGCATCAGGTTCGTAAATTATCTCGGACTCACGTTAATTTAGCCTTCATTTATCACTTATAAAGTACTTCCAATCGATACTCAGGAGCCGGTCAAATTTTGTGATTAGTATATTCGAATCTTTCCCCAAAAACTTCTGTTCGGTCTATCTAAATAATTAGTAATTGCCTGAAAGGCTTAATGTCTCCCGAGCATCCCAATCCACAAAAACCACCCGAAAGTATCCCGAAAAAGACTTTTACAGGGCTATTTGTAGCCAATATGGCTGCTATGCTGGGCATGGGCATTCTGCTTCCTATCTTATCTCCTTTTGCTAAACGGTTGGGAGCAACTGGAGCTATCGTTGGTATTATCTTTGCTGGCTATGCATTAGCGCGTGGAGTATTCAGTCCACTATTTGGGCGAACTTCCGATAAATACGGGCGCAAAAATTTCATGCTCATCGGCCTTGTAATGTATGCAGTCTTATCGTTGGGTTATAGCTGGTTACATAGTATTCTGGTACTTGGCATTTTATGGTTCTTCCAAGGGATTGCCTCCTCCATGGTGACTCCCATCGCCCAATCATACATCGGAGATATCACTCCGCTTGGAAAAGAAGGACGGGTAATGAATCTTTTTTATCTTGGCCAATTTGGAGGCGTTGCCATAGGTCCTGTCATCGGTGGCTATCTTGCTGATCACTACTCGCTGGATGCTCCCTTTTACGTGATGACAGCGGCGGCTATCTTGGGATTTCTATTAGTCTATTTTGTCGTCCCAGAGCGCCGGACCTCGGTACAAGAAAAGAAACCTTCCGTCTCCTTTATTCAATCTTTTAAGAACGTATGGCAAGACCGAAAGATGAAAGGTATTCTTTATTACATTGTGGGGCGTGGCTTTTATCGCTGGGGATTTAACTCTTTCTTCCCCATCTATGCGATGACTATGGCTACCCTCTCCAAAAGTCAAGTAGGCCTTGTGATTTCCAGCTACATGATTACCGGAACTTTATTACAGTATCCGTTTGGCCGACTGGCTGATCGGCTTCCAAAAAGAAGAGCAACGCTGGTCGCGGTAGGTGGCGGTATCGCCGCTATCACAACTTTTATTGTACCATTAATTACACAGATGAGCTGGCTGGTCGTCCTCGTAATTATTATGGGGATTTTTAGTGCCTTATCCCGGGCTTCTACCGTTGCCATACGCACCGAGCAGGGACGTATTCATGGGATGGGAGCCGTAACAGGTGCTTTTACGGCTGGGTTTTCAGCCGGACAGGTATTAGGTCCGGTAGGCTTTGGAGTCATAACCGATGTCTGGAGCATCCCGGCTTCTTTTTATGTGGGAGCTTTCGTCGGCTTGTTGACAACAGGACTTGCCTTTTGGTATTTATGGAAAAAATCGGAGCAGAAAAAGTCTCCGGTTTTTATTGATTGAGATCTAGAACTTTAACCCTGCTTCCCTTTCCACTTCTCCTTTCTTGCTTCTCACTTTTCACTTTTAACACTTTCCCTCTTACCTTTAGCTTTATGAAAAACAGATCGTCTGCATATCTAAAATTTTTGTTTCCCATGTTTTTGGGGATTGTATTGCTATTCATCCCTCTGCTGGGCGACTTCCACATCGAATCAGCTATCCTCGTTTCGGTAGTGGGTTGTTTCTGGGCGGGCATTAGCGCTTGCAACAATACTGAAAAAAATGACTTCTTTGATGCCCTGCGTATTGCTGGCTACTTATTTTTAGTGGGATTACCTTTACTCATTCATTCACTTTTGAGCGGCTGCTTTAGTATTCACGGCTTAGCGTACTGGCTCCTTTTTCCCTTACCAAGCATTTACTTTGGCTATGCCATCGGTCGGCTTCTTCGGATCTGGGAAGTGCCCTATCGACGGATTATAACAGTCTCCCTTCTTCTTGCTGTTGGCATCGGCATTTTTTTCTATGAATTTTTTCACTTCCCGCAGGTCTATTTTTTTAATCATGTCTGGGGCGGCTGGCCGGGTCCAATTTATGATAAAATTATCCGGGTAACCGGGGCTACGGTATTTTTTAGGATACTCACCATTTTGTGGGCCCTGTTTTTATGGCATCTGCCAACAATTAAAAACGATAACTACGCCAAATGGATCGTCGCCTTTACAGCAATTTTGCTTCTTTTTGGCTATATGCAGCTTCCACATTGGGGCGTAATCACCCCGCGAAGCTATATACAAAAAGTCTTAGGCGGACATAAATCCACCAAACATTTCGAGTTGTATTATGATAAGCGGCTTTACGATCGGCACGAAATCGAACTGTTGGCTAAAGAGCATGAATTCTACTACCACCAGATATTCCAAAAACTAAACCTGCCCAAGCGAGATTCGACCGACAAAATTGAAAGCTACCTCTATGGACATGCCTGGCAGAAGAAAAAACTCGTGGGCGCCAAATTCACCAGCTATGTGCCGGTATGGCTCAATCAGGATCAACTGCATATTGCCAAACAACAACTTGATGGCAGCCTGGAGCACGAGTTAGTGCATGTGATGGCAAAACGATTTGGAAATTCTGTGCTTCATGCCAGCTGGAGTATGGGCCTTACTGAAGGGCTGGCAGTTGCCATTGCAGGCGGATCTTCTTCCACTTCAACCATTGATCAGATTGTGGTTTCCGAAAAGCCCTATCCATCCGCAAAAGAATTGCAGCAAGCTTTCTCTTTATGGGGCTTCTATGGTGGACGTTCGGGCGTCAATTACACCACCAGTGGTTCCTTTGTGCGCTACCTGATGAATAATTACCCTGTCGCGGATTTGAAACAGGCTTATCACTCCGGAAATATCGCGCAGGCATATCCCGTAGGGTGGAAAACACTTACTAAAGGCTGGCATCGACACCTCGATTCCGTCTCCGTTGATTCTATCGACAGAAAGACGGCAAGCCGTATTTTTGGTATAAAATCGTTGTTCGAGCAACCGTGTCCCCACGTGATTTCGGATTTTGCCCAGGCTTGGGACAACTATCACTTTTACCAGGCCGACCGTGACTCTGTTCAAGCGTTGCAGGCCCTCGATCGCGCCGTAATGTTAGCCGACAGCCTGCCGCCCATTAAGGCCGAATGGAGCTACCGGCATTTAATCGCGGGACAACCGAAAACAGTTAGAAAGGCAGCATCCTTAAAAGACACCACTGTAGATTTACAACTTTTGTATGCCGATGCCTTTGCCATGAATAGCGACTGGCAACAGGCAGAATCTCATATCAAAAAGGCCCAGCTTCTTTTTGCCCGGCATCCCGATTCTCTGCAGGCCCCGGCCCTGGCAACCCGGATGGATCGCCAGCAATGGAAGATCTATCGACAGATGACCTATCAGAATATACTTCCTGATTCTACTACCTTTCGGGCGGCATACTATCGCACAAAAATACGCAGTCTCAAAAAAGCTATTAAGCAGGAACGTTGGCAAAAAGTATCCATTTACTCCAGGCAGTTATTACAGATTCCGGTGCATCAACGATATTTCGACGATTATCAAAAACTGATCCATCAATGGGCTTTTACTGGCAACTATGCCACAACGCAGAAATGGATCAACAAAGTGGCGGATTTGCCCCTTCGTCAACGTTATTACCAACGCTTACATCAAGAACAAGACTGGCTGGATTTCCTGGAATCTCAATAGTTAATAGCCCACTGATAAAATTTTCTTAATCCTTTTTTATAGAACCTAACGCTAAATAAATTTATTGAAATTATTACCATTTTATCGGACTGTTTTGGGATGCAGTATTGTTAGCATGTAACATAATTAGTACTCCCAAAAAGAATGTACGGTTGGGAATTTATGCCGTTTAAGAATTTTAAAACAATATTTCAACAATTATAAAATATAACCAACTACCATTATTATGATTAAACAAAAATTACAAGACGAGATTAACGACCAGATCCGAGCTGAGTTTCAATCCGGATGGCTGTATCTTGCTTTTGCAGCCTGGTTTGAGGAACAGAATCTTGAAGGATTTGCCAACTGGATGCGTCAGCAATGGCAAGAAGAACAGGCGCATGGGATGAAATTTTACGATCACATTCTGCGACGTGATGGAAAAGTAGAACTCAAAGATCTTGAAAAACCATCGGTCTCGGCAGAAAATCCAACCGAAGTTTTTGAACAAGTGCTAGACCACGAACGATATATCACCAAGCGCATTCATCAGCTCTATGATCTGGCTGAAAAAGAGGGTGACCATCCGCTAAAAACGTTACTTCACTGGTTCATCGATGAACAAGTAGAAGAAGAAGAGAATGCAATGAATATTTTAGATCGTCTCAAGCTTATTGGGGATGACGGTGGCAGTCTCTACCTGCTGGATCGTGAAATGGCTGAACGTGGTGCCGGCGGTGGAAATGACGGCGGCGATAGTGGACAATAACCGTGCCTCACGATTATACACTTAGTTTTACCAAGGCCAATGTATATGCGTTGGCCTTGGTCATTCCTATCTTTTTACTCTATCTGGTACCCTATGGGCTGGTTTACGGCTGGGAAACATCCCTTTACGATCTTTTTGCCTTTTTTGAAAATATTCCTCTCCTACTTGGTAGTTTCATCTTGGGTACGGTCATCCACGAATTAATTCATGCTATCTGCTGGGTCTGGCTCGATGGCACCCCGTGGAGCACGATCCATTTCGGCTTTAAGTGGAGCACGCTGACCCCGTACGTTCATTGCCCCCAACCAATAGAGGTAAACAATTACCGATGGGGCGTAGTAATGCCGGGCATTATTTTAGGTTTCCTGCCCTATTTAGCAGCTTTAATCCTGCAAAATGGATGGCTACTGGGATTTGGACTCTTCTTTACCCTTGCTGCTGGCGGAGATCTTCTTATTTTATGGCTGCTTAGGAAAGCTGAACCCGGAACCTTAGTGCAAGATCATTCCGATTTGGTCGGTTGTATAATATGGGATAGTTAGATAAGCTGAGACTGAAATCAGGTGAAACTATCGTTCCCATCTTTCGTGCACGAAATCGAATATTAACAAGACTTTTACATAAGAACCATGATACGCAAATTACTTTTCTTAACACTTTGCACGTTTCTGTTTAGCAATGTGCAAGCCCAACAACTCTATCAACCAAGAAATCTCAAACAAGCCTATGAAAATGGCACTCGGTCGCAGGACGGGGCACCCGGCCAAAACTATTGGCAAAATACAGGTGATTATACCATTAACATCACGGCAACGCCACCCGACCGGACGATTCGCGGCGCCGAGCATATCACCTATGTTAATAACAGTCCGGATAGCCTGAAGATGCTGGTGATTGATCTGTTCCAAAATAACCACAAACCTACAGCCCCAAGAAATGGTGGCACTTCACCGGATTACCTGACTCCGGGCGTACATATCGATTCACTTGCGATCAACGGCCAAGATCATCAATGGCATGGCGGTCGTAGAGCGGCAACATGGAGTCCTCTTCAATTGCCCAAACCACTGGCGCCCGGCGACTCGGTACAGCTTTCTATTGGCTGGCACTACAAAGTATCCAAGCGACCCGGACGTGAGGGGCAAATTGATTCCACAACCTATTACCTGGCTTATTTTTATCCACGCGTAGCGGTTTATGACGATTACCAGGGCTGGGATACCATTGAGTTCACGGGCCGGCAAGAATTTTACAGCGATTTCAACGATTATACGGTTCATGTGACTGTCCCCAAAAATTACATCGTATGGGGCACCGGCACGCTCGAAAATCCCCAAAAAGTACTGCAGGCAGAAGCGTTAAACCGATTCCAACAGTCGAAGAGCTCGGATAAAACGATTCGTATAGGCACTTTTGAGCAGGTAAGATCGGGCCAAATCACGGCACAGAACGATAGAAATACGTGGACTTTTACTTCCAGCAACATCCCGGATGTGGCCTTTGGATTGAGCGATCATTACGATTGGGATGCGGCAAGCGTGTTGGTCAACGACAAAACGAATCGACGGGCCAGCGTGCAGGCGGCTTATAACGATACCTCGGCAGACTTCCACCAAATGGTTCAATACGCGCGAAATGCTCTTGATTTCTATTCTCACCAGTGGCCGGAGGTGCCTTACCCCTACCCAAAAACCACAGAATTCCAGGGTGGTGCCGGGATGGAATATCCCATGATGGTGAATGATGCCAGTTACTCGGATCCGGCATTTGCCCGCTTTGTGGCAGAGCACGAGATTGCCCATACCTACTTCCCGTTTTATATGGGCATTGACGAAAGCCGTTATGCCTTTATGGATGAAGGCTGGGCAACCACGCTGGAGTACCTGATCGGCATCCATGATGTCGGTAAAGAAAGTGCCACAAAGCTTTTCAAGCAATTTCGGGTAAACCGTTGGATCCATAATCCGTCCCCGCTGAGCGACTTGCCCATTATCACTCCGGCCGATATGCTTTCAGATCCCGCTTACGGAGATAATGCCTATGGCAAAGCAGCCCTGGGCTATCTTGCAATGAAGGATCTGCTGGGCGATCAGCTGTTCAAAAAATGCCTGCATACGTATATGGATCGCTGGCATGGAAAGCATCCGTCCCCGTGGGATTTCTTCTATAGTTTTAATGATGCATCGGGACGCAACCTAAATTGGTTCTGGAAAAGCTGGTATTTCGATAACAGCTACATCGACTTAGCGATAGACAATGTTAAGAAATTGGGCGGCAAATATTCGGTGACCCTTAAAAATATCGGCGGTATGCCCGCACCGGTGGATATGAAAGTTACCTATCAGGATGGGAGCACCGACGTACTGCATCAAACGCCGGAAATCTGGAAAAACAATCTGGATCAGACGACTGTAGCCATTAATACAAACAAAGATATTCAATCCATCAAGCTCGATGGCAGCATTTGGATGGATGCCGATACCAGCAACAATATGTGGACCAATAAATAACCTTTATCATTTTCACTTAAGGTGCAGTATATCATTAAGGTGTGCTGCACTTTTTTTATACTGTGCAATGAAATCCAAATAATCAGCTTATCATGTCTGAACCGAAATATATTCCGCATTCCGGCTACCAAGAATATCCTGTAAAAGAGATGCGCAAGCGTGCCAGACGATTCTATGCGGATATGAAACGACGCCGGACCGTGCGGGATTTTTCCGATCGCCCGGTTCCCCGGGAGATTATCGAAAATTGTTTGCGTGCTGCCGGGACCGCTCCAAATGGGGCCAATAAACAACCATGGCATTTTACGGTGGTTAGTAATCCGGATGTTAAAAAACAAATACGAGAAGCTGCTGAAAAAGAAGAGCGTGAATTTTACCAAAATCGGGCTCCCAAAGAATGGCTCGAAGCATTGGCTCCCCTTGGCACGGATGCCCAAAAACCCTTTTTAGAAACGGCACCCTATCTTATCGCTATCTTTTCTAAAAGCTACGGCATCAAAGAAAATGGTGAGAAGGAAACATTTTATTACGTTAAAGAATCGGTAGGGATTGCTACAGGGATGCTGATCACCGCTATCCATAATGCCGGTTTAGCCTCTCTTACCCACACGCCAAGCCCGATGAAGTTTCTGAACGATATTTTGGAACGACCGGATAACGAACGGCCTTTCTTACTTTTAGTGGTGGGATACCCTGCCGAAAATGTCAAAGTTCCGGATATCACAAAAAAATCGCTGGAAGAAATTGCAGATTTTAAATAATAGAAATGGCAAAAAATAAATCAGATAAAAGTAACAGCTGGCGCCGGACAATCATTGAATATGCCGTAATTATTGGCGTCGCCGTATTTTTGTACACGACCGGCTATTATGTGGAAGTAGTAGGCCGACTTCAACAACTTGTGTTATGGACAGGCATATTTCAGCCCGACATCGAACAACCGGCACAGCAACAGCCGGTTGATTTAAATATTCCTTTGGTTTCATTAAACGGAGAACGTACCAATTTAGCGGAACATCGCGGTAAAGTTTTATTTATAAATTTCTGGGCTACCTGGTGTCCGCCCTGTGTGGCAGAAATGCCGGATATTCAAGCCCTGTATCAAAGCTATAAAAACAATCCCAACATTGTTTTTGTTATGATTTCTCTGGATAAGGACAAAGAAAAGGCCCGGAAGTTCATCCACAAAAAAGGATTTACATTTCCTGTTTATATGCCGACGTACGGTATCCCAAAATCACTGCAGTCACAGGTGGTTCCTACCACCTTTGTGATTAATAAAAAGGGCCAAGTTGCAACTAAGCGACAAGGCATGGCAAAATACGATACGCATCGTTTCAAAACTTTTTTAGATTCCCTGAGTGATGGTTCTTAAGCCGAATTAAGATATAATTGGCCTTAATAATTGTTAATACAATCAGCAAATAAGCCGAGTTTAATTAATTCTAACTTAATTTTTTACCGTCTTTCCATTAGATTTAGGTGATAAGTTGACTAAAAGATTAGGTTTCAGCATGTGGACAATAGAATAAACGTTGGACTACTATGGCTCTAAAAAAAGAGCATGATCCATCATATGTAATGAAGTGCAAGATTGGTCTGGATGGTAGGTGGCTGAAGTTCCCAGACAGATTCGGTAATCTGCTCGGTTATTCTGAAAAAGAACTGAAAAAACTCACCTTTAGAGAAATCTTCCATCCCGATGACCGGGATAAAATCCAAGCCTTTGGAAAACAAATAAAGGAGGGAGAACTCAGAGAATTTGAGACCGAAGCTTCCTGTATTACCAAATCGGGTGAAATAGTTTGGGTTTACGTTAGTGGCGCTGTTATTAAAGATGATGAGGGAAACGCACAATATGTGCTTTGCTACCTGCACGATATAACTGAAAACAAAACATATCAGCAGCGCCTGAAGGAAAGCGAGCAAAAGTTTCGCTCTCTCTTTAGGTATAATCCCAATCCGGTTTATTATTTTGATTTGGAGGGTAATTTCAAGGGTGTTAATGATAAGCTTGTTGAATTCACCGGTTACAGTCGCAAACAACTACTAGGGATGAATTTCGAGTCTTTTATTGTTGAGGAGGACTTGGAACGAACCAAAGAATATTTCAGAAAAGCGGCTTCCGGCGAACCAAGTGAATACGAAACTCAGGTCATTGTTAAAGATGGCCAAAAAAGAGATATACAGGTTACTAAGTTTCCGATGTATATCGGGGGTGAAATTGTCGGTGTCTTTGGCATCCTGCAGGATGTCACCGAACATAAACGCAAAACGAAAAAATTAAAAGACAACGAAGAGCGTTGGCAGCGTCTGTTGAAAAACAACCCCCAGCCGGTACAAATTACGAGAGAGGCGGAAATCATCTTTATCAACCAAGCCGGGGCCCGGCTGTATGGTGCCGATACCCCTGCCGAACTGATTGGAAAGCTTGTTTATAATTTCTGTGTTGATGAAGATATTGCACAGGTAAAAGAACGAAAAAACAAGCTGGAACAGGGGAAACATGTTCCCGAAATTTTTGAACAAGAGATTAAACGTTTGGATGGAGAAAGCCGTTTTGTCGAGATTTACTCTATTCCCATTACCTACCAGGATGAGCCGGCAATTCAAACAGTAATCCACGATATCACCGAAAGGAAACAAAAAGAGCAGGTCATTAAGGATTCCTTAAATGAAAAGGAGACGCTGCTGAAAGAAATCCACCATCGGGTCAAAAATAATTTGGCTGTAATATCGGGACTACTTGAGCTACAAGCCATGAATGCTCAGGATGAAGCCACACTGAATACGCTGCGAGATAGTCAGCATCGAATTCACTCTATAGCGATGATTCACGAAAAGCTATACCAATCAGAAGCTCTTTCTGATATCGGCTTTGACGCCTATCTTAAGGAATTAATTCAATCAATTAGTCAAACCTATACCGCCGAAAATCGCAAAATCGATATCACTTTTGATTTGGAACCGGCTTCTTTGAGCCTGGAAAAGGCAATACCTTGCTCACTCATCGTTAATGAAGTGATCGTTAATTGTTTTAAACATGCTTTTGACTCCGATTCTAAAGGGCAAATAAAAGTATCATCGAAAGTTGATGATCCGGAACTTTCTATCCACATCCGAGATAATGGTAAAGGACTGCCGGAAGATTTCGACATCGACAGCCAACAATCGCTCGGCATGACATTAATCCAAACCTTAGCCCAACAACTTGAAGGCAAGGCCAATTTTTATTCGGATGGACAAAATAAAGGAACACGCTTTGAACTGCGTTTTGCAACATCTGAATAATGGATTAAATTAGAAGGCAACTCTAAGATTTTCAATTCGATCAAACACATCTAATGTATCTATTTTTAATCGTCGCAAGTACAGGTTTGGCGGCAATACTGTATTGGTTTTATAAGCGGTATCAACAGAAAAAACAACAGCGGCAGCACTTGGAAGAATCATGGGGGAGGCAGAAAAAGCGCAAGTACGACTGGGATCAAGTGCGAGCATATCACGATTTGGTTCAACCACCTGAAGGCGCTCCGGTTATAGACGATGACACCTGGGTGGATTTGGATTTTGATAAGCTTTTTGCACTCATTGATCGCACTGAAAGCACCATGGGGCAGCAAGTGCTTTTTTATATCCTGCATCGACCGGCCAAAGGGCTTAATACTTTGTTGCAGCGAGAAAAACTGATTGAATTATTGACCGAAGATGAAGACTTCCGTCTCGACCTGCAGATGCAGCTGCAAAAACTGACCGGCCGGCGCATGTGGAAATTATCCAAGCTTATCTTTGGCAGACTTCCCGTAATTCCAGCTTGGTTTCGCGGCTTTTTGCTTATCCCGGTATTTGCTATTCTTTCGATTCCGCTGGGATTTCTAAATCCGATATTTTTTGCCGGACTTGCGGTCATCCCTATTTTTAATTTGATGATCCAATATTCGTTTGGATCCAAGATCGCCAGCTATACAGCGGCGCTCAGTGCCTTGAGTCCATTCTTGAGCACCACCGAAAAGATGAGCAAGGTCATCTACAACCACGATAATCCGCTAAATCAATTTGGTGATTCATTTTCTGATGACTGCCATCGACTTCGATCACTAAAAAAGCGGGTCAGTCAATATCTGCATGAAGGTAGCCCCGACGATATGTCCACCATCTTTTGGGATTACCTGAATCTTTTGCTGTTGCTCAAAATAAATATGTTTACCCTGTCGGTGGATGCCATCCGAAAAAACCAAAAAGCCTTGCAGGACCTGTTTCACAAGGTTGGTTACCTCGATACCATGATTTCAGCGGCTTCTTTTAAATCGGGCCTTGCTTCCAAGAGCCGACCTTCCTTTGATTCATCAACCGATACTTTGAAATATAAACTAATGTATCATCCCCTGCTGGAGGACCCGGTTCCAAATTCCGTGAAGATCGGCCACAAAGGTATTTTGATTACCGGTTCTAATATGTCTGGCAAAACCACCTTCCTGAAAACGCTGGGGGTCAATCAGATTCTGGCTCAAACCTTTAACTTCTGTTGTGCCGAAAAAGCGGATATCACCTTTTGCAATGTGGTCTCTTCAATGCGGCGGGAAGATGATCTTTCCGAAGGTAAAAGCTTCTACCTCGGCGAAGTAGAACGAGTTAAAAAGCTTATTGATCTGGCTTCCCGGGATGATGAAAATTTTCTCTTTTTGCTGGATGAAATTTATCGCGGCACCAACACGATCGAACGTATCGCCGCCTCAAAAGAAGTGCTCAAATGGTTAAACAGACCGCATAGTTTTGTTCTGGCATCAACCCACGACCTCGAGCTGGTAGATCTTCTTAAGGATGAGTACTCTTTCTATCACTTTGCCGAAACCGTTGGGGATCAAGAGTTGTCATTTGATTATAAGATCAAGCCCGGGCAATCATCCACCAAAAATGCCATCAAGCTGTTAAAAGTTTGGGGATACCCCGATGAAATAGTGAACGGGGCCATGGATGTTTCCCACATTCTTGAAAAAGAGGGGGTCATCAATATGCATATCAATAACAAGAAGGTTGATTGACCCGAATCATTCATGAGTAGGTATAAATTAGACACCTAAGTTATTGATAAATAATCCGGGTTAAGTTATCATGCGAAACGATCGGCCAACCGATTGATTAAGTAGCCGCTTTCCTCCAGTGCCTGGGAGGCAAACTTGCCAAAGAAATCAGTTACGGCCTCAAACTCTTTGATAAAGCTTTCCTTGTCGTCATTTCTGACCATCTTCGCCAGCCGATCATTATGCTCAATAAAATTGAGAAGTAGCTGCCGACGCTCCTCATTGGCAAAAACGATATCCGCATACAGTTCGGCACTTTGGGCAAAAATACGACCGGTCATCATCAACTCGGCCCGGTAAATGGGACTTGAATAATCGAGGATATCCTGCGGCTTTAAGTCATAGGTTTTCATAAACGATCCATGCAGCAACGCCACAAAGTGTCGCAGCCCCTGCACCATGTTCATAATATGATCATGCTTCTCGGGATCGGCTTTGATTACACGCATGCCCCACAATTTGGATTGTTTGACTACCCACCGCGAAGCCTCGGCATCCCGAACGGGACACGTGACCATTAGCTGCTTTGATAGATTATCCACATCGGGTCCATGCATGGGGTGCATTCCCAAAACCGGCCCATCGTGAGCCTCCAGCATCGCTTTGATAGAATCGGTCTTGTTACTGGTAAAATCAGCCAAAATTGTTTCTTTTTTCAATTTTGGTGCCAACCGGTTAATTACATCCACCGTAATATTAATGGGCACAGATACAATAGCCAAATCAAGCTTGGGAGCTATTTCTTCGAGCTCATACCAATTGGGTTTGTCGATTTTATATATGATGTGTCCGGTCTGCTCGATGATTCGGGAATAGAGACTTCCCATCCCACCGCGCGCACCAACTATGAGGATATGTTTTGGTTCTTCCGTTGCTCGCGGAAATTCATTCGATGACTGACTGGCCCGGGATGAAGCCATAATCATCCGCAGAAAATCTTCCGCCCAGTCGGGATCCAAATCACCTTTGGCCGCCATATCGCGGAATTTATCCGTTTTATCATCCTCTCGCTTTGGAGCGAAAATTGGTAGCCGGTTCTGTATTTTCTTTTCAATTACTTCGTCTATGATCTGCTTCCGCTCGGAAAGCAAGTCCAACAGCTGCTGATCAATCTCATCAATACGCTTTCGCTGTGGACCTAATTTCTGTTCTTCTTTTGTCATTATACCGTTAAGTGTGCTAAATGTAAGCTGAATTTAAATTCCGATTGAATTTTATGAACCTGATATTGTGTAATGGGGACATATCCCTCCACAATTTGAACCAACTGATCAACAAGTTTTTTTTCGCATCGTTGGAAATCAACAAGGTGTGCTTAAACTAACGTGAGTTCAAGATAAAAATTTAATTTATAATGAAACCAATATATGTTGAATGTTGCCAAAAGGTGGACATGGATAGTACTTTTTCATTTGAAAAGGAACTGACTCCGGCAT
>Ga0102959_1000045_pt1 | contig 37510 bp, 24 predicted proteins | sample SalPonF2_B_D2_MG_FD_84520 | JGI IMG/M metagenome (GOLD analysis project Ga0102959, IMG submission 84520) | Salt pond soil microbial communities from South San Francisco under conditions of wetland restoration - Salt Pond MetaG SF2_B_D2_MG ...
CGCAGCGGCCGGGGGCTTCCGTGTGGGCAGCCGGGCGGAGAATTCCGGTTTTGGCCGCCTAAACATTTGTCGCCCTGTGACTTGAAAAAGCCCCGTCGGCATTTGTCCGATGCCTCTGTTGGTTCGTATGCTTCCGATGGCAAGGCGTGGAGGCCCCAGGCCGGGGATATTCCCTTGCCTCGTGCCCCGCGGGTCGATGCGGGAGCAGATAGGACCGTATGGCAAGAAAGATTCACACAAGGCGAGCATCCGGCTTCGCGCTGATCATGGTCATGGTGCTGGTCGCCGTGGCGATGACGCTGGGGCTGGGCTACCTGTACAGCTCCAGCGTGCGGTTGGCCAGCACGCAAAACCTGCAGGACCTCGGCCGGGCGAAGTACCTGGCGGACTCCGGCCTGCAGCATGCGCTGTACCTGATGCGCAACGACCCGTCGGCGTTCGACGGCGCCGACGCAAGCGTTCCCATCGGCCCGTACTTCGTGGACGGTACGGACGACCGCTACGAGTTCTACGCCACCGCCATGGACCCGAGCCAGGGGCTCTACAAGCTCGTGGCCACGGGCAACTCCCGCGGGCTGGCGAAGACCGCCGAGCTCACCGTGCAGTTCAACAACAGCTACGCGGAGTTGATCGCCGGCGCCAACCCAGCGCACTACTGGCGCCTGGGCGACACGCTGGGCCTGACGGCCTTCGACGCCGCCGGCGGCAACGACGGGCAGTACCGAAACGGCGTGCGCCAGGGCCAGGAAGGCGCCATCCTGCACGACGGCAACGGCGCGGCGGACTTCGACGGCTGGGACGACCACATCGACCTCGGCCGGCAAGTGAACATCCACGGCAGACAGATGACGATCCTCGCCTGGTTCCGCGCCAACGACTTTCGGCGGGATGACGGGCGGATCGTCTCCAAGGCGTACGGCACGGATGCCGGGCAGCACCTGTGGATGCTCTCCACCACACGCACGGGGGGCCGATACCGCCTGCGGTTCCGGCTGCAGGCCCTTGGCGGCACGCGCACGCTGGTGGCTTCCTCCGGCGACCTGGAGCCGGGGCGGTGGTACTTCGCCGCGGCCACGTATGACGGCCTGCGGATGCGGCTGTACCTCAATGGCGATCTGGTGGGCCAGTGCTTCAAGTTCGGCAACATCGCCACCTCCGACTGGGTGGACACCTGGATCGGCGGCAACCCCTCCGGCGACCGCGACCGGGCGTGGCACGGGCAGATTGACGAGGTGGCCCTCCTGGCCCGCACCCTCAGTGCGGAGCAGATCCGCGAGCTGTACCAGGCCCGCGTGCCCGCGGTGGAGCTGATCTCCTGGCAGGAGTAGGCGCCGGCGCCTACCCGCGGATCGCCCCCGCAACTCCTTTTTGTTAAGCCATCTGCCGTTTGTGGCCGATGCTCAAACTGGGTTGGCTTCAGGCTTGGGTGGCGGCCGTGTTTCCCATCATCGTCGGCAGCACGGCCGCCGCATTGTTTGCCCGCCATTTCTCTGGGTGTTTCCCCCTAACTTACGGCATCCCGTTGCTAATGGCGCGCGTTCGGAAAGACGATATCCCTCTCTGGCGGCCGGGCTTCATTCCATCCGGGCACGCCGGAGATAGTCCATTGAGTGAGGGTAGCGACACGATTCTCCTTCGCGCGGCCGAGAGCGCCGGCGAAGCCCCATCCGGCTGGCGGACCATTCCCCTGCAACTGGACCTGTTCGGCTGCGTGGTGCGTTTCGAGCTGCACGCGGCCGACCGGCGCGTCCCGTTGCGGGCGATCGTGCCGGCCGCGCGCGCATTGGACGACGCCATGGTCGCCGCGGCGCGCTGTGCCCTGAAGAGCGTGGGGGCGGACGTTCGCTGCGGCAAGGGGTGCGCGGCGTGCTGCAAATACCTCATTCCGCTCTCCGTGCCGGAGGTGCACCAACTCTGGCGCGACGTGCAGGATTTGCCGGAGCCGGATCGCTCGCGCGTGAAGGACCGCTTCGCCCGTTCGGCCCAGCGCGTGCTGAACTCCCGCATGCCGGAGCTTCCGCCGGCCGCCGCCGGTATGGACGATCGCGCCCGCCGCAAAGAGCTGCGCATCGCCGGCAAGTGGTACACGGACCTGAACATCCCCTGTCCTCTGCTGGTCGACAATGCCTGCATCATGTACGACCGCCGACCGATGGCCTGCCGCCAGCACATGGTGACCACCAACCCCCGAGCCTGCTCCAACGTCCGCCGGGGGGGCGGGGCCACCGTGCGGCTGCCGTTCAGCATGACGCAGGTGCTCTCGCTGCTGACGGCGTTGCTGCAGCGCACCGGCCCGGAGATGGCGATTCTGGCACTGGCCCCCACGTGGTGCGAGCGAAACGCCGCCCGCGCCGAGGCGCTGTACCCCGCCGCGGAGCTTGCCGGGGCGCTGGCGGACATCCTGGGCGCCCTGGCCGGCGCGTCGGCCGAGGCGGCGTAGCTTCCGCCACCCAAGGCCCGCTCAACGGCCGGGGCGGATGGGCCTTCTCCATATCCTCCGCGGTCTCGGCCGCGCCGGTGTTTTGTTTGGGGGGGCTTGCTTCCGGTCGCCGGATTCCTGCTGCTCTTCGGCCTTGCGGGGCGGCTGGAAGTCCGCCTCACTCAGCACGGTGGCCACAACCGCCGGGCCGCTCACCCCGGCCGAGACGCCCTGCGGCCAGCGGGTGGCCTTCTGCCGCATGGCCTCCTGGCCGGCGTAGCGGTGCGGTTCTTCCTTGGCGGCTTGCTCGGCGGCGAGCACCTGCGCGGCCGAGAGCCGCCCGGCCGCGTCGGCGGGAACACCGGGAAGGACCTTCCACTTCGCGAAGCGGGAGACGAACACCGTTTGCTTGTCTTCGGACACGAACGCCACGGCGATCCCGCCGGGCCCGCCGTCGTTATGGTAGGCGGCCACGATCACGCTTTCCGGGCCGATCTCCACCTCCGCCTCCTGCACCTTCTGCCACGAGGGCGCCGCGGCCACCTGTTTGCCGTCGACAAACAGCGTGCCGCGGTCGTCGGCAAGGAAGTAGATGCGGCCCTTGAGGGTCTTGCCGGGCGCGGCATCCGGCGAGATGCCCAGCTTTTCCATCTGCGTGCGGACGCCCGCCATCGCGAGCGTGGCGCGGGCCCTTTCCGGCGTGTCCTCCTCTTGCAGCGTGAGATAGCGGCTGTAGTAGGCGTGGGCCCGCAGGAGCAGGTCTCCGGCGGCCTCGTCGGTCTCGGCGCGGGGGCGCAGAGACTGGTAGTACCACTCGCCCAGTTCCAGGCAGGCCGGGGCGGTGAGGCTGTCGGGGTCCTTGGCGGCCAGCGGGATGTAGGCCTTGAGGATCGGGTCCGGCTCGTCGGCGCCGAGCCGCTCGGCCGCCCCTTTGGGGCGGTCCATCTGGATGAGATAGAACTCCATCAGCCGCCGGTTGGCCTCGGGGTTGTTGGGGTCATTCTCGGCGGCCTGCTGCAGGCCGGTGAGTTGGCGCAGGAGTTTTTCGCGCGCGGCGGCCTTGCGGATTCCCGCCAGCGCCAGGTTTTTGTGCGGGTCCTTCGCGCCGATGTAATTGGCGATCTGGTACGCCCGGCGGTAGAGGGAGAGCGCCTCGCCCGCGTCATCGGCATCGAGCTTCCGCCGGGCCAGGCGGAGCATCGTCCACATCAGCCGCAGGCCGGCGTCGCGCTTGGGCTGCCCGGAGGCCAGGCGGTACTGCTGCTCGCGCACGTTTAGGGTCATTTCGCGGGCTTCGATGTCCAGGCTCTTATCCAGTTCGCGCAGCCGGCCGGCCGCGGCGAGGGCCGTGGGGTAGCCCTCCTGGGCCCGAGAGCTGAACTCGTAGGCTTTGCGGCACAACAGCAGTTGCAGCTTGGGTGCGGAGGCGGTTTCGCCCACGGCATCCAGCAGGGCGGTGCCGAAGGCCACGTCATCGGCCCGGTCGGCCGAGGCGAGCACCTGCTTCTCCCGCTCGCCATAGATCGCCCGGTAGACCTCCTCCGGCGTCTCGGCCTGCGGCGAAGGCTGGGCGGGCGGTGCCGGGCGCTCCGAGGCGGCGGCGGACAGAACGGCCGAAAGCAACAATACCAAGAGAGTCTTCATGGCCAGGTCTCCTAACCGGCGCAGAACGGTCGCGCCCATGCTGCGCCCAACGTGCCTCCGGGAGCAATATTGCCTCGCGAAGGCCGGGCCGGAAACTCCCCGCCCGGCGCCCGCGGCGGCGGCGCTTCGAGTCTATCCGGATATCCCCCTGGCTTCGGTCGGCTGTGACGGCCGCGGGACTGCATCAGGCTGCATCGGCAATGCATAGGCATTGCCCGCTTGGCCTTCTTTGCCTGCAGCCGTCTCGCTCGACCTCGGGCCGACGAGGGAAATCCGGATAGACTCTTACTTCTCCTGCTTGCGAAGTTTGTCCAGCCGGTCGCGGACGTCCTTGTAATTGTAGTCCATCTGGGCGACTTGGGAGAACTGCTCGCTCGCCGCGTCGAACTCCTCCATCCGCTCCAGCACGTCGCCGAGCAGGTAGCGGATTTCCTTCTCCCGCGTCTCGCTCATTTCGTGCTCGTCCAGGGCCCGCAGGAGCGTGTCTTTGCCCTCGCGGAACCACTCTTTGCGGATGAAGGCCTGGGCCAGCAGCGTGAGGGCCGCCACGGCGCGGCGCGGCTCTCGCTGGGCCTGCTGCAGCGCGGCGATGGCGTCATCCAGTTGCCCGGCCAGCAGCAGACGCCGGCCGAGTTCGTACTTGATGTTCAGGTCCGTCGGGTAGTTTTGGGCGCGGTCGCGGTACTCCTCCAGCTCGAAGGCGAGCTGCTTGCGGGCCTGCTCCTGGGCGGTCGCCTTGTCTCCCTGCTCTAGCAGCGTGCGGTAGCGCCGCGTCATCTGTTTGATCTTAATGTCGCCGGCGCGGGCCCGGAACTGGTAGGCGCCGGTGTCTTTGTGGGCCTTGGCGAGCACGTCGATGGCCTGATTCTCGTAGGCGTCGTCCTCGAACTTCAGCAGCGCGTCGACAAAGGCATTGATCTTGCCCGGGACCGTCGGCGACTGCTCGTACTCCTGCTTGGCCTCCTCCAACTGCTCGGAGAGGAAGTCCTTGGACTGCACGAGCCGGTCCTTCTGGATGAGCTTCTTCTGGCCTTCGAGATCCTTGACGCTCTTGGTGAAGGAGCCTTCCTCGTCGTAGCGGCCCTTCTTGATGGTGTAGTTGGTCTCCATCTCCTTCAGCGACGCCTGCAGGGCCGGGTCGTTGGGGCTCAACTCCAGCGCCATGCGGCAGGCCTGCACGGCCAGAGCGAATTCCGCCATGTCGTTGTAGGTCTGCGTCAGCAGCAGTAGGATGTTCTTGTTCTTCTTGGACGCCTGCTTCTGGCTTTCGAGCATCAGGTCGCAGGCCCACTTCATCAGCTCCGTGAGCTCCAGGTCTTTGGCGGCCTTGAGAACCCCCTGCATGTACTGCTCGTTGCCGGGGTCCTTGGCCAGCAGGTAGGCGGCGTTGGCGAGGTTCTCCACCTTGTCCTTGCCGGGGCGGCGCTTGAGGGATTCCATCATGCCGGGGCCTTTGCCGCCGGTCTGCTTGCGGCGCAGCGAAACCTCCCGCAGGCGCTGGTGGCCGCGCTCCATGTTCTCCGGCTCGCGGCGAATGCCTTCGATGTACATCTCGATGGCGAAGTCCCAGTTGGCGGTCTCGGCCACTTCGTCGGCCCGGTCGAAGAACGCCTTGCCCTTGCCTTGGTTGGGAGATTCGGGCGAACTCTGCGGATTCTCTTCAGCCATGCGTGAAACTCTCAAGATCAGAGGACTGCGAACGGGTCAGAAGCCCTGAATGTACCCCATCACCGCCCTCGCTGGCAAGGACAGATCGCCCCGGCGCAAATCCTGCCGTTCGGCGGTGTTGCCGCCGGGCGGCAGGCGGGGTACACTGCCCGGGCCGCTCAGGGATGCTTTTTGCACGTCCGATGGAAGACGGCCGGCGACGGCCGGCGAAAGGAAGCGCGATGGATCTGCGACAGCGCTACATAGTGAAGCCCGGCAAGAAGCTCGACCTGGGCAAGCATGACCCGGACGAGACGCCTGGCTACGACAAGAAATCCGCGAAGGCGAAGACCAAGGAATACTCTGACCGGCTCAAGGAGTTGGAGTACGTCCTGTACGCCGAGAACCGGCGCTCGCTGCTGGTGGTGCTCCAGGCCATCGACGCCGGCGGCAAGGACGGCGCCATCCGCCACGTGATGGGCCCGCTGAACCCGCAAAGCTGCCGCGTGACGAGCTTCAAGACGCCCACGGAAGAGGATCTGGCCCACGACTTTCTCTGGCGCGTGCACCGCGCCGTGCCGCGGCACGGGCAGATCGGCATCTTCAACCGCTCGCACTACGAAGATGTGCTCATCGTCCGCGTGCACAACCTCGCCCCGAAGAAGGTCTGGAGCAGGCGGTACCGTCAGATCAACGACTTCGAGCGGCTCCTGGCCGACAGCAACACGACGATCGTGAAGTTCTTCCTGCACATCAGCAAGGACGAGCAGCTCGAGCGGTTCCGCGCCCGGCTGGAAGACCCCAACAAACACTGGAAGGCCAGCCCGGCGGACTTCGAGGAGCGCAAGTTCTGGGACGACTACATGGCCGCCTTCGAGGAAGCGCTAAGCCGGTGCAGCCATAAGCACGCCCCGTGGTACGTGATCCCCGCCAACCACAAGTGGTTCCGCAACCTCGCCATTTCGGAGATCCTCGTGCGGACGATGGAGGGGATGAATCTGAAGTTTCCGGAACCGGCCTTTGACGTGTCCTCGATCGTGCTAGAATAGTCGCCGCGCCGCCGCCGGGCGGCCGGGCAAGCCATGACCGAAGCCAAGCAACAATCCGAAGCGCCCGCCCGAATCGTCGCGGTGATCGACATCGGCTCGAACTCCGTGCGGATGGTCATCGCGCAGGTGCTGCCGGACGGGCAGATCGAGACGCTCGAGCGCATGCACCGCGCGGTGCGGCTCGGGCAAGACACGTTCGTCCACGGGCGGCTCGGGCAGGAGACGATGAACGCTTCGTGCGCCATTCTACGGGACTACAAGCGCGTGCTGGAGACGTACCAGGTGCGGCAGGTGCGGGCGGTGGCCACCAGCGCCGTGCGAGAGGCCGCCAATGCCGACGCCTTCCTCGACCGCGTGTACCTCACCACCAGCCTGGACGTGGAGATCATCGAAGCCGCCGAGGAAAGCCGGCTCACCGTCAGCGCCGTGCGCCGCGCGCTGGAGGGCGTGACGGGCCCGCGGCGGGGCTATACGCTCATTGCCGATGTCGGCGGCGGCAGCTCGCTGCTGACGCTGCTGCACGACGACCGCGTGGAGCAGTCCGGCGCTTACCGCATGGGCTCCATCCGCCTCCAGGAGCAGCTCTCCACCCAGCAGGAGCCGGCCGAGCGCGCCGCCGACCTGCTGCGGCACCAGATCGCCAGCGGCGTGGCGTCCATCGAGGCGGCCATGCCGCTGGGCAAGGTGCGCACGTTCGTGGCGGTGGGCGGAGACGCCCGCTTCGCCGCCCGGCAGATCGGCCGCCCGCACAAGAAGTGCGAAGACCTGTCGGTCGTGGACGTGACGGCGTTCGACGAACTGGTCCGCCGCTGCGCCGGCCACACGGCCGAGGAACTGGTGAAGATCTTCGCCCTGCCGTTCGCCGACGCCGAGACGCTCGTGCCGGCCCTGCTGACGTTCCAGCTCCTGCTGCACCAGACGCACGCCAAGGAGATACTCGTCTCCGACACGTCCATGCGAGACGGGCTGCTGCTGGACCAGGCGCGGCTGATCACCGGCGAGGAAGACACCGCCTACGCCGAGAGCGTGTTGCAAAGCGCCCGGAGCATCGGGGAAAAGTACCACTACGACGCCCCGCACGCCGAGCACGTGGGCGACCTGGCGGTGCGGCTGTTCGACGCGCTGCGGGAGGAGCACGGCCTCGGCCGGCGGCACCGGCTGCTGCTGCGCGTGGCGGCCGTGCTGCATGACATCGGCGCGTTCGTGAGCAACCGCGCCCACCACAAGCACACGTATTACCTGGTGAACAACTCGGAGGTCTTCGGCCTGCGGCGCGAGGACCAGGCGATTGTTTCGCACGTGGCGCGGTACCATCGCCGCGGCGTGCCCAAGCCGACGCACGTGGAGTACATGTCCTTGCCGCGGGACCGGCGGATGGAGATCAGCAAGCTCGCCGCATTGCTCCGCGTGGCCGACGCCCTGGACCACAGCCACTCGCAGCAGATCCGCGAAATCGAACTGGAGCGCCTGTCGGACGAACTGGTGATTTCCGTGCGCGGCGTGTCGGACCTGGCGCTGGAGCGCCGTGCGATGGCGGTCAAGAGCGATCTGTTCGAGGACCTGTACGGCCTGCGCTTGCGGCTGGAGGAGGCCGACCTCCACACGCCGCGCCGCGGCCGGGCCGAGTCGATCGAGTAACGCCCCACAAGCCGCGAGGAACGCCCCCGATGACCGAAGAGAATCTGGACCGCCCCGAGCACTTTTTCAACCGCGAGCTGAGCTGGCTGGAATTCAACGACCGCGTGCTGCGAGAAGGGATGTCCGAAAGCGTGCCGCTGCTGGAGCGGCTGAAGTTCCTGTCTATCGTCAGCTCGAACCTGGACGAATTCTTCATGATCCGCGTGGCTGGGCTCAAGCAGCAGCTCGCCGCGCGCGTCCGCAAGCGCGACCCCAGCGGCCTGACGCCCGCCGCCCAGCTCGCCGCCATCTCCGAGCGCACCCACCGCATGGTCGCCGAGCAGGACGCCTCCATCGCCGACGTGCTGGCCCGCCTGCGAGAGGAGGGCCTGCGGCTGCTGGGCGTGGAGGAGGTCTCGCCCGAGCAGCGGGAGTTTGTGGACAACTGGTTTTCCACCGAGGTGCTGCCCACGCTCACGCCGCTGGCGGTCGGGCAGCTTGACCCGTGCCCCCTGCTGCCGGGCAAGCGGCTGTACCTGGCCCTGCGCCTGAGCCGCGAAGACGGCGAGGAAGGCGAGGGCCCCAACGTGGCCTTTGTGCCGATTCCGGACGTGCTGCCGCGGTTTGTCACGCTCCCCTCCGGCGGGGGGCTGGAGATGGTCCGCCTGGAAGACGTCGTGCGCCTGCACGTGGGGCGGGTGTTCCCCGGCCACGCCGTCGAGGCCGTCACGCTGTTCCGCATCACCCGCGATGCCGACGTGGCCGTGAGCGAGGAAGACGCGGCCGATCTGCTCAGCGCCATGGAAGACGCCGTGCGCGCCCGCGGCCGGCGGGCCGTGGTGCGGCTCACGCTCGCCGCCCGCCCGGATGCGGCGCTGCGCCGATGGCTGATGGACTGGGCCGACGTGCGCAAGCAGGATGTCTACGAGGTGGACGGCCTGCTCGACGCGGCGGACCTGATGGCCCTGGCCACCCGGCCGGGCTTCGACCACCTCAAGTACCCGGACTGGCGTCCGCTGCCGCCGCGGGAGCTGATCGGCTGCGAAGACCTCTGGCAGACCATCACCGAGCGAGACATCCTGCTGAGCCACCCGTACGAGAGCTTCGAGCCGGTCACCCGGCTGCTGGAGCAGGCCGCCGAAGACCCCAACGTGCTGGCCATCAAGCAGACGCTCTACCGCACCAGCGGCGACTCGCCCGTGGTGGCCGCCCTGCTGCGCGCGGCGGAGAACGGCAAGCAGGTGACCGTGCTGGTGGAGCTCAAGGCCCGCTTCGACGAGGCCCGCAACGTGGACTGGGCCCGCCGGCTGGAGGACGCCGGCTGCTTCGTGATCTACGGGATCGCCGGGTTCAAGACGCACGCCAAGGCGCTGCTGATCGTCCGGCGGGAGGCCCACCGCGTGCGGCGCTACCTGCACCTTTCCACCGGCAATTACAACGACAAGACGGCCAAGCTGTACTCCGACCTCGGCCTGCTGACCAGCGACCAGGACATGACCGCCGACGCCGCGGCGTTCTTCAACCTGCTGACCGGCTATTCCCAGACCGTTGGCTGGAGCAAGTTCGCCATCGCCCCCACGCACCTGCGCCGGCGCGTGCTGGAGATGATCGACCGGGAAATCCAGGCCTCCACGCCGGACCGGCCGGGGCTGATCCTGGCGAAGACCAACTCGCTGGAAGACCGCGAGATCTGCCTGGCTCTGTACCGCGCCAGCCGCGCCGGCGTGCGGGTGAAGCTCAACGTGCGCGGCATCTGCTGCCTGCGGCCGGGGCTGGAAGGCGTTTCGGAGAACATCGAGGTGGTGTCGATCGTCGGGCGGTACCTGGAGCACGCCCGCATCTTCTACTTCCGCAACGGCGGGCACGAAGAGGCCTACCTGTCCAGCGCCGACTGGATGGTGCGCAACCTCGACAAGCGGCTGGAGCTGCTGTTCCCCGTCCAGCAGCCGGACCTGCTGGCGCGGCTCAAGGAAATGCTCGAAGTCTACTTCGCCGACAACGTCAAGAGCCACAGGCTCTTAGCCGACGGAACGTACGAGCGGGTGCGGCAAACCGGGCAGGCCGTCGAGTCCCAGCGCTGCTTCCACGAGCAGGCGGTCGAGGCCGTCGCCGCCGCCGAGGCGGCCGCCGAGCACATGCTGGAGTTCCGGCCGATCACCCGGCCGAGGGAGCGGAGCTGATGTCTAGCCGGCTTTCTCCAGTTCCACACAGCTTAGAAGCTCGTTGATGCGGGAGGTCTCCTTCTCGCTGAGTTCGATGTCCGCGGCCGCGGCGTTCTCCCGCGCCTGCTTGCGGTTGCGGGCGCCCACCAGCGGGCTGGTGATGCCCGGCCGGGCGATGGTCCAGGCGATCACGAGCTGCGCAAGCGTGGCGTTGTGCCGCTCGGCGATCGGCTCGATCTGGTCCAGGAAGGCGTTGACCGCCCGCACGTTTTCCGGCCGGAAGTACGGGTTGTCCGCGCGGTGGTCGCCCTCGCCGAACTCGTAGTCCTCTGTGATCTTCCCGGTCAGCAGGCCGCGCTGCAGCGGGCTGTAGGGAACCACGCCCACGTGGTGCTCGATGCACCAGGGGATGACATCCCGCTCCGCCTTGCGGTTGACCATGCTGAACGGCGGCTGGCTGGCGGCCAGCGGAACCACGGCGTGGGCCCGCTCCATCTGCTCGACCGTGTAGTTGCTCACGCCGGAGGCCCGCACCTTGCCCTGCTCGATGAGCTTTGCGATGGCGCCCATCGTGTCTTCGATGGGCGTGGTCGGGTCCGGCCAGTGGCACTGGTACAGGTCGATATAGTCCGTGTTGAGGCGCTTGAGGCTGCGCTCGCACTCCTCGATCACGCTGTCCGGCCGGGCGTTGCGCATGACGGACACCGGGTTGCCCTCGTTGTCCCGCGTGTCGAAGCGGAGCGTGCCTTCGCCGGGGCGGTCCCAGCGGAGGCCGTACTTGGTGAAGATCCGCACCCGGTCGCGCCGGCCCGCCAGCACCTTGCCGAGCAACTCCTCGCTTCGGCCGAAGCCGTACACCGCCGCGGTGTCGAAGGAGGTGATGCCGGCGTCCAGCGCGGTGTGAATGGCGTCGATCGCGTCGGCCTCGTCCTGCCCGCCCCAAAGCCATCCGCCGATGGCCCACGCGCCGAAGGTGACGACGGAAACGTCGATGTCCGTTTCGCCCAGTTTGCGATATTTCACGAAGCAACTCCTTGTCGTTGGTGGTCAGTCGTCAGGCGCCCATATTCCGGATTTCGGATTGTGCGACAACGGCGCTCCGGGCTTGCGGCGCTTCTCGCTGTGCTCGAAGCGTCGCACCCACGTGGCGTCTTCTCGCTGGCGCTTGAATCCGCTGTGTGTTCGAACCCCACCTCCGCTCAACAGCCCGTCCTGTAGACGGTCTGTTGATCGGTAGGGGTGGGATTCGCTGCGCCCGTCGCCTCGTTCCGGGCTTGCGGCGCTTCTCGCTGCGCTCGAAGCGTCGCACCCACGTGGCGTCTTCTCGCTGGCGCTCGAATCCGCTGTGTGTTCGAACCCCACCTCCGCTCAACAGCCCGTCCTGTAGACGGTCTGTTGATCGGTAGGGGTGGGATTCGAACCCACGGTACGCTTTCGCGCACGCCGGTTTTCAAGACCGGTTCCTTCGACCACTCGGACACCCTACCCGCGGCGCGGTACGTCTCGCGCCAATCGCAATCTAGCCCGAGGGGCCGAAACGGTCAAGGACGGGGCGGCTCAGTCCGTCGCGAAGGATACCTTCTCGAAGCCTGATTCCACGCAGATTCTGTACGCCTGGACCACGTGGCTCCACTTGGCCTTCGGCTCCGCCTTAAGCACGACGGCCTCCGCACCCGACGCCTTAACCTCCTTCAGGGCTTCGAGCAGTCCGGCCGGCGTGTGCGTCTTGCTTCCCATGCGGTATTCGCCGCCAGTCAGAATGTCGACGGAAACGGGGGTTTTGCGCGGCTTGATGTCAGAGCGGGCATCCGGAAGGTTCCCCGGAATATGTCCTTCCACGCCGCCCTTCGGCCTTACCGCATCCCTCGGGCGAATCGGCTTAAGAACAGGCCCGCCCCGCCCGGCCGGCTTGAAGACCACTTCCTTGCCGGCCACGTCGATCTCCGCCATGCACCAGGGGCTTGTGAGGGCCATGGTCACCATGTCATCCGGGCCGGGCGAGGTGTGCTCCACCGTCGCTACCACCTTCCCGCGGTCCATCTCGACGGATGTGATTTTCACGCTGTAGCCGCCGCTGTTCTTGCGCCCCATGTCCACCAGCAGCACCATGTGCTTGCTGAAGTCCACCCGCGGCGGCAGCCCCCGGCCGCGACGGGCCTTCCATGCGGCGTGGAACGCCTCCTGATCCCGGATCACCGCGCCGTCAACGCTTTCGCCTCCTCCATGGGCGCCCTGCCACTGGTTGACGATGCGCACCTCGCCGGCCTCCGCGGGCTTGACCTTCACGGTCAGGCGGAAGGTCCGCGCCGGCTTCTCGTCCTTCTCCCACGGCCGGGCGTAGTGCATGCCGAGAACCGCCTCGCCTTGCTTCACCGCCTCGAACGTGGCCACGTACACCCCGCCGGAGCCCATCCTGCCGGTGTTCTCTTGTTCATACTCCACCTTGCCGGCCTGCTTGAGCGCATCGCCGTCGAGCTTCGCCACCGTCCACGCGAAGCCGGTCGTGGCGTTGCCTTTCAGCCGGAGGATAAGTTCCTGGCCGACGGTCATTTCGACGGTCTTGCCGTTATCCTCTTCCGTCAGCCTGACCGGCTCGGCCGCGGGCTTCGGCGGCGCCGGCAGCGGCTTGCCATCCACCGTCTTGACGCCCTGGCGGGAGTGAACCAGCATCGCCCAGCCGAAGCCGGGGCCGGCCATGCGCGTGGCCATGCCCAGCACTTTCAGGTCGCCGTCGATCAGCTTGGCGGTCACGCGGACGCGGTTGGGGCCGTCGGCCGTGGCCACCAGCACAATGTTATTGCTGAAGTCCGTCGTCCAGTCCGCATCCTTGTGGCCCCAGGCGGTCAGCAATTCTCTTAGCGTGTTGGCGTCCGCGATAACTCCGCGTTCCGGCGCCTTGGCCTGAAGCGCCTTGTCACGATGGACGCCCTGGATATGGTCGCCGGCGCGTGCAACGTTCGGCGCGAACCCCTTCGGTTTGTCCGGCTTGTCGGCGGCGACGAGCTTCCGGCGGCACATCTCACATTCGCCGAGCTTCTCCGAGCACTTCGGGCAGATCTTCGCATGGCCCACCGCGGTCATGTCGCCGCACTTGGCGCAAGTGTGGATGGACTCCGGGTTCGGCTTGCGAGCGCATTTCTCGCACATCTCCGCCGACGCGGCGCGGGCCAGGCAGGCGACCAGCAGAACGGCTGTCAGTACGGGTACGATCCGTTTCATGGCGCTTCCCCTTCAATCTTGGTGTCTCATATGGAACGTGGGACGGACGGCGCCCGTCGGCGGTTCCGCCATCTCGAACGTATTGTATGCCACGCCCGGCATGACGGCACGCGAGTCTTGTCCGGCCGGAACCTGCCTGAATGGCCGGTTCCGCGGCATTGCCCCTGTGTTTGGCAGGCCGACAGTTGTGCTACTGTATACAATATAAGACGTTACATTTTCGGTACGGATGTTGCATAGGAATAAGCAGGGAGGTACCGCTATGCGTTTAGACAAACTGACCGTCAAGGCACAGGAAGCCATCATGGCCGCCCAGGGCGCCGCCAGCGAGGCCGGGCACCCGAGTTTCGGCCCGTTGCACCTGCTGGACGCCCTGCTCAAGCAGGACGGCGGCCTGGCCGTGCCCCTGCTGGAGAAGATCGGCGTGCCGGAGGTGCGCATCGGCTCGGTGGTGAGCTCCGAGCTCAATCGAATGCCGAGCCAGTCTTCCGGCGGCGGCATGGCGATGGACCCGCAGCTCAACGCCGTGTTCACCCGCGCCGGCAAGGAGGCCGAGAAGCTGGGAGACGAATACGTCTCCGTCGAGCACATGCTGCTGGCGCTGGCGGAGGAGCCCTCCTCGGCCAAGGACGTGCTGATTACGCTCGGGGCGGACCGCGACGCGATTCTCGCGGCCATGAAGGAAATCCGCGGCAGCCAGCGCGTCACCGACCAGACGCCGGAAGACAAGTACCAGGCGCTGGAGCGCTACGGGCGGGACCTGTGCGAGATGGCCCGCAAGGGCAAGCTGGACCCGGTCATCGGCCGGGACGAGGAAATCCGCCGCTGCATGCAGGTGCTCAGCCGCCGCACGAAGAACAACCCCGTGCTCATCGGCCTGCCGGGCGTGGGCAAGACGGCCATCGTGGAGGGTCTCGCCCAGCGCATCGTCAACGGCGACGTGCCGAGCGGCCTGCAGGGCAAAACGGTGATCGCCCTGGACATGGGCGCGCTGCTGGCCGGGGCGAAGTTCCGCGGCGAGTTCGAGGACCGCCTCAAGGCCGTGCTGAAGGAAGTGACCGGCTCGGACGGGCGGATCATCCTGTTTATCGACGAGCTGCACACCGTCGTCGGCGCCGGCGCCGCGGAAGGGGCGATCTCCGCGGGCAACCTCATCAAGCCGGCCCTGGCGCGGGGCGAGCTGCGCTGCATCGGCGCCACCACGCTGGACGAGTACCGCAAGCACGTGGAGAAGGACGCCGCCCTGGAGCGGCGCTTCCAGCCGGTGATGGTCGACCAGCCCAGCGTCGAGGACACCATCGCCATCCTCCGCGGGCTCAAGCCGCGTTACGACGCCCACCACGGCGTGCGCATCCAGGACGCGGCCCTGGTGGCGGCGGCCGTCATGAGCAACCGCTACATCACCGACCGCTTCCTGCCGGACAAGGCGATCGACCTGATCGACGAGTCCGCCTCGCGCCTGCGGATCGAGAACGACTCGATGCCGGCCGAACTGGACGAGATGAAGCGCCGCATCATGCAGCTCCAGATCGAGCGCGAGGCGCTGCGCAAGGAGAAGGACCAGGCCTCGCGCGACCGGCTGGCCCAGCTCGAAAAGCAGCTCGCCGACCTGCAGAGCCAGTTCGACGGCCTGCACGCCGAGTGGGAGAAGGAAGTCGGCATCCTGGGTGATATCAAGGCCTTGCGCGGCGAGATCGAGGACAAGAAGTCCGAACTGGAGCAGGCCCAGCGCGAGGGCGACCTGGAGCGGGCGGCCCGCATCCAGTACGGCGAACTCCGCGAGTTGGAGCAGAAGCTCGGCGAGATGGAGAAGGATCTCGACGCCCGCGAGGCGTCCGGCGGGCTGACCAGCGAGGAAGTGACCCCGGAGATGATCGCCGAGGTGGTGGCCAAATGGACGAACATCCCGGTGGCCAAGCTGATGGAATCCGACCGGGAGAAGCTGCTGCACATGGAAGACCGCCTCCGCCGCCGCGTGGTGGGCCAGGACGAGGCGCTTCGCGTGGTGTCGGACGCCGTCCGCCGCAGCCGCAGCGGCCTGGGAGACCCGCGCCGGCCCATCGGCAGCCTGCTGTTCCTCGGCCCCACCGGCGTCGGCAAGACGGAACTGTGCAAGGCCCTTGCCGAGCTGCTGTTCGACACGGAAGACGCCATGGTCCGCATCGACATGAGCGAGTTCATGGAGCAGCACTCCGTGGCCCGGCTGATCGGCGCCCCGCCCGGGTACGTCGGGTATGAGGAAGGCGGCCGCCTGACGGAATCCGTGCGCCGCCGCCCGTACTGCGTGATCCTCTTCGACGAGATCGAGAAGGCCCACCGCGACGTGTTCAACGTGCTGCTGCAGGTGTTGGACGACGGCCGGCTGACCGACGGCCAGGGCCGAACGGTGGACTTCAAGAACACGCTGATCGTGATGACCTCCAACGTGGCCTCGCAGTTCATCCAGGAGCTCACGGAGAAGAAGGCCGAACAGTGGGAGATCGACGCCCAGATCAAGAACGCCCTCAAGCAGACCTTCCGGCCGGAGTTCCTCAACCGCATCGACGAGACGGTGATCTTCCACTCGTTGAGCCGGGAAGACATCTCCGGGATCGTGGACATCCAGTTCCGCTACCTCCAGCGGCGCCTGGCCGACCGTTCTATGACGGCCGAACTGACCGAGGAGGGCCGAGAGCTGCTCTGCACGCTGGGCTGGGACCCGGCCTTCGGCGCCCGGCCGCTGAAGCGGGTCATCCAGCAGAAGATGGAGAACGAACTGTCGCGGATGATCCTCTCCGGCGACGTGGCCGAGGGCGATCACGTGGTGATCTCCGGACGGGGGCGCAGCTTCACGTTCGACGTGCGGCGGGAGGCCGAAGCCCCGCAAGCTTCCGGCGGCGCGGCGCCGGACGGCGACGTGGTGGAGGGAGAGGTGGTGGACTAGCCCCCGGCGGAAGGTATGCAGGCACTTCGGTGCGCCGGGCTGCGGAAACAGGCTTTCGGCCCCGCGCCAAATCTGTATAATGCGTGGCTCGATCCGCAAACACGCAGGAGCACCGGATGAGCATTCGTTCCCTGATAATCGGCATTCTGGCCGCGCTGTTCGTCGCCGGCGCTGGCTACCTGAATGATTCGGTCCTGAGGCTGACGCCACTGGTGGGCAACCACCTGCCGATCTTCGTGTTCGGCGCGCTGGCCGTGTTCGCCATGGCCATCAACCCGCTGCTGTACCTGATCGGCAAGGGAGTGCGGCTCCGGCCGGGCGAACTGGCGGTGATCGTGGCGTTGATGCTCGTGGCGTGCAGCATTCCCGGCAGCGGCCTGATGCGGACGTTCCCTCATACCCTCGTGATGCCCGCCCAGATGGCCCGGACCAACCCGGGCTGGGAGAAGAACGAGGTGCTCTCCTTCGTGCCGGGCAAGATGCTGGCCGGCGGGGGCCACTATGACCCGGAGGTCCAAGAGGGGTTCATGAGCGGCACGCTCAAGACGGCCACCCCTCCCCTGACCAAGCCCTCCACCGTTCCCTGGCATAAGTGGCGGACGCCGCTGACTACGTGGCTGCCCATCATTCTCCTGACGGCCGTGTGCGTCATCAGCATGAGCCTGGTAGTGCACCGGCAGTGGGTCTCCCGGGAGCGGCTGCGCTACCCCATCGCGGACTTCGCCAGTTCGCTCATGGCCCAGGAGCCGGATCGCGGCGCCGGAACGATCTTCCGCAACCGGCTGTTCTGGGCCGGCTTGATCACCGTGCTGCTGATTCGCACGGTCAACGGCCTGCATGCGTGGTATCCGAGCATGCTCAGCATCCCCCTGACGCTGGACCTGAGCCAGATTTCGCAGAAATGGCCGGACCTGGCCCGCGCGCCCAAGGCCTACCTGCTCTACTCGCCGGTTATCTTCCCGGCCGTGGTGGGCTTCGCGTTCTTTCTGGCCTCGGACGTGAGCCTTTCGCTGGGCCTCTCGCAGGTGCTGTTCGTGCCGATCTTCTCCGCCCTGGCCTTGGCCGGGATCGATACATCCACGGAATACTTCACCGGCGGCGGCCTGAGCGACCAGCTCTTCGGCAGCTTCCTGGGCATGGCCCTGCTACTGCTGTACACCGGCCGACGGCACTATGTGCACGTGCTGAAGCAGGCATTCACCTTCCGGCAGGAAGAAGGCGTGGAGGGGTACGCCGCGTGGGCGTTTCGCTTCGGCCTGCTGGCGGCCGTGGCGCTGGTGCTAATCCTCTGGCTGTCGCTGGGGCTGGATCTGATCTTCTCCGTGCTGCTGGTGCTGCTGGTGTTGATGATGTTCCTGGTCATGGCGCGCATCAACGCGGAGACGGGCCTGTTCTTCTGCCAGCCGACCTGGCAGCCCATCGGCGTGCTGATCGGCATCTTCGGCTTCGTGGCGCTGGGGCCCAAGGCCCTGATCATCGCCGGGCTGGTCTGTGCGGTGCTCACGATCGACCCGCGCGAGAGCCTGATGCCGTTCGTGGTCAACGGGCTGAAGATGTGCGACAGATCCGGCGTCAAACCGTCGCGGGTCGGCATTCCGATCGTCGCGGTGTTCGTGCTGGGGCTGGCCGTGGCCATTCTGGTGGTTCTGGGCAGCGCCTACGCCCGCGGAACCGCCGGAGACGGTTGGGCGCTGAACAGTGTGCCCAAGTTCGCTCCGGACACCACATCGCGCGCGATCGACCAGCTCTCGCAGGACAAGCTCCTGCGGGAATCCATGGAGTTGGAGTCCGCCGAGCGCGTCACCCATGCGGTTCCCAGCAAGAAGTTCCTTGTCTGGGCGGCCATCGGACTGGGGTTGGTTTTGGTGGTGAGCTTCCTGCGGCTGCGCTTCACCTGGTGGCCGATCCACCCGGTCATGTTCCTGGTGTGGGGCACCTACCCCATCGGGTGGTTCAGCCACTCATTCCTGCTGGGCTGGCTGATCAAGGCGGTGGTCACCAAATTGGGCGGCGGGCAGAAATACCGCGAACTGCAGCCGCTGATGGTCGGCGTGATCGCCGGGGACCTGCTGGGCGGGCTGATCTTCATGGGCGCGGGCGCGGCCTACTATGCCCTCTACCAGCAGGTGCCGCCCACGGAGTACAATATCTTCCCGGGTTAGCTGTCCTCTCCGCGAGATCCGCGCCTTCTGCGGTTTGGAGTGATCGCCCCGCCCGCGGGCGGAATGTCCATGACTTTCGCCCGCACGTCCATTCCCAAGGGAGCGGCTTTTCCGTAGGATGGGCGCTCGCACAAGGCCGGACAACAACCGAAAGGAGAGCCGGGCATGCCCAAGAAGGTTCCGTCGGACATCGAAATTTCCCGCGCCGCCGCGCCGCATCCCATCACGGAGATCGCCGCGGCCGCGGGCATCCTCCCGGAAGAACTGGAGCCGTACGGCGGCGTCAAGGCGAAGGTGAAGCTCTCCATCCTCGACCGACTGGCCGGCGCCGCCAACGGCAAGTACATCGACGTGACGGCCATCACCCCCACCCCGCTGGGCGAGGGCAAGACGACCACTTCCGTCGGCCTGGCCCAGGCGATGGGCGTGCTCGGCCGCAACGTGTTCCTGTGCATCCGCCAGCCGAGCATGGGGCCCACCTTCGGCATCAAGGGCGGCGCGGCCGGCGGCGGCTACAGCCAGGTGATCCCCATGGAGGAGTTCAACCTCCACCTCACCGGCGACATCCACGCGGTGAGCATCGCCAACAACCTGCTGGCCGCGGCCATCGACGCCCGCGTCAAGCACGAAGCGAAGCGCGGCGACGGCTTTGCGGACTTCACCGGTCTGGATCGGCTGAATATCGACCCGGAGACCATCACCTGGCGGCGCGTGGTGGACGTGAACGACGCGGCCCTGCGGTATATCGAGACCGGCCGGAGCGAAAGCTGGCTGGACGGCCCGGCCCGCGAGACAGGCTTCGACATCTCCGTGGCCAGCGAGATCATGGCGATTCTCGCCCTCGCCACGGATGCAAAGGACATGCGGCGGCGGCTGGGGCGCATCATCGTGGCGATGGATCGCCAGGGCAAGCCCGTCACCGCCGAGGACCTCGGCTGCGCCGGGGCGATGATGGTGCTCATGAAGGACGCCATCAAGCCGAACCTGATGCAGACGCTGGAAGGCCAGCCGGCGTTCGTACACGCCGGGCCGTTCGCCAACATCGCCCACGGCAACAGCTCCATCATCGCCGACCGCATCGCCCTGAAGCTCGCCGACTACGTGATCACCGAGAGCGGCTTCGGCGCGGATATCGGCATGGAGAAGTTCTTCGACATCAAGTGCCGCACCAGCGGCCTGAAGCCGGACTGCGTGGTGCTGGTGGGCACCATCCGCGCCCTGAAGATGCACGGCGGCGGGCCGAAGGTCACCCCCGGCAAGGCCCTGGACGAGGCCTACACCAGCGAGAACCTGGCGCTGCTGGAGAACGGCGTGTGCAACCTCCAGCGGTGCATCGAGATCGCCCGCTCCTTCGGCGTGCCGGTGGTGGTGGCGATCAACCAGTTCCCGGCCGACACCCCCGCGGAGATGGAGCTGGCCCGCAAGGCGGCCGAGGAGGCCGGGGCCGTCGCGGCCGTGGTGGCCAATCACTGGGCCGAGGGCGGGGCGGGCGCCACGGACCTGGCGGAGGCGGTGGTCGAGGCCTGCGAGCAGCCGGGCAACTTCAAGCTGCTCTACCCGGACGAGATGCCCATCAAGGCCAAGATCGAGACCATCGCCCGGCAGGTATACCTGGCCGAAGGCGTGGAGTATGACCCGCTCGCCGAGCGGCAGATCGCCAGCTACGAGGCGGCCGGCCTGAGCGGCCTGCCGATCTGCATGGCCAAGACGCATCTTTCGCTCAGTCACGATCCCGAGCTGAAGGGCGTGCCGCGCGGCTTCACCGTGCCGGTGCGGGAGGTGCGGGCCTCGGCCGGCGCCGGGTTCCTCTACCCGCTGCTGGGGCAGATGCGCACCATGCCCGGCCTGCCCAGCCGGCCGGCGTTTCTGGACATCGACCTGGACGACGACGGCAACGTGGTGGGGATGTTCTAAACGACAGGGGCCAGGGACTCGGAACCAGGAAGCAGGACGCGGGCGCCGTGGCTCGCGACGGAGTGAAGCGACGACGCAACCACGCCTGGACAGGAAACGACAGATGCCGCGACGACCGAACGTAATCTTCATCCTCGCCGACGCATGGCATGGGCTGGGGAGACTTCGGCATCTACAGCGACGGACGCTGCAAGACGCCCACACTGGACGCCCTCGCCACCGACGGCGTGTGCCTGACGCAGAGCTACACCGCCTTGCCCGTGTGCAACCCGAGCCGCGCGTGCCTGCTGACCGGCCGGTACCCGCACCGCACCGGTAGCATCGACACGCTGGAGTGGCGCGGCCTGGAGCGCCTCGCCCTGCGCGAGCGCACGCTGCCGGACATGCTCAAGGCGGCCGGCTATCGCACCGGGCTGGTCGGCAAGTGGCACCTCGGCGCGTTCGATGACCGTTACCACCCGATGAGCCGCGGCTTCGACGAGGCGGTCTGCTTCCGCGGCGGCATGCACGACTACTACGACTGGCGGCTGGAGTTCGGCCGGGAGGTCCGCCGGGCGGACGGCCGGTACCTGACCGACCTCTGGACCGAGGAGGCGTGCGGCTTTCTGGAGCGCCACGCCGGCGGGGAGGCGCCGTTCTTCCTGCACGTGACGTACAACGCCCCGCACACGCCGCTGCAGTGCCCCGAAGAGGACGTTGCGCCGTACCGGGAGGACGGCCGGTTCAACGAGGGAGTCAGCACGCTGTATGGCATGATCACGCGGATGGACCGCGGGATCGGGCGGATCCTGGAGACGCTGGAGAAGTCCGGCGCGGTCGAGAATACGATCGTCATCTTCACCAGCGACAACGGCTCGCAGTTCGGCGGCAAGGGCGCCAAGTGCATCACCCGCTTCAACTGCCAGTGGAACGGCGCGAAGGGCAGCATCTACGAGGGCGGCATCCGTGTGCCGCTGATCGTCCGCTGGCCGGCCGGGCTGGAGGGCGGGCGCACGTGCGACTTCATGGTGCACTTCGCCGACTGGCTGCCGACGCTGCTGGCCGCCTGCGGCGTGGAGAAGCCCGCCGACAGCCCCGCCATCGAAGGCGTGAACGTGCTGCCGCGACTGCGCGGCGAGGAAGGCGACGTCTGCACGCGCCGCTTCTGGCAGTGGAACCGCTACACGCCCGTGCCGTGCTGCAACGCCGCGCTGCGCGACGGAGACTGGAAGCTGGTGATGCCCCTCGTGGACGAGGCGTTCGGCCTGCCGGACATCGAATGGCTGCGCGTGTGCATGTACGAGACGGAGAAGATGATCGCCCACGGCGTAATCACCGAGCCCGATCCGCCACGAGACATTCCGGACGAGCGCCCGCCCGCGGAATTGTACAATATCGCGCAAGACCCCGGCGAAGCGAACGACCTCGCCGAAGCCGAGCCGGACCGCCTCGCGAAGATGACCCGCGAGGTAGACAACTGGTTCGAGGAAGTCGAGGCCGAGAGGAGAAGTATTCGTGACCAGTGGTAAGCGGCCGAACATCGTAATCTTCAACCCGGACCAGTGGCGCGGCGACGTGGTGCCGCTGGAGCCGGACGAGCGGGGCTTCGGACGATAGGGCGGCTTACCGAATGATCAGCGTATTATTCTGCCCGCCGAAGCCGAAACTGTTGGACATGACCGTCTTCACGTTCGCCTTGCGCGGTTCGTTGGGCACGTAGTCCAGGTCGCAGTCCGGGTCCGGCGTGTGCAGGTTGGTCGTCGGCGGGAGAACCTGGTCGCGAATGGCCAGAATGCAGGTGATCAGCTCCGTGGCCCCGGCCGCGGCGATCAGGTGCCCCAGCATGCTCTTGACCGAAGAGACGGGAACCTGCTTCGCCCGTTCGCCGAACACCGCCTTGATGGCCCGCGTCTCCACCTGGTCGTTCTGCTTGGTGCCGGTGCCGTGGGCGGAGACATAGTCGATGTCCTTCGGCTCCAGGCCGGCGTCGGAGAGGGCGGCCCGCATGCTCGTGGCCGCGCCGTCGCCCTCCGGGTCCTGGTCGGTAATCCGGAACGCGTCGGCCGAGGCGCCGTAGCCGATGATCTCCGCGTGGATCGTCGCGCCGCGGGCCATGGCGTGCTCGTACTCCTCGAGAATCAGCACGCTGGCGCCCTCGCCCAGCACGAAGCCGTCCCGCGTGAGGTCGAACGGGCGGGAGGCGGTCTCCACTTCGTCATTGCGGGTGGACAGCGCGGTCAGCCGGTTGAAGCCCGTCACGCCGTATGGGTGGATCATGCTGTGGGCGCCGCCGGAGACCACCACGTCCGCGTCGCCATGGCGGATCTGCTCGGAAGCCTCGCCCAGGGCCTGCGTGCTGGCGGCGCAGGCGGTCAGCACGTTGAACGAGGGGCCCCGGGCCTCGAACTCCGCCGCCAGGTGCGCCACGGTCATGTTGGACTCCTGCTCCACCTCGCGGTGCAGGTCCATGTACTGCACGGCCAGCTTGGCCCACTGCACGGTATCCAGGTGATCCCCGTCCCATGCGTCCACCATGCAGTTGGTCAGGTTCCAGAAATCCAGGCTCCCCTCGCCGGAGCCGAGGTAAATGCCCAGCCGCGTGCGGTCGAGGCTTGTGTTGCCTTCCAGCCCGGCGTGCCGCCAGGCCTGCCGCGCCGCCCCGAGCGCGAACTGGCAGTTCCGCCCGGCCGTGGGGTGTTTGTGCTCCGCGCCAAGGTCCTTGCTCAGGTCGTAGCCCTTCACCTGCGCGGAGAAGGTGGTGGGGTACGTGCTGGCGTCGAAGAGTTCCGTCTTGCTGATGCCGCTGCGGCATTCCAGCAGCGCCCGCCACGTGCTCTCGACATCGTGGCCGAGCGGATTGACCGTTCCCATTCCCGTAATGACGATGCGTCGTCTCATGTTCCGATGAGCCCTCAGGCTTCGCATTTCTTCAGGACGCAGGCCCCGGCCTGCCCGCCGACCGTGAAGGAGCCGACCAGCGCGTAGGTCATTTCACGCTGACGGGCCTCGGTGGCCAGGTTCAGCGGAACGCCGTCCGCCGGCTTCTCGAAGTTGACCGTGCCGGGCACGACGCCCTGGTTCAGGGCCATGGCGGCCGTCGCCAGGGCGATGCCGCCGGACCCGGCGAACGTGGAGCCGAGGCCCCCGGCCAGCGCCACCGCGGCCGGCTTGTCCACCGCGCTTCCCAGTGCGGCGGCCCAGGCGTCCGCTTCCGCCCGGTCTTCGGCGGGCACGCCCGTGCCGTGCGCCACCAGCAGGTCCACCTGCTCGGCCGTGATGCCGGCGTCGGCGAGGGCCTTGCCCGCGGCGATGCTCAGCCCGCCGGCCGCGGGCTTCAGCACGTCCAGGGCCGTCGGGTCCGCCGCGGCGCCGAAGCCGACGATCTCCGCGTGAATGCGGGCGCCGCGCTGCCGCGCCCGTTCGATCTCTTCTAAAATCAGCACGCCGCCGCCTTCCCCGATCACCGTACCGTCATGGGCGGCGTCGAACGGCCGGCAGGCCTCCGCGGGGTGGTCGTTGCGCGAAACGCACAGGCGCCGCAGCAGGCCCTGCCGCAGCAGGCCCATCGGGTTGAGTTTGCTTTCGGCCCCGCCGGCGACCACGACATCCGCCCGGCCGTGGGCGATCAGCCGCGTGGACTCTCCCACCGCCAGAATGCCCGAGGGGTCTCCACAGGTGATGCAATTGCTCGGGCCTTCCGCGCCGTGGATGATCGTCACGTGGCAGGAGAGCATGTTCGGCAGGTACTTCAGCAGCCACAGGGGCGTGAGGTTGTCCATGCCGCCGCGGCCCCAGGCCTTCAGGTCCAGCCGGCCATCGACCAGGGCGGTGGTCACGGCCTGGCCCAGTTCCTCCAGGTCCGTGCAGATAAGCCCCGCGCCGATATTGCAGCCGAGGCGCTTGGGGTCCACGTCCACCTCGCCGTCTTCGCTGGCGCGGGTGCGGATGCCCGCGTCGCGGAACGCCAGCTCGGCGGCGGCCACGGCGATCTCGATGTCGCGGGCCATCACCTTGACGGCCTTGCGGTAATGCTTGGGCACGAACTTGCGGGCGGAGAAGTCGTCGAGTTGGCCGCCGATGGTGCAGTCGAAGCCGGAGGCGTCGAACAGATCCACCGTCTTGACGGCGCGGGCGCCGTCCAGCAGAGACCGCCAGTAGTCCTCCGCCCCCAGGGCGGTGGGCGCCACCACTCCCAGCCCGGTAATGCCCACGCGGCGGTCAGCCATCGTCCTGCTCCAGCAGCGGGGCCACGAGCCGCTCGAACTGTCCGGTGAACACGAAGTTCTCTTCCGGGAACTTCATGCCGGCCATGTTCTGATCTATGTGGGAGAACATCAGGTCCACCCGGCCGAACGGCTCGCCGTTTTTCAGCACCACGCCGGAAGTCGAAGCGGCCTCGGCGGCGAGGTTCTCCACCGTCGCCTGGAAGGTGAGCTGATCTCCCGGCAGGGCGACGCCGTCGAACTCCGCGCGGGTGATCTTGGCCAGGATGACCTTCTCTTTGAAGTCGCGCGCCTGGCCGACGAGGATGCCCGCGGTCTGGGCCATCCCCTCGATCATGAGCGAGGCCGGGTGCATCGGGTAGGCGGGCCAGTGGTCATGAACGTGCTCCTCGGCGAGGGAGATGTTCTTGATGGCCACGGCGCGCCGGCCCGGCACGAACTCGATGAAACGGTCTATCCAGATCCAACGCATACGCTCGCCGCGTGTCGGAGAGGCCTTGCGCGCCGGCCCGCGGCATCGCGGAGTCGGCGGGCGCTGGCCGTCAGCCGTTGACCTTCGTCATCACGTAGTTGATGATCGTCTGCACCTTGAACAGTTCGGCCATCTTGTTGATGTCCGGGTCCTGCTCGAAGTCGCTGAAGTCCGCGTGCGGCATGCGCTGCTTGAGCTCCGACAGCCCGGCGTCCGTGAGCTTGCCGTCCTGGACGAACTCCGGATTGTTCAGGATGTTGTCCGGGAACAGCTCGCCGCGCGGGATCTTGATGTTGAAGGCCTTCTCCAGGCGGAAGACGATATCCAGAAAATCGATGGATTCCGCGCCCAGGTCTCCGGTGAGGGTCGCCTCGGCCGTCACTTCGTCATCGTCCACGCCCAGGGCTTCGACCAGGGTCTCACGGACCTTCTCGAAGACTTCCTCTTGGCTCATCGGCATCGCTTCAGTTCTCCTTGTCTGCCGGTAAAGCCCCACCGCCGCGAAAAGGCGACGAGGGGTTCTGTATGTATAGAAGCTCCATGGGGCAAAGTCAACGAATATGGCGAAACGCCACCCGCCGCCGACTTCAGGCGGTCTCCGCCGCCAGGGCCCGCGGCCCGCCGATCAGGCCGAACAGCTCCCGGGCCTGCCGGCGGAGCAGGTCGTCCGTGTCGGCCATGGAGGGGCGCTCGTCGGCGAGGTTGCGGCATTGCAGCTCCAGCCGGGCGGAGACGGCCTGGATGTCTCCCACGAAGCCGACGGCCTTGAACTTCGCGCCGTCCGAGTCGATCTTCACCGCGTCCACCTCGCAGCGGAGCGTGTGCCCCGGCGCCACGAAACTGGCGTAGCGGACGTTCCTCGCCGCCGACAGCAATACGAGGCTCTTGGAGAAGTCCTGCTGGACGCGGGTCAGCCACGCGGCCGACTGCGTGAGGGCCTCCAGCATCAGCACGCCCGGCAACACCGGAAACGCCGGGAAATGGTCGGCGAGGTACTCCTCGGCCAGGGAGAGGTTCTTGACCGCCACGATCCTCTCTCCGGGCGCGAGGCTCTCGATTTTGTCCACGAGGCAGAACTTCATTCAAGGGATTCCTGACGCCGCGTGCTGTTGCGGCCGTGGCGTTGTAGCCAGTTCCGGCGAGGCTTTCAAGCGAATTCCCGCCCTGTTCGCGGCCAGCCAGGGCGCCCGCTGGAGAAACAGAACGGGCCCGACCGAACCAACCGCCGGGCCCGTGCTTGCCGATGTGCGCCGGATGATGCGGCGGCGCTGATGGTCTACTGCGGGTCTTCCGGGGCCGCGTCCGGCAGGTTCTTGCCGTGGGCCTTCGGCGCCTTGTTCGCCTTTTCCTTCTTCTCGCCTTCGCCGCCGTCCGCCTTGGGCGCCTTTTCCTTCGGCTTGGAGATCGCTTCTTTCTGCTCGGCCGTCAGCACGGTCTCGCTGACCTCGGTCTTGATCTGGTTCATCGCTTCGGCCTTGGCCTTGCGGTCCGCCGCCTTCTGGTAGGCGTCGGCGTGCTTCGTGCAGATTTCCTTGACCTTCGCCTTCTGCTCGTCGGTCAGCTCCACCTTGCGGAACAGCCGCATGGCCTGCTGGTAGGTCATGAAGCCGGCCCACCGGGCCTTCTGCTCTTCGGTCAGCACGTTCCGGATCGCCGCGTCGTGCTTCTCGGCGAGCGCCTTCTGCTGGGCGCCGAGTTCGTCCATTTGCTTCTTCAGTTCGGCCTTCTTGTCTTTCTCGGTCGCTTCCTTCATCTGCGCGCCGAGTTCCTTCATCTTCTGGCCGTTGGTCTTCTTCCACTCGGCGAGGGCTTCGGTCTTGGCCTTCACGGCCTCGGTGAGCTTGGCCTTCTGCTCGTCGTTGAGGTTCAACTCGCTGACCATCATCGCGTACTGTCCGCGGAGTTCGGGGGCCTTCTTCTCCTTGGCGGGCTTCTCCGCCTTCTCGCCCTTCTCGGCCTTGGGCTTCTTCTCGGCCTTTTCCTTCTTCGGCTTGGCCGGCTTTTCGCCCTCAGCCTCCTCGGCCAGCACCAGCGCCGGCGAGAGGAGAATCACAGCCGCCAGCAAGCCGCACAGCCACCATTTCGCGTTCTTCATCTGCCAGCTCCAACTCGGGCCGTTGGATGGGCTTCGCACTTGGCCCGTCGGGTGCGCCCCGTCGCGTTGCCCCGGCCACCGAGGCGCGGGACAACCGGTTTGAGTCTTCCAGAGACTATAACGCCTGACAAGCGCGCGGGATTCTCCCCCTTGTAAAAATTCTTCCGCCAGCCGCCGGGGGCGCCCGCTCGCGCTGCGCTTGCACAACGTCCTGCTCAGTCTGCGGTTACAGGCGGTCCTTCGCCGCGGCTTCCGCTCGGTGGGCATTTGCCCTCCGGCTGTGGTAAGATGAACTGATACTTTCGTCCGCGTCGCGGCGAATCGGAAGCCAGGATGCAGATCGTTGTACTCATCGGAATCATTATCGCCCTGAGCACGCTGGAGATGTTCCAGGTGGAGCCGGGCGTTTTTCCGGCGGCCGGCGCCGGGTGGCTGGCGGTGTCTCTGGCGGTCTATCTGCTGGTGACGACGGCCGCGGCCGCACTGCATGCCCGGGGATGCATCCGACGCCTGCGCGTGGCGGCCGGCCTGCCGAACAAGGTGCTCCGTCAGCACGGCAGAGGCGCCATGGTTCTGCGAGGCTGGGTGTTGCTGGGGCTGGCGGGGGTGATGGTTTGCGGCGGGGCGCGGTGGATTTCCGCCCATCTCGCGCATCTGCCTCTGCTGGACAAGCTTGCGGCCATGGGCCCGCTGCTGGCGGCGGTGTACATCGTATGGCTGCTGGATTACCCGTTCTACCGCGCCGCCCGCCTCCGCTGCGCGGGCCCGGCCGAGACGCTCACCGCCCGGCCGTACTGGACTCTGGGCGAGTACCTGAACTTCAACACCCGCCACCACGTGCTGTTCATCCTGGCGCCGGTGGGCATGATTTTGCTGGCGAGGGACCTGCTGGCCCTGTTCGTGCCGCAATGGCTGGGCGGAAGCCCCGCCGCGGACTACGTGATGCTCGCCGCGATGATCGGCTCCTCCGGCTTGGTGTTCCTGCTGGCGCCGGTGCTGGTGGTGCGCATCTGGCGCACCCGCCGCCTGCCGGACGGCCCGCTGCGGGCGAACCTGCTGGCGATGTGCGACCGGCTGAAGCTCAAGGTGCGCGAGCTGCGCATCTGGGAGTCCGGCGGTATGATCGCCAACGCCGGGGTCATGGGCCTGCTGGGGCCGGTGCGGTACGTGCTGCTCAGCGACGCCCTGCTGGCCCGCATGAACCCGCGGGAGGTCAAGGCCGTCTTCGCCCACGAGGCGGGGCACATCCTCAGCCATCACATCTTCTACTCCGTGTTGTTCGCCCTGGCGGCGACGGGCCTGGCGGCCGTGGCGGCCAGCGCCGCCGGCGTCCTGCTGGGCGTGGCGGACTGGATGAGCCAACTGCTGGCCATCGGCCTGGTGGCGGCGGCGTGGGCCTTCGGCTTCGGCTGGCTGAGCCGGCGCTTCGAACGGCAGAGCGACGTGACGGCCGCGTGGGCGATGAGCCGGGAGTTCGACGAACGGCCGGACAGCGACGACCGCGTGACGCCGGAAGGCGCCGCCTCCTTCGCCGTGGCCCTCCAGCACGTGGCGCGGCTCAACGGCATCCCCGCCGAGCAGTTCAACTGGCGGCACGGATCGATCAACCGTCGCGTAAGCTACATTCTCTGGCTCGGCAGCACCGGCGGCGGGCGGCAGGCCATCGACCGCACCGTCGGCGCCGCCAAGGCGGGCCTGTGGCTGGCGTTCCTGGTGGCCGGGGCGCTGAACGTCACGCTTTTCATGCTCTCGGCCGGCGTGTAGGATACCCCAACCCCGACCGCCCCGAGAGAAACCGCATGCCCGAGCAACCTGTCGCGGCCATCACCGGCGCATCCAGCGGCATCGGCCGCCAAACGGCCCTCGCCTTCGCGCGGCGCGGCTACGCGGTGCTGCTGGCCGCCCGACGGGAAGACGAACTGCGCAAGGCCGCCGACGAGTGCCGCGCGTGCGGCGGGGCCGCGGAGGTCTGCCCGACGGACGTGGCCGACGAGCGGCAGGTGCGGGCGATGGTGTCTGGCGCGGTGGACCGCTTCGGCCGGCTGGACGTGATGGTCAACAACGCCGGGTACGGCGTGTCCGGGCAGGTGCACGAGTTGACCGACGAGCGGCTGCGGGGGATCTTCGACGTGAATTTCTTCGGCCTGTTCTACGGCTGCAAGGCGGCCGCGGAAGTGATGATCCGCCAGAAGAGCGGGCATATCTTCAATGTGTCCTCCATCATCGGCAAGCGCGGCACGCCGTACAACGGGGCGTACTGCGCCACCAAGTTCGCCGTGATCGGCCTGACAGACTCGATGCGCGTGGAGTTGCGGCCCCACGGCGTGCACGTGACGGCCGTGTGCCCGGGCCTGACGGACACGGAGTTCTTTGAGAACGTGCGAGGCGGCTCCTCGGCCGGGAAGTCCAGCTTTAAGATGGTGCGCACCATGCAGCCGGCCAGCCGCGTTGCGGAGGGGATCGTTCGCGCCGCCGGCAAGCACCGCCCGCAGATCACCTTCACCGCGGGCGGCAAGCTTCTGGTGGCGGTCAACGACCTTTCGCCCGGCCTGGCGGATCGCATCCTGGAGCACTACCGCCGGGATGTCGCCTGGCGCGAGCAGGAGGGCGCGCCGTGATCGCCGCGGGCACGGCCGAACTGCCGGTCCAGCTCTGGCAGATCTTCTACACCATCGTCCTGCCGGTGCTGCTGCTGGCGGGGACGGGCTGCCTGCTGCAGAAGCTCTTCCGCCTGGACCTGGCGACGCTGCGCGTACTGAACTTCTACTTCGTGATTCCGGCGATTGTCTACCACAGCGTGCTCACCTCTCAGGTGGGGGGCGGGCAGGTGTTGGTGGTGGTTGGCTTCGCCTTGTCGTTGATGGCCGGCATGAGCGTTCTGACGCTGCTGGCGGCATGGCTGCGCGGCGTGCCGATGGAGCAGCGCCGCGCGCTGCTGATGACGACGATCTTCCACAATTCCGGCAACTACGGCCTGCCGCTGCAAGACTTGGCCTTCCGCGCGCGGGGGCTGGCCGTTGAGGCCACCACGGTCCAGACGTATGTGATGATCACGCAGAACTTCACCACGTTTACTCTCGGCATTCTGCTGGCGGCCGGGGGAGCATCCAGGCGGCGCTGGCGGGAGAACCTACGGCACATGGCCAAGTTCCCCCCGCTGTACGCCTTGGGCGCGGCGCTGCTGACGATCCAGATCGAGCGGTGGCTGGGCGGCTCGGCCGAGACCGTGCGCGGCGCGCTCCGACCGTTCTGGGAGGTGATCGTCCGCGTGCGGGGGGCGTTCGTGCCGATCGCGCTGGTGACGCTGGGCGCGCAGCTCATGACGGTCGCGCGCGGCCGGCACAACTACCACGTGTCGCTGAGCGTGATGCTGCGGCTGCTGTGCGGGCCGGCGGTGGGGCTGGGGCTGGTGTACCTCTTTGGCCTGAGCGGCTTCATGGCGCAGGTGCTGCTCATCAGCACCACCACGCCCACGGCCGTCAACTGCATGCTGCTGTGCCTGGAGTTCGACAACCACCCGGACTACGCCGCCCGGGCCGTGTTCTACAGCACGCTGCTTTCCCCATTGACGGTGACGCTGGTGATCTATCTCGCCCGCAGCGGCCTGCTGCCGGGCTTGGCGTTCTGACAGGAGACAACCGATGGCAGGCAAGACAACCGTGAGCATCCAGGGCGACCGCTTCCTCATCAACGGCCGGCCGACGTACGAGGGCCGCACCTGCGGCGATTTGCGCATCGAGGGGTTGCTGCTGAACTCGCGGATGGTGCAGGCGACCTTCGATGACCGCAACCCCGAGACGCGCTCGATGTGGGACTACCCCGACGGCCCGTGGGACGCCGAGCGAAACGTGCAGAGCTTCCTGGACATGCTGCCGGTCTACCGCGACCACGGCATGCTGGCCTTCACCGTCAACATGCAGGGCGGCAGCCCGGAGGGCTACTCGCCACACCAGCCGTGGCACAACTCCGCCTTCGAGGCGGATGGTTCGATCCGCGACGACTACCGCCGGCGGTTCGAGCAAATCTTCGAGCGGGCCGACGAACTGGGCATGGTGGTCATCCTGGGGCTGTTCTACTTCGGCCAGGATGAGCGCCTCGCCGACGAGTCGGCCGTGATTGCCGCCGTGGATAGCGCCACCGACTGGCTGACCGCCGGCGGCTGGACGAATGTTCTGGTCGAGATCGACAACGAGGCGAACGTGCCGAAGTACGAGCACACCATCCTCACGGCCGGGCGCGTGCACGAGCTGGTTCACCGCGTAAAGGAGCGCTCCGAGGGCAAGCTGGACACCCCGGCCGGGCGGCTGTTGGTTTCCTGCAGCATGGGCGGCGGCGGCATTCCGCCGGAGGCCCTGATCGACGCGAGCGACTTCATCCTCCTGCACGGCAACGGGCAAGGCCACCCGGACAAGATCCGCAAGATGGTGGACACCGTCCGCGCCTCCGAGAGCTACCGCGGCCAGCCGATCGTCTTCAACGAGGACGACCACTTCGACTTCGACCAGGCGGACAACAACTTCCTCGCGGCCGTCAGCCGGTACGCCAGTTGGGGCTACTTCGACTATCGCATGAAGGACGAAGGCTTCGACGAGGGATACCAGTCCGTGCCGACGAACTGGGGCATTTCCTCCGGCCGGAAGCGCGGGTTCTTTGGCCTGATGAAGAAACTCTCCGGAGTGTAGGGCCGCGGGCATACGCAAAAGACCTCCGCCGGGCAAGCGAACGCATGGCCCGACGCGGCCTGGCGCAAGCGTCCGCCGGCCCAACGCGAAGCGAATGGTTCCTTAACAGCTTTGTCACAAAGCGGTAACGCCTTTTCCACAATGTATCCATGGGTTGTGCACGAAGAAAGTGACCCCACTACATGTGGCGTGTCTGGACAAGCCCGGGCCGTCGTGTTAGGATTATGTATTGTGTTGGTATCTGTTGGAATCCGGCGAGAGGCGAACCGAAGGCCCTGCGAGGCATTGATTTATGGATTGTTACTATATTTTGAAGATTTTTTCTTGAAGGACACTATATGTTGGGCTACATTCGTTTTCGGTCGTAGTCGCAGTTCGCAATGGACGCGATGGCACTTCGACGGGTCGGCTGCGTGTCGGCCGCAGGAAAAGGAAAGAGGCGGCGAAGGAATCTCAGGCTTGTGCGGATGGTGTTGTGTGTGCGCACACGATGCCGCTTGCGGGCCGGCCGCCCCTGACGTATGGGAAACCAAATATCCGGCCGGGCGGCCTCGTGCCGATGAGCCGGTTCTGTATGCGGGAGAGGTGTGGGATGGTGCGTCGCAATTCGAAAGCCGATGAGTCTGACCGCAGCGCCGAGGCCCAGGCCGCGCCCTCGCGGGACGCGATCAACGGGCTGTGTGTGGAGCAGGTGTTCTCCTCGCCGGATGAACACCCCTTCGACCAGCTTACCTGGGAGAAGCGCTCCGCCCGCATCGCCGACGACAAGGGCAACACGATCTTCGAGCAGAAGGACGTGGAAGTGCCCGCCGACTGGAGCCAGTTGGCCACGAACGTCGTCGTCAGCAAGTACTTCTACGGCCCGGCCGGCAAGCCGCAGCGCGAGAACTCCGTGCGGCAGTTGGTCCACCGCGTCACACGGACCATCGCCGACTGGGGCAAGGCCGACGGGCTGTTCGCCTCGGAGGAAGACGGCGAGCGGTTTTACAACGAGTTGACGTGGCTGTGCGTCAACCAGTACGCGGCGTTCAACTCGCCGGTGTGGTTCAACGTGGGGCTCTTCCACGTCAACGGCGTTCCGGGCGGGGAGGGCAACTTCCACTGGGACGCGGAGACCAACCAGCCGGCCCGCACGCTGCGGAGCTACGAGTATCCGCAGGCGTCGGCGTGCTTCATCCAGTCTGTCGACGACGACATGGAAGACATCATGCGCCTCGCCACGCAGGAGGCGATGCTCTTCAAGCACGGCAGCGGCACCGGGACGGACCTCTCCACCCTCCGCTCCAGCCGCGAGAAGCTCTCCGGCGGCGGCACGCCGTCGGGGCCGCTGAGCTTCATGCGGGTGTACGACCAGGTGGCGGCGGTCATCAAGTCCGGCGGCAAGACCCGCCGCGCCGCCAAGATGCAGTCTCTCCGCATCGACCACCCGGACATCAAGGAATTCATCGAGTGCAAGGCCACCGAGGAGAAGAAGGCCTGGGCCCTCATCGACGCCGGCTACGACGGCTCCTTCGGCGGAGACGCGTACAGCTCCGTGATGTTCCAGAACGCCAATCTCTCCATCCGCGTGACGGATGAGTTTATGCAGGCCGTCGTCGACGACGCCGACTGGCAGACCTACGAGGTGACCACCGGCAAGCCGTCGGTGAAGTACAAGGCCCGCGAGCTGATGCGGGCCATCGCCGCCGGCACGCACATCTGCGGCGACCCGGGCGTGCAGTACCACAGCACGGTCAACGGGTGGCATACCTGCGCGGAGTCCGGAGAGATCTGCGCGTCCAACCCGTGCAGCGAGTACATGTTCGTCAACGACTCGGCGTGCAACCTGGCGAGCCTGAACCTCATGAAGTTCCGCCTGCCGGACGGCTCGTTCGACGTGGACCGCTTCCGCGCGGCCGTGCGGGTGCTGATCGTCGCCCAGGAAATCCTCGTCGACCACGCCAGCTACCCCAGCGACCGCATCGCCCGCAACAGTCACGACTTCCGCCCGCTGGGGCTGGGCTACGCGAACCTCGGCGCCATGATCATGTCGCTCGGCCTGCCGTACGACAGCGACGGCGGGCGGGCCACGGCCGCGGCCGTTACGGCCCTGATGACCGGCGCGGCCTACGCCACCAGCGCGGAGATCGCCAGCCGCACCGGCACCTTCGCCCAGTTCTACAAGAACCGCCAGACGATGCTGAAGGTCATGCGGCGGCACCGCGCCGAGGCCGACGGGATCGACCCCGCCCAGTGTCCGGAAACCCTGCGGGAATCGGCCGCCGCCGCCTGGGAAGAGGCCGTCGCCGCCGGAGAGCGCTTCGGCTACCGCAACGCCCAGACCAGCGTGCTGGCGCCCACCGGGACCATCGGCTTCATGATGGACTGCGACACCACCGGCGTCGAGCCGGACATCGCGCTGGTCAAGTACAAGCTGCTGGCCGGCGGCGGGATGTTCAAGATCGTCAACCGCACGGTCCCGCTGGCCTTGGAGCGGCTGGAGTACGGCAAGGATCGCATCTCCGAGATCATCGAGCACATCGACGAGAACGACACCATCGAGGGCGCGCCGGGCCTGCGGGACGAACACCTGCCGGTCTTCGACTGCGCGTTCAGGCCCGCCAACGGGCAGCGCAGCATCCACTACATGGGCCACATCCGCATGATGGCGGCCGTGCAGCCGTTCCTGTCCGGCGCGATCTCCAAGACGGTCAACATGCCCAAGGAGGCGTCCGTCGAGGAAATCGAGCGGGTCTACCTCGACGGCTGGAAGCTCGGCCTCAAGGCCGTGGCCATTTACCGCGACGGCTCCAAGCGCACGCAGCCGCTGAACGTGACCAACCAGGAGAAGGCGGAGTTGGACGCCAACGAGTTGGTCATCAGCCGCGAGCAGTTGGAGATGGCCAAGCGTACGCCGCACCGGCACCGGCTTCCCGCCACGCGGCCGTCGATCACGCACAAGTTCGACATCGCCGGGCACGAGGGCTACCTCAACGTCGGCCTCTACGAGGACGGCGCGCCGGGCGAGTTGTTCATCACGATGGCCAAGGAAGGCTCGACCGTCGGCGGCATGATGGACGCCTTCGCCACGGCCATCAGCCTGTGCCTGCAGTACGGCGTGCCGCTGGACGCACTGGTCAAGAAGTTCTCCCACCAGCGCTTCGAGCCGAGCGGCATGACGACCGACCGCGACATCCCCTTCGCCAAGAGCATCGTGGACTACATCTTCCGCTGGCTGGGCATGACCTTCCTGGATGAATTCCGCAAGGCCAACCAGCTCAAGCGGGGCGGCGCCGACGGCTCGACCAAGCCGGCCGCGCCCGCCAAACCCCCCGCAAAGGCAGCGCCCGAGGCTGTCAAGGATGACAATTCCTCGGAACCTGGCCGCGCCGAACGGGCCTCGGACAAGGACGTCCGCAGGCCTGTCGGCGCATCTTCGCTCGGCAGCTACGTGCCGGGCGGCGCGGCCCCGACCGCCAAGGCCGGCGGCGGCAACGGCAAGGCCGCCACGCTGACGCAGGTGGCCACGGAAACCGCCTCGCGCCGGTTGAACCGCGTGGAGCGGATCGACCAGCAGTTCTCCCACTACCAGGAAGACGCGCCGGCGTGCGACGTGTGCGGGTCCATCACGGTCCGCAATGGAAACTGCTACAAGTGCTACAACTGCGGCTCGTCGCTGGGCTGCAGTTGACCCGCTGTGCCGCCGGCCCGGAGTACGGTTCTCCGCACTGCCACGGCTGGAGAGACGAACCGACGGGCCGGCACGGCGATGCGGCTTAGCGCATCGTCGAAAGCCTTTAATTTGTTTCGCTGCAGGATGCCGGGGCCTTGTGACGCACGGCCCGGCATCCATCGGGAGCGCCGCGGCGGAAGGCGTCGCCGAGTGGGCACGGATGCCCGAGTTTCGGCCGTCGAGGGCGTTCAGGAGACAAGACAGGACATCCAGCAGGCGGCCCGGGGCGTCGCGACGCCCGCCTCGGCCTCCGGCGGCGGTAAGCGGTTGTCGGACAAAAAGAAAACCGCGACATAAATCGCCTAAAGATTGAAACGGCCCGCTGCCGAATTATAATTACGGTGTTGGAATAACAGGATTTGTCCGCTGCACCCAAGCGATGTAGGTCTCCCTCCGCCTACATCAGGGATGCGGCAATTTCGGGCGATGCCAAGGTCTCCCTCCGCCTTGTGCGTCGCCCCTTTTTTTGCGCCGCGGACGCACCGCTTGCTCGCGACGGCGGCGAATGGTACGATGTGAATACTAGGAGCAATACCATGGCTGAACCCGACGTGCTGAAAGAGTCTCTCGAAACCCTTCGCGCCCGGATCGTCGCAATCCGGGACTCTCTTTGACGTCCCCGCCAAACAATCGCGCATGGCCGAGCTGGAAGAGCGGATGAGCGCCGCGGACTTCTGGGCCGACCAGGAGAAAGCCCAGTCCGTCGTCGCCGAGTTGAAGACCCTGAAGGCCGTCGTGACCCCCACCGCGGAGATCGCGGCGCGGGCCGAGGATCTCGAAACCCTGCTGGAGCTCGCCGTCGAGGAAGGCAGCGAGGAAACCCTGACGGAAGTCGAGGCCGAGCTTGCAGATGCGCTGGCGAGGCTGGAGAAGCTCGAATTGCGCACGATGCTCTCGGGCCCGCATGACGGCGGGGCGTGCTACTTTTCCGTCCACGCCGGCGCCGGCGGCACGGAAAGCTGCGACTGGGCGGAAATGCTCTATCGCATGTACCTGCGGTACTTTGAGCGGAACGGGTTCAAGGTGGAGGAAGTCGACCGCCTCGACGGCGAGGAGGCGGGCATCCGCTCGGCCACGCTGTACGTCTCCGGGCCGTACGCCTACGGGTACCTCTCCTGCGAGCGGGGCGTGCACCGGCTGGTGCGCATCAGCCCGTTCGACAGCCAGAGCCGCCGCCACACGAGCTTCGCCTCGGTCGACGTGCTGCCGGAGCTGAAGGACATCGAGGTCGACATCGACTGGGACAAGGACGTCCGCGAGGACACCTACCGCGCCAGCGGCGCCGGCGGGCAGCACGTCAACAAGACCTCCAGCGCCGTGCGGCTCACGCACGAGCCGACGGGCGTCGTCGTGCAGTGCCAGAACGAGCGGTCTCAGCACAAGAACCGCGCCGAGGCCCGCAAGATGCTCGCCGCCAAGCTCTACCAGCGCGAGCAGGCCCGGCGCGACGCGGAGCTGGCCAAGGTGTACGGAGAGAAGGGCGAGATCGCCTGGGGCAACCAGATCCGCTCCTACGTGCTGTACCCGTACCAGTTGGTCAGAGACGAGCCCACCGAACGCAAGAGCCCCCACACAGACCGCGTGCTGGACG
>Ga0102959_1000046_pt1 | contig 37407 bp, 33 predicted proteins | sample SalPonF2_B_D2_MG_FD_84520 | JGI IMG/M metagenome (GOLD analysis project Ga0102959, IMG submission 84520) | Salt pond soil microbial communities from South San Francisco under conditions of wetland restoration - Salt Pond MetaG SF2_B_D2_MG ...
ACTGGCATTTTCGCAGTTCGACGAATCAGACGCCGCGTCATGCGCAGGACGGGGAAGATGGTGAAGAGCGAGCTATTGAGATAGAGCTCAAACTTATTGCCGATGTTGGGCTCGTCGGATTTCCCAATGCAGGTAAAAGCACACTGCTTTCTGCTATGTCTGGGGCCAAACCAAAGATTGATTCTTATCCTTTTACCACACTACAGCCCAATCTGGGAGTAGTGACGATGGCCGATTATCGTACTTTTGTAATGGCGGATATTCCGGGCATCATCGAAGAGGCGCACGAGGGCAGGGGACTTGGGTTGCAGTTTTTACGTCATATCGAGCGTAATAAACTGTTGCTTTTTATGGTTAGCTCGCAGCAGGATATCGACTACGAATATAATGCGCTGTTGGATGAATTACGGTCTTACCGTGCCGATCTGCTGGACAAACCCCGGGTTTTAGCCATCACGAAAATGGATCTACAAGAGAATTTTGAGCTTGATGAAGACAAAAAAGTAGATCTTGATATACCGGTAGTTGAAATTTCGGCTGCAACCAACTACCATATAGATGAACTAAAAGAAATCATCTGGGAGAAATTACAAGAAATTGAATCATCAAAAGAAACAAAAGAAGACGCCGGTTAGGGAATTTGTAGCACTGCATTTAATTGACGATTTGGGAGCCAAGCGAATACGTTTGCTGCTTCAGCATGTCGAACATCCGCAACTCATCTTTCGATTAGAGCGACATGAATTGGAGTCGATTCGTGGGATTGGTCCCAAGACCTCAAAAGACATTGTCTCATTTAATGACTGGGATGAAGTGGATCGTATCCTGGAGAAAACCGATCGTATCGGTGCCGAGATCATGACCTATTGGGACGAAGATTATCCCATTTTGTTGCGCGAAATTTATGATCCGCCTCTCATGCTTTGGATTAGGGGAGATCGCAAGGTATTGGGAACCGATAGCATAGCGATCGTAGGTACGCGAAAAGCGGGTAAATATGGGCGTAAGATGGCCCGGCATTTTGCAAAGGGATTAGTTAAAGATGGATTGAGCATCATCAGTGGATTAGCTTATGGCATTGATGGAGCTGCCCACAGGGCCACAGTGGATGCCGGCGGCAAAACAGTGGCCGTTTTAGGATCGGGCATCGACTGGATTTATCCGGGCGATCATAAAGGATTGGCTTTAGACATTGTAGAGTCGGGGGGAGCTGTAATTTCCGAATTCCCACTTGGTGCGGCTCCCGAGATGGGCCATTTCCCGGTAAGGAATCGTATCGTGAGTGGGATGAGTTTGGGCACGTTGGTGGTAGAATCAGGCATTGAAGGAGGGAGCATGATTACAGCAACATCGGCATTGGATCAGAATCGCGAGGTATTTGTAATTCCGCACCGGCTGGGACATCCCAATTCGGAAGGGTGCAACAGCCTCATTCAGCGCGGATTGGGAAAACTCGTGCAAAATGTGGATGACATACTCGAGGAAATTAGTGTACATATAAGCCGTAATAAAGAGCATTCTTTCATCCAAAAAGAGAAGAATTGGAAATCCGAGGATTTGGATGATCTTTCCACTAATATCTGCGAAGTGATTCAGGAAAAGACATCCATACATATTGACGAGCTGGCGGAATACCTGGAAATGCCGGCGCATCAGCTACTTTCAAAATTATTGGAACTAGAAATGCAAAATTGTGTCAAGCAAACAGCTGGTAAAAATTTTGAATTAACATAAGCTGTAATTATTGCACTTGTTTGCCAATTCCCGTTTTTTAAAGTTTTTTTGATCAACGAAAACATGTGCTTATGCGCTGAAATAATAGGATTGAGAAATTAATATATCTAATTTAAGGCTCTCGTGGTTACCGAATTTTCTTAAATACAACTAACATGTGATTGTGTATTTAAATTAGGCAGAAGAAAAGGTATCTTACTTACTAATGTTTAAAGTAAATAATGTCATATTAGCCGAAGATATCGCCACGGCAAAGTTTGCCTGTAACTTGCCTAAATGTAAAGGTGCGTGTTGTGTGGTAGGTGACGCGGGAGCACCAGTCTCGTCTGAAGAAATTCCCGTTTTGAGAAAGGCATATCGCCTGTTGAAGGATGAGTTGCGCCCAGGTGCTTGCGAAGTGGTTGAAAATGAAGGTCTGATCCAGGGAAATAACAAAAAAGGTTATGAGTTAGCTTGTACCGATGGCAAGGAGTGCGTTTTTGTTACCTATACGGACGATGGAATTGCTCATTGCGCTATTCAGGAAGCTTTTTTGGAAGGCCGAATGAACTGGGAAAAACCGTTGAGTTGCCATTTATTTCCTATTCGACTGAAGCGTATAGCAGGAATGGAATATGCAAGTTTTGAATACGTAGATAGGTTGTGTTCCGCAGCCTGTGAAAAAGGAGAAAGAGAAGGTATTTATTTATCAGAATTTTTGAAGAAACCATTGATTCGCCGGTATGGTGAGGAGTGGTTTGAAGGATTTAAGGAAGCTTGTGAAGATATTCGAACAAACAAAAATGAGGCCGTAGAATCATGCTAAAAACCGGCCAACAGATGAGTCAAAAACAGTCGCAGCAACAGCGGCTGTCACCGCAGCAGATTCAGTATATCAAATTGCTGCAATTGCCAACGATTGCCTTAGAGCAGCGTATTAAAGAAGAACTTGAGGTAAATCCGGTGTTGGAAGAAGCCGATAATAACGATTCCCTAGACGAGCTTGGAGATACAGAATGGGAAGAGGACGGACAGCAAAATGATGAATTGGAGCCTGTCGATCAGAATGAAGAGATCGACTGGGATGAGTATCTGCATAATACCGAGTACGAAGGGAAAAGCTATAGCGGTGGGTACAGTGATGGTGAAACATGGCGTGATTTGCCTAATCCGTATCACGAATCATTACTGGAAGAACTTGAGCAGCAGGTAAGTCTTTTAAATTTTGATGAGGAACAGAAGCTCATCGCCGATCAAATTCTGGGCTCATTAGATCAGGATGGTTATTTTCGTCGCGAGATTGATGCCGTGGTTGATAATATTGCATTTAATTACGGTACGCTGACGAACAAAGAGGAGGTAGAGAAAGTAAGGAAGGAAATACAGCGGCTGGATCCTCCCGGTATTGCATCGCGTGATTTGCGGGACTGTTTACTAGTCCAGCTTGAAATGATGAATGAAGATGCAGAGGGGAGGAATGATGCGATCCGTATGCTTCGCGATCATTGGGAGCTATTTGAAAAAAAGCACTTCAAAAAACTTAAGAAGAAACTGGATATCGGTGATGAAGAGCTGAAGGCGGCTTTTGATTGTGTTAAGGGATTAGATCCCAAGCCGGGCGCGGTTGGAACGGCCGTAGATGATACGAAAAATTATATTGAGCCTGATTTTGAGGTGTATTACGATCCCTCTGAAAATGAGAATGAGGACGGTTCTGAAGAGGGTGATTTTGTCATAAAATTGAATAATGCCAATGTTCCACCGTTGCGAATTTCGCCGCGGTATAAGAAAATGTGGGATGATCTGAAAAAGAAGAAGGATAAAAGAAAGCAAACCAAAGAGACGAAGAACTTTATCAAAAGTAAGATCGAGTCGGCACAGTGGTTTATTGATTCCATTCGTCAGCGGCAAAATACACTCATGAATACCATGAAGACGATTGTTGCTTTGCAGGAGGACTTTTTTAAGCATGGAGAAGGCCTTAAGCCGATGATTCTGAAAGATATTGCTGAACGGGTAAATCTGGATATTTCTACAATTTCACGTGTAGTAAACGGTAAGTATGTACAAACGAATTTTGGGGTTTATGAACTGAAATATTTTTTCAGCGAAGGACTTGAAACCGAAAGTGGAGAGGAGGTTTCCAGTCGTGAAGTTAAGAATGCTGTACAAGAAATCGTAGATAATGAAGATAAACAGAAGCCATTGAGCGATCAGGCTATAGCCGAACTTTTGAAGGAACAGGGATACAAAGTGGCTCGTAGAACTGTTAGCAAATATCGGGAGAAGTTAAATATTCCTGTTGCCCGTCTTAGAAAACAGATTATGTAAGTGAAAGAGAAAGCCTGACTATTTCCCACCACGCTCGGTAGGTAGTCAGCCAAACGATAAAGCCTCCCATCAGAATTATATAAAGCCCAGCTGTACCAAATAAATATGCTATAGGACGCGAAGCTTTAAAGCGTGCAATATCTATTGAAGTAAAAATAAAACTCAGCAAGAATATAAATACTGTTAATGCACTACTTAAAATGATGATCTTGCTACTGCTTCCGGCAGAAAAGCTGGCAATGGAAATCGTTGCAGTAATAAAATTGAGATGTAAAGGCCAAGCATAAATAGTAGCAACCTGAGTTGCAGAATTCATCTTCCTGTAGCTTAAATAGAGCCAGAGAATACTTACCAGAGATAAGGCTAAACTTGCAGTTAGCGAACAGCTAAAGATTGCCATAGGTCCGTTACCGAATGCTTCCAGGACAGGAAAATGGTAGAATAAGGCATCCTTACCTGTGGGTGACCAGAATGCAGAGAATATGGCAAAGAAAGAGGCTGAAACTAGAAGGGTGTTTTGAAGGATAACTAGAGACGCCGGTAGAGGAGAGCGGATTTGGCGATGAAAAATATCATCAATAAAAAATTTATGTGCACCGAAGTAACGAAATAGTGATTTTCGATATAACGGGCTGCTATTGTAGTGTAAGGCAGCCATCCCCCAAACGGCAAATAATATTATTACAGGGATAGCAGAATTCTCTTGTGAGGGGAGCGATTCTTTAGGTACGGGGAAAACGGCCTCGGAATTATTTGTCAGTGAATATATTGTGGATTTTAACTGCGGATATTTTTTTAGCATTGAGAAGAGCCAATGGCTATCCACAAAAATTGGTTTTGAACCGGAAGGTGTTGCTTCGATAAACCGCTTGAAGGGGCTTATATACCCACTAATATTCTTTGATGGATAAAACAGGTAGCCCCCGATAGTCGAATCTTCTGGCAGTGTAATTGAGTGCAGATTACTTGCAGTAACTCTTACCGTATAGATATAAAAATTTGTTGAAATTACATTTTGTGAAGGTTTACGATTGGTTGTAAAATAAATCTTCTGTGGACCAGCTTTCTGCAGTTGATCAACAAAAGGTCTTATTGCTCTGAGAAATTTTGGCTGATTTATTGCTCCATATTTAAACAGTCCAATTGCTTGTACCGATGGATGAGTTAAGTAGGCCGAAGCCTTGGTTTCTATCTGGCGGATAAGTGAAGAATCAGGATCGGAAAACGTTAGTGCCACTGGGTAAGCAATCCCCAGATCACCGAAGACTTGGAAGTTCATTGTATTAATTGTTTCCCAAACTTTCGGTGATGGGGGCGAAGAGACCTCAATGAGTGAAATGCCCATTTCGTGCATCTGCCTGAGCTGGTTGACGGCCTGATCGTCATTAGCCGGGGTATCCCATTTAACACCAAGGGTTTGCTGCGCATAGGCAATATGATGGCCTAGCGCCAGAAACAGTAAGAACGAAATTAATGCAAAACGAAAATGAGATTTCACCAATTTTTAGAAAAGAGAGTCGCTATTATTTAGGATCGATAGTTTTTTCAATGGGAAGTTCGGAGGTCTCTTTAAAGCTGCTCAATACCACATTTGATCGGCTCTTGCTGACCCCTTCCCAGGATTGAATACGTGAGAGTAATTTTTCGAAAGAAGCCGTATTCTCTGTTCTAATTTTTAGGATGTGAGAGCCGTCACCTGTGATAGAGTGGCATTCCAGGATTTCCGGCTCGTTGCCGGCATTTTCTACAAACTTTGGATAGTTGTCGGAACCATCAACCTCGACAAATACAAAAGCAGTGATATCAAAATTAAATCGCTTGGAATCTAAAAGAGCATGGTAACCCGTAATTAATTCCTTCTCTTCTAACTTTCGCATTCTTTCTGATACAGATGGGACCGACAGATGAACGATTTCAGCAAGTTTGTTGCGCTGGGCTCTGCCGTCGCGCTGTAGATGTTTTAATATTTTTAAATCGATTTCGTCTAAGCCTTGAGACATGATTTTTATCCTTAATTATCTATGTTTGTTCGAAAATAACTTTAATTAGTTAGGATATCAAGCTAAAAATAACGTATAATTTTTATATTATGATGCCTGATAGATAATGACCAAAGTTAAAATTTCTGGTTCAAACCTTTCATAAAACTCTTTTATCTTTAGCCAAACAAACCAACGAAAGAAAAGATAATATATTCCATGCTAGACGTCACTTATATTCGAGAATATGCTGATAAGGTAAAACAGGCTATGCGCGATAAAGGGGAAGAACATCCCGAAGTGGTCGATGAATTAATTGATATAGATGAAAAGTGGCGTTCGCTGGTACAGCAGGCTGATGAGTTACGCAATGAAAGTAACACAAAAGCCCAAAAAATTGGTGAGCTTATGGGGCAGGGTAAAAAAGAGGAAGCCCAGAAAATCATCAAATATACTAGCAAGTTGAAGGATGACATAAAGGAGATGGAGGAGGATCTGCGATCGCTGAAGGATGAGCGAGACGATTTAATGCTTCGTATCCCCAATGTTCCTCACGAATCGGTACCGGTGGGACATTCTGAAGAAGAAAATGAGGTTTTTAAAACGTGGGGTGAACCCAATAGAGAAGAGTGGCGCAAACCGCATTGGGATCTGGTTGAAGAAGACGGCTGGATTGATTTTAAACGCGGTGCCAAGGTCACGGGAGCGGGCTTTCCTTTCTATGTGGGCCCCATTGCTCGGCTCCAGCGATCGCTCATCAATTTTTTCTTAAATAAGGCGACTGAAAATGGCTTTAAGGAATTGCAGGCACCGTATTTTGTGAATGAGGATTCGGCGCGGGGCACCGGACAAATTCCCGACAAAGAAGATATGATGTATGAAATTCCTCGGGATGAGTTTTTCGCTATTCCTACGGCCGAAGTTCCGGTTACTAATTTCCATCGGGATGAAATTTTAGCAAAAGAAGACTTGCCTATTTATTATGCCGCTTACACCCCTTGCTGGCGCCGTGAAGCCGGATCGTATGGCAAAGATGTGCGCGGACTCAACCGACTGCACCAGTTTGACAAGGTAGAGCTGGTAAAGATTGTGCATCCCGATACGGCATATGATGAGCTTGAGAGCCTGCGAGAATATGCCGAATCGCTGCTTCAGGATCTGGAAATTCCATACCGTACCTTACTGATGTGTACCGGAGATATGGGTTTTACGCAGAGTAAAAAATATGATCTCGAAGTTTGGAGTTCGGGTCAGCAGCGTTGGCTGGAAGTTAGCTCTTGTTCAAACTTTGGTAGCTTTCAGGCCCGCCGGATGATGCTTCGGTATCGAAAAGAAAATAAGGATACTGCCATGGTGCATACGCTTAATGGCTCGGCTTTGGCGCTACCCCGGGTTGTGGCTGCTATTTTAGAGCAGTATCAGACAGAGGACGGAAATGTGGCCGTGCCCGAGGTTTTACAGCCGTTTATGGGTACTGATGTAATTAAACTTTAGTTATAAATCCTTCAAAATGGATAATAAATTTTGGGGAGAAGTATCACTTCAAGAAAGTAAAATACAGTATTTTTCTCTCGGGGATTTACACCTTTGGTTACGCTTTCAGGATGAGGAGATATGGATTGCCCACGGTTATAGCGGAGAGTTAATAGGAACAATACAAGATAAGAAACCGCCAAAAGACGTCGAATGGTCACGTTGGGCAATGAAGGTTGTGTCTGGTGATATTAGGATTCAACCTGTGTTTCCTGATTTGCCGCTTGTTGTCAATTCAGAATATCCACTGAAGGTGAGTCCGGAAACCCAGATACAGATATATACAAGAATACCTGTTTGGATTAGGATCGAACAAGCAAAAACGGATTATCAGTTAACCGAGCTGCCGGCGGTAAAACTTTCGCGAACATGGTTTGGAACCCCTATTGAGGGAGAATTATGTTATCATGCGATGACCAGGGCTCGACGTGATCTGTCTAAAATTGATAAAAAATCGTATCTGGTAACATGTCCAATTTTTGTTTCAAATAAATCTATGGAAGAGCTTAATTTCGAACGGTTTTGTTTTCGGGTAGAACGATTAAGTATCTATGAGCATAACGATGAATTTTGGGCAGATGAAACGAGGATCATTTATCACGGAGAAAATTTAAATAGTGATATTATTATGGCGGGCAAGTTGCCTGAGGGGATACAAAAAAAACAGCTGCTGACCAAGCCTCGCAAAGAAATCAAAAAAAGTCTGGCTACTCGTACTTTTAAACGCTTTTTTCAAACTCATTTTTAAATCCAGCCGGTGGGTTAGTTTATGGAAATACTACTTCAGAGCTCATTTTTTAGTATATATAAATATATCTCCAGGGAGCATTTTCAAGTTCTTATTAAAGTAGTACTTATTTTAGTTATCACTTTGCCGGTATTACTTGGAATTCGTAAGTGGGCCAACCATTTTTTCAGTAAAAAATATGCTCCGCATTATGGAATGCTTGCCGGGAAGCTTTTTTTCTATACCGGCTTAGTCATTACGATCGTGACCGTAATGGATCAGCTGGGAATAAGTTTGGCGCCGTTGTTGGCCGGAGCTGGTATTATTGGAGTGGCGCTTGGTTTTGCTTCGCAGACGAGCGTATCAAATATAATAAGTGGATTATTTTTGATAGCTGAACAACCGTTCAAGGTCGAAGATGTTATCAGTGTGGGAAATACGATTGGAATCGTGATGTCTATAGATGCTCTTTCAATTAAAATCCGCACCTTCGATAATAAGTTTGTACGGATCCCAAACGAGACGATCATCAAAAATGAAGTTACCAATCTTACGCGATTTCCCATCCGTCGCTATGATGCCAAGATATCGGTCGCTTATAAAGAGGATATTGGACGTGTGAGGGACATTTTGTTGGATGTAGCCGAGAAAAACCAGTACTCACTTAGCGAACCCGAACCGCAGATTATTTTTGATGCATTCGGGAGTTCTTCGATAGACCTCGACTTTAGGGTATGGGCGCCGGTGAGTGATTGGCTTGCAGTTAAAAATACGATTCAGGAAGAGGTTAAAAAGAGGTTTGATGAAGAAGAAATTGAGATTCCATTCCCCCACGTCTCGTTGTATGCGGGATCGGCTTCCAAACCACTGGAAGTTGAAATGGTTCAAAAAAGGGAAGTGGGAGAAGAAGAGGCAAAATCCACTCAGTAATAGAGACCTTTGAAAAACCAGAGATTGATCAATAAGGTCGGTTTTGCAAAGGCCTCTAATAAGTACTCTGACTGTTTATATTACTGCTGACTGCTTTATAGATGAAATAAATCCCCAAAATGATAAGCGCTACAATGAGTATGGTTCCCCAAAAAATATAAGCTAAATAGGGTATGATTAGTACAGCGAGCAGACTAAACAAAAAACGAACCGGATTTGAGTAGAAACTGTAAAGGTTTAAACCATTTCTGAGAAGTCGTAATAAGCGTGCCCACATATCAACTCGTGTTTGTTTACAATTAAAATAGGTTTACGGGAATGCTGGTAAATTGATTCACTTTTTAATAGAGTTGGTCTTTACGGTTCTTTTGTCATCAACAAATAAAAAGTTATGAGTAAACTTCGCATGGGAACCAGTGGTTGGTCTTATGATAATTGGATTGGAAAATTTTATCCCGATGGGACAAGCAAAAGTGAAATGCTTGATTATTATGTGTCACAGTTTAATTCGGTGGAAATTAATGCCACATTTTATCGGCTGCCATTTGAAAACATGGTAAAGGGTTGGCGAAATAAAGCTCCTGATGATTTTTCCTATTCGGTGAAAGGGAATCGGCGAATCACCCATTATAACAAGCTGCAGGATATCGATGATTACCTGCAGCGATTTCTTGAACGCATCCAACAGCTAGGACCTGCTCTTGAGACTATATTCTGGCAATTCCCCCCGAGTTTTGAAAAAGATGTAGATCGGCTGGAAAATTTTGTACGAAAGCTACCGGAGAAACCACGGTTTGCCTTTGAATTTCGGGATACCTCTTGGCTGGATGATGAAGTTTATCAATTGCTGGAAGAGCACAATAGTGCAATGGTCTGGCAAAGTTCGGGGACATTTCCCGATGATTGCACGGTCACTGCCGATTTTATTTATATTCGTTTTCACGGCTTGGAAGGAGGGTATAAATATTCGTATTCAAAGTCGGATCTTGAGCCTTGGGCCGATATTATCCAAAAACAGTTGAATGAAGAAAGGGATGTTCATGTCTATTTTAACAATACCGGCGGCAATGCTGCAAAGAGTGTTGAGATGATGAAGAATCTGCTCGGCTAGAATGAAGATAGCCGATAAAAATTACGAAGCTACGGCAAACATTTCTTGCTCCTTAAAATTCATCAAAAGCTCGATGATGGGATCCATCTCTTTTTCTTTCATAATCTCGGCTCGCAACTGCCGGCTGTTGCGAATCCCTTTTAAGTATTGCCCGTAATGTTTTTTCATGATGATGACTCCGTAGCGCTCTCCATGGTGCGCAACCGATTTCCGGAGTTGTTCGGCGCAAAGTTCAACTCGCTCTTCTACTGAGGGTTCCGGTAGCAATTCTCCGGTCTCCAAATAATGTTTGGATCGTTCAAAAATCCAGGGATTACCAATAGCTCCCCGGCCAATCATCACGCCGTCAACGCCCGTTTCGTCAAACATCCGTTTTACATCCTGTGGCGACGTAACATCTCCATTGCCAATGATAGGAATTTCGAGTCCGGGTGTATTTTTCACATATTTCAGATAGTCCCAACGGGCATCGCCCTTATACTTTTGACTTCGGGTACGGGCATGGATAGCTAATGCTTGAATCCCAACCGACTGCAGACGCAAAGCGACTTCTCTAATCTTAATTGTACGATCGTCCCAGCCAAGTCGGGTTTTTGCCGTGACCGGTATTCCATCAACAGCGTTTACAACTGTTTCGGCCATGCGTTGCATCATATCAAGATCTCGCAGACACCCGGCGCCGGCACCTTTCTTGGCAATTTTATAAACGGGGCACCCAAAATTGATATCTATGACATCGGGATTTTCGTTTTCGGCTACTTTGGCCGCTCCTTCCATAGCTTCCTCTCGACCACCGAAGATCTGCACGCCAAAGGGACGTTGTTCTTCGGTAAAATCCATTTTATGTAACGCCACATCCTGATCCCGGACGATCGCTTCTGAACTGATAAATTCTGTATATACTACACTTGCACCTTTCCGCCGGCAGATAGAGCGGAAGGGAGAGTCGGTTACATCTTCCATTGGAGCAAGCAGAATGGGGTTATTGCCTAAATCCAGATTATCTATCTTCATACCCAGATTATGTTTAGATTTTTTTTAAGAGCAATAAATATATCGAATATTTTTTCGAAGTACGAAAGCTGAGTAAGTTTCAATTTGAAATCACGACTTACTAGTCATTTCATCATTAAACACTTATATTAATTAGCCCGAAATTGGGACATATTAATTGAATTTATAACTAGGAGTAACGCTATGGCATTAGCAACAAAAAGTATTGAAGAGCTACTTGGGGATGAAGCTGAAAATTTGCTGACTCACGAATGTGAAACGATATCAAAAGAAAAACTACATATACCGAGTCCGACATATGTTGATGATTTGGTATATGCCTCGGATCGCAGCCCGCGGGTTTTGAGGAGTTTGCAAGCCCTTTTGGATCATGGAAGATTAGGAGGCACAGGTTATGTATCAATTTTGCCGGTTGATCAGGGCGTAGAACACTCTGGTGGGGCTTCATTTGCACCCAACCCGGATTACTTCGATCCCGAAAAAATTGTTGAACTTGCTATCGAAGGTGGATGTAATGGTGTTGCTTCTACGTTTGGCGTATTGGGTTCGGTTGCCCGAAAATATGCCCACAAGATTCCGTTTATTGTAAAAATTAATCATAACGAGTTGATGACCTATCCAAACACCTACGACCAGATTATGTTTGGATCGGTAGAACGGGCTTTTGATATGGGGGCCGTGGCCGTTGGTGCAACAATCTATTTTGGATCGAAAGAGTCGGATCGACAGATTCAGGAAGTTGCCAAGGCTTTTGAGCAGGCTCACGAATTGGGAATGGCCACCATCCTGTGGTGCTATACCCGAAACTCTGCCTTCAAAGTGGATGGTACCGATTACCATTCCTCTGCAGATCTAACGGGACAAGCAAACCATTTGGGAGTTACTATCCAGGCCGATATCATAAAGCAAAAGCAAGCGACTAATAATGGCGGTTATAAAGCTTTGAATATGGGCGATTCTTCCTATGGCAAGCTTGATGAACGAATTTATACGGAATTAGCAACTGATCATCCTATTGATTTAACTCGTTATCAGGTGGCTAATTGCTATATGGGGCGGTCTGGTCTTATTAATTCTGGCGGAGCATCCGGGGATAATGATTTTGCTCAGGCAGTTCGTACTGCAGTCATTAATAAGCGAGCCGGCGGTATGGGACTTATCAGTGGTCGTAAGGCATTTCAGCGCCCGATGGAAGAAGGTGTAAAATTGCTTAATTCTATACAGGATGTATATTTGGATGAAAATATAACGGTCGCATAATTATAAACTTCCGCTTTTGGGCCTTATGGATACTTATCCCATAAGGCCTTTTTTATGAAATTGTTGAATCCTATTTACGTTTTTTACACTATAGTTTAAAACTAATTGGTATAAGAGACAGTTTTTGATATCAGTATATTCCATAATATCCAGTAATAGATTACTTGTCTGATAATAAATCTCACATACAACAAGACCCGAAAAGTTATTTTTCTAAAAAATATCTTTTTATTTCTATTGGCCTAAGTGTGGCCACGATGGCGTTTGTCATTTATTTGACTTATACGCCCGGGGTACTTAAACATCTTAAACCTAAGCGTTTACCGGGTATATTTATTGCTCTTGTCGTTTCTTTTTTACGCCTGTGGTTTGCTGCTGCCAAAATCCGATATTTATCTGAGAAACAACTAGGATGGATAGCTTCTTTTCGGGTGATGCTGAGCTGGGATTTTACTTCATCAGTGACACCTTCGACAATTGGCGGAGCTCCTATGGCTACTTATGCTCTTACCAAAGAAGGATTTAGGCTTGGCCAATCTACCGCTATTATACTTTACAGCGTCCTGCTAGATCAGCTTTGGTTTGCACTAGCGGTTCCCATACTGCTTATTGCCGGGATGTTTTTTGAGGTAGTGCCCGAAAGCATCGGGATGCTGGGGTATGCTACAATGATACTCTTGTATATTGGACTGCTAAGTTATGCCGGGCTGATGGCCTATGGGGTATTGAAAAATCCCAATGCTATAAAGAAAGTGGTAAATTTTGTTTTTAGGCTTCCTTTTCTGCGTCGTTGGAAACACAAAGTAAGTGATGAGACTGATAATTTGGTAGAATATTCTCACGAACTTCGTAAAAAACCGAAGAGCTTTTTGCTTAAAGCTTTTTTCCTTTCTACGATGTCATGGTTATGTCGAGTTGCTTTGCCTACTATTGTGGTGCTGAGTTTGCTGCCCGCTGATGCGATCCTTTCGGTGTTAAGAAGCCTTGCCATGAATTTAGCTTTTCTCATTATGCCGACCCCGGGTGGTAGTGGCGGTGTAGAGGGATTGTTTGCCATTTTCCAAGGCCCATTAATAGACCGCAAAGCTTTTATTGGGTTAGCCGTATTTGCCTGGCGCATTATCAGTTATTATATAAGCATCGGACTGGGAATGATGGCTACGACATGGTACATAAATCGGTCCGTAATCGATAATATTGAGAGTGACAAAGAAGAAAGCGTGAAAACAGACTTATCATCTAAATCTGCTTAATGTATGCCTAAAGATCGAATACAATATGTATGTGATGAATGCGGGCATACCTCTACTAAATGGCTGGGCAATTGTCCCAATTGCGGTAGCTGGCACACCTTTAAAGAATTCAGGGTTGAGCGTAAGACTAAAAAGCAAAGGGAGCATAAGGGCAAAGTTGATGGGCTCAGGGAATCTCATCCCCCACAAAAACTGGATGATATTGATGCTGATACCGAAGACCGTTTTTTAAGCAGAATACCTGAATTAGACCGGGTTTTGGGTGGTGGATTTGTGCCGGGTTCTTTTGTGCTGATTGGCGGTGATCCCGGCATTGGGAAGAGTACTCTCACGCTGCAGATTGGTAAATCCCAGCCGGATATGGAGATTCTTTATTGTGCGGGCGAAGAATCAGCGGGACAAATAAAGCAACGAGCCAAAAGACTCGGCGTCAATTCCGACAATTTTTATATCTATACCGAAACGGATATCAACAAAGTGTTGAGCGAAGCACAGAAATTGAACCCTGACTTGCTGGTTGTTGATTCCATACAAACCGTCTATCGGACGGAGTTAACGAGTATGGCCGGAAGTATTCAGCAAGTCAAGGAATGTGCAGCCCTACTGCAGCAGCTTGCTAAAAAACAGAATATCACAACACTGGTAATTGGACATGTTACCAAGGATGGAGCAATTGCCGGTCCTCGAGTACTTGAGCATATGGTGGATACCGTACTCCAATTCGAGGGAGATAGTAATTATAATTATCGGATGTTGCGCAGCATCAAAAATCGGTTTGGTCCGGCGCAGGAAGTGGGTGTTTTCGAGATGAAAGAATCGGGGCTTGAAGATGTACTGAATCCTTCTCAATTATTTCTTTCGGAATATAATAGCAAGGTTAGCGGAAATGCCGTTATTTGCTCGATTGAGGGCTCTCGTCCGCTACTCGTTGAAGTTCAGGCCTTGGTGACGCCTAGCAACTATGGGACGCCCCAGCGAACGGCTAATGGCTTTGACCATCGTCGCCTTTCAATGCTGTTGGCTGTACTGGAAAAAAGAGGGGGATACCAATTTTCCGGGCAGGATGTTTATCTCAATATCGCAGGCGGGCTTAAGGTGAATGATCCTGCGGCAGATTTAGGTGTTATTTCGGCTTTAGTATCCAGCTTTTTGGATAAACCAATATCCAGTAAAATTGCCTTTTTAGGTGAAGTAGGGCTTGGTGGGGAAGTTCGCGCTGTTAATAAAATTGATCACCGATTAGGAGAAATTCAAAAACTAGGATTTAAGCAGGCTATTATCCCTGGCGCAAACAGCCCACAAAGAGATGACAAGATGAGAGTAAGTGGGGTTTCGAATATTATGAATTGCATAAAAAAAGCCCTTTAGTCTTGTACTAAAGAGCTTTTTAGAAGAGAAAGATCGTTCTTAATACTGGTGACGTTGACGGCGTCGTTGTTCACGAATACTTTTCTTCAAAGCCTCACGACGTTCTTTAGAAGGCTTGGTGTACTGTTGACGTTCTTTGTATTCATTCAGAATTCGTGAACGAGTCACCAATTTTTTAAAGCGATTGATCGCTCGATCAATACTTTCATTATCTTTTACTTTAACTCCTACCATAAAATGTTGATTAATTTTCTTTCAATTCGTGGAAGCCAAATATAAGCATCTTTTTGGAAATGTGCATAATCTTAGCAAATTAAAAATGCTGGTTGTTCCGGGGGTTCTCATATCAATTGCAGACAAAGCTCCATAGTTCTGGAAAATAAGTGACCCATCTTATTTGGAGTAGAATTCTTATCACTAATCAAGTACTTCCGGATTTACAATCAACTGTTGTGGGATACTACCGGGGTGGATTCCCAAACCAAAGAGGGCATAATCATATTTGGCTGGATCGTCGGGATCGAGTAGTCGAAGTGCGTGTGTCAATTCTTTAACCGCCCACCAATCGTTATAAGTGCGAGATAACATGCCCAGTACACGGGATTGCCGAGCGACATGAACATCCAGCGGTACCATTAGCTCTGATTGTGGGATAAAATCCATCAGTCCCAAATCGACCGGACTTTCTTTGCGAACGGCCCAGCGAAGATACAGGTATAGTCGTTTACAAGAGCTTTTTTTGTCGGCGTTGGAAATATGTTTGTGGGTTCGCTGGGGAGCTTCGGGATGCTGTGCAAAAAACTGTTCGTGGAAAATCGTCATCAATGGCCGCCCGTCTTCTTTTGCCTGTTCGTAGCAATATTCCCAAAAATGCTCGAAAGAATTCCATTTTAGCAAAATTGACTGCAGGATTTTTGTCAGCCATTTAATATCGATCGGTTTAAAAGTGCGATGTTTGAATCCCTCGAAACGGCGCTCATCGCGATCAGAAAAATTGGTGATAAATTCGGTGGGATGATGATCCATTCGATCCAGTAGGTCTTGCACCTTTCGGATTACGATATCACGACGTCCCCAAGCCATGATAGCCGCAAAAAATCCTGCAAGCAGTTGGTCTTCTTTATCATCGAAAGCGTGCATAAAAAGAACCGGATCAGAATCGATGTAATTTGGCTGTTCGATACGATCCACCCACTTGTCCAGGAATGGCTTAAGCTTCTTGATTTGTTTTCTTGAGCGTTTTTCGAGCGTGAGTGGCACTGTCTAAATCTCCAGCTGTTGCTGACCTTTATTCAAATTCATCAATTTTTCAGTAAGTCTGCGATTCGCTTTAGGAAAGGGATAATCCGCAAGCTCCCCGATAGGTATCCAGCGTACTTCCTGGCTGCTTTTTGGTTCGGGTGTTCCGGCTTCCAGATCACATAAATAAGCATGCATAGTGATTTTAAAATGGGAGTAGGCATGATCAAGTTTCATAAACGGTTTGCGGATGGAGACTTCAACGCCAAGTTCCTCTTTTAGCTCCCGTTTCACAGTGTTTTCCATATCTTCATCGTTCTCTTGTTTGCCGCCGGGAAACTCCCAAAGCCCGCCCAGCATAACATCTTCCCGCCGAAGAGAGATTAACACTTCACCATCCTCATTGAAAATAATACCAACACCAATCTGGTGGTGGGGTCGCTTTTTAGCCGGTGATTTGTAGGGTATTTCTTCGGTCTTGGCGGTTTTATAAGCAACGCAGTTGGCTTGCAGAGGGCAGTTTGCACAATTCGGGTTAGCAGGCGTACATACCATCGCCCCAAGCTCCATCAGGGCTTGATTAAAATCGCCGGGTCGGTCTTCGGGGATAAGGTCATCGGCATATTCCTGGATTGTATTCTTCGTTCGACTACTGCGAACGTCATCTTCAATTCCATAATAACGGCTAAGTACCCGGATTACATTGCCATCAACTACCGCATGTTTTTTTTGGTAAGCGATACTGAGCACGGCTGCAGCCGTATAAGGGCCCACTCCTTTTAGTTTGTTAATTTCTTTCCAATTGTTGGGCACTTGTCCATCAAATTCGTCTGCTACGAGTTTGGCAGCATCATGCAGGTGACGAGCACGACTGTAGTAGCCGAGCCCTTCCCAAACTTTTAGCACTTCTTGTTGATCGGCCTCTGCCAGATCATAGACCGTAGGAAAGTGATCGATAAAACGTTTATAGTAGGGCATCGCCTGATCCACCCGGGTCTGCTGAAGCATAATTTCGGAGAGCCATATTTTATAGGGATCGCCACAATCCCGCCAGGGTAAATCGCGCTTATTCTTGTTGTACCAAGCCAGTAATTTGGATTGTAAATCTGTATTATTCAATAGACTGAATTATAATCAGTGATTATGAATACCGCTTATTGATTGGATGACGTATCTTGCTGACTGGATAGGTCAACGACCTTTATGTTTACATCAACGGATTGGGCCGCTCCATATTGATCCGTAGCAATAACACGGAATTTGTTTTCGCCCACTTGCCGGGCGGTAGGTGTCCAGCTGAACATGCCCGTTTTTTCATTAATCGAAGCCCCATCCGGTAAATCAACCCCGAGGAATCGAACTAAGTGCTTATTCATTCCATCCGGATCTACGGCATTAATGGGCAGCGTAAATTTTTCGCCTACGGGAATACTAATTTGCCGTATAGGGGCAAATCGAGGTGGAGCGTTGAATGATTTAACTTCAATATTGAAGCTGGTGCTGTCCACCTGTCCATTGCTTGCAGTTGCAAATATCTTGACACGGTGATTTCCAATATCGTGGGAGGTGGGTTGCCAGTAAAAGCTTTCGCCACGCACTTTTGCATTTTTAATATCATCTGACTGATAACTAAACTGCACAGCATTGGCCGGAACGTTTTGCTTTAATTGGATAGGTAAAAGTATCGGTTTAGAATAGGGGGTAATCTTATTCGGTATATCCTGCAGCAACAAAGAACCGTTAAAGTTTGGTGAGGAATTTGTAGCAGCTAATGAGCTTGACTGATTCGTCGTTTTAATTCTGCTGATTTTATTATACTCTGAAAGCCAAAACTCTCCTTTTGTTACGGTAAAAAAGTTGCCGGCACTTCCATCCTTTTTCCAAAGTTGAATTTTTCGATTCTTATAAGAAGTCCACAATCGGTTGGAGTTCCCTTTGATAATAAGCCAGTCTTTCCAGGCTTCCATCTTTTTTATCGGTTCATTAATGCTTCCCAGCTTTGACAAATTGCCCGAGGCGTCGATATCGTAGATATTTCCGTCGTTATCCGATCCGAATAGGGAATCGTTAATCAGATAAATTTTTGTAAGCTTTTTATTAAGATTGAATTCCTTAGCAAGGGTAAGCTTCCCGTCTTTGTAATTTAATTGGAATAGTTTTTGGGCGGTTGACAGAGCAAAAAGCTGATCGGTAGTTACTTCGAGGTCTACAATATTTTCATTGCTCAATTTTGAGTGAGCAACCAAATCCATTGTCGAATCCACGGCAGCCGGACTTTTTAGCGAGAGTCTGCCCAGTCCTTTATTACCCAAGGCTACATAAAGATTATCTTCAATTCGTTTTGCATCCCGGGGATTGGAAGGGAGCATGGTTGAAGAATAAACGCCAAGCACCGATGTAGGTTCCAATACCGTTAATCGCCTGCTGTTGCCAAAAAGATAGGCGAAACGAATATCCGCGGTAACTTCGTGACCTCGCTGCTCCATCCCTGTTGAAGAGTATAGCCACTGCAAGGTATCCGGTTGCGTACGGAAGACGACCATGCCTTCCGTATCTGAAAGAACATACATGTGGGCCGGAGAACTTCCCATCGCCAGAACCGAAGGAATCTCCATCACAAAAGAATAATCTTTTTGAAGCTTAGGCTGTGCTTTGGCCTTGCCAGCCAAGGCCGTAAAACCAATAAAAAGGGTAGTAATTGTTAACCAAAAGTTTTTCATAAACTATAACCAATGATGTCTTTGATACCAGTGAATTGTGCGAGAAATTCCTTCTTCCAGCGAATACTCAGGATCATAGCCAAGTTCGCGTTTAGCTTTTTCGCTGGTACATGTCCATTCTAAAATTAATTCTTTTGCTTTCTCCCGGTTTAGAACGGGATAGATCCCAAAAAATGATCCGGCTTTTTCAATTATCCCGGCGATCTTTTTTACGTACTTCGGTTTTATATAGATCGGGACAGTTTTTTTACCCAATACTCTGGATGCAGTTCCGCGGATTTGATTCCAGCTATAAATCTCGTTGCCCGTTATAAAATAGGTGCTAAGTCCAGGTTTTTTATATTGAGCAGCCTTTAGAATTCCCTGCACAACATCCCCCACATAAACCATCGATATTTTCGGATGTTCGCCATCCCCAATAATCGGACAAATGTGTTTATCCACCATTTTAAAAAAAGAATAAATTTGATCTTCGCGGGGCCCGTACACGGCTGGGGGACGCAATACAGTAATAGATATTGAATCATCCGCCAACTTCTGGATCATCTGCTCCATCTGCATCTTTGATTTGCCGTAAGAACTCACCGGCATCATAGGCACTTCTTCATTCACAGATCCATTTTGACTAGGACCAACCGCTGCCAATGATGAGAGTACTACAACCTTTGGGATGCCTTCTTTTTGTGCGGTGCGTAGCAAATTTTCGGTTGCATCCACATTGGCATGCTCGAATTCTTCGTAGGTTGGGGCTTTTACCCGGCCTGCAAGATGGAAAACGACATCAACATCTTTAACCGCCTTTTTTAGTGTCGAAAGATCATCAAGGTCACCCTTAACACGTGTAAATGGTTTGCCTTTGAGCCATTTTTCGTTATTTCGAATAAGGCAGCGTATCTCCGAAAAATCATCTAGTTCGATCAATCTGTCAACTAAATGACTTCCAATAAAACCTGTACCACCAGTTACGAAGGCTTTCATCAAATTTTGTATATTTGGGGGCTTTGTTAAATGTAATTATACAATAACAAATTTATAGACGTTAAGATACAAATCTCAATGATGTATTGGAAAATTTATGAGTGAACTGCGAGTCGCAATTTTTACCGGAAATTATAATCATATCCAAGATGGGGTATCGCTGACGTTAAACCGGTTGGTAGCTTTTTTAGAAGAAAAAGGTATTCCTGTTATAGTATTTGGTCCGACGATTGAAAATCCTGCTTTAGATCATGAAGGGGAATTCGTTTCGGTACCTTCCATTCCTATGCCGGGTCGCCCGGAGTATCGGGTTACAGTAGGATTTCCGGAGTCGGCCCAGAATAGGCTGCGCGAATTTAACCCAACTCTTGTTCACCTTGCGACCCCTGATGTTCTGGGATTTCGCGCTATGCGGTGGGCTCAGGCCAATAATATTCAGATAGTTGCCTCCTATCACACTCATTTTACCAGCTATTTGAAGTATTATAATTTGGATATGTTGAAAATGCTTGGGTGGAAGTATTTGGCGTGGTTTTATAGCCAGTGCAAACATGTGTATGTGCCATCTCCTTCAATGGCTGATGAGCTAAATGATCAGGGAATTGATGAAGGTATCCGCATTTGGGCACGCGGGGTAAACACCGAGCAGTTTAGTCCTGATTTTAGGGATATGGAATGGCGCCGTTCTTTAGGGGTTACAGATACCGATAAGGTAGTCACTTTTGTCTCGCGATTGGTTTGGGAGAAAAATCTACAAACGTTTGTGGATGCCACAAAGAAATTGAAACAGAATCACGATGATATAAAAGTGATGGTCGTAGGAGATGGACCGGCTGAAAAAGAGTTGGAGCACATGCTCCCTGAAGCTCATTTTACTGGCTTTATAACAGGTGATGAGCTAAGCCGGGCTTATGCCAGTAGTGATGTTTTTCTTTTTCCATCCGAAACCGAAACTTTTGGAAATGTTACGCTCGAGGCAATGTCGAGTGGGTTGCCTTGTGTTGTTGCAGATGCTACCGGAAGTCGTTCGCTGGTTGAATCTGGAGTAAACGGCTATTTAGCTCCGCCAAGAGATACGATAGCTTTTGCAGAATGCGTGGCAAAAATTGCTGAGGACGAATCGTTATGGGAAAAGATGAGTAAAGCGGCCCGGCAGAAGGCGCTAGCCTATTCTTGGGAAAACGTTAACAATAAATTACTCGAAAATTACCGGGAAGCCTTGGAAGAACCACGTCCGGCATTTAAATTCTAAGGAATCTTATCGACGATTTAGTGAAAATATTATACGTATCACATACACATCCGCCTGAAGGGGAAATACTCGACAACGTTGGAGGCATGCAACGTGTCAGCCAACAGTTGATCCAGGAACTGAAGCAAAAAGAAGGAGTTGAGCTTTTCAGTGAAACGATTAATGTTTCCGGCAAAGGAAAAATTGCGTTACATACGTTGCAATTTTTGATTAAGGAGCTTTTTCAACTTCCGCATAAAATACGGGAAACCGGTGCCGATATTGTGCTATTTTCGTCTATGGTAACGGCAAGTCTGGCTTACTTTATTAAAGATAAAGTCTCTGTGCCGATGGTAACCATAAATCACGGCCGGGATGTGACTTTACCTTCTGAAATTTATCAATGGTTTGTCCCAAAAGTATTTGAAAGTTTGGATGGAGTGATATCCGTTTCTCGGGCAACCCGGTTAGAATGCATTAAACGTGGCATGAAGCCTGGTAAGGGGGTAGCATTGCCTAATGGAATCAATCTTAAAAAGTTACAAAACTTTCCGGATAAACAGACAGCACGAAATGAATTGGAAAGAGATTTTGATATTCCGCTGGAAGAACATTTTATGTTGCTTACCGTTGGACGAAAGGTTAAACGAAAAGGGCATGAATGGTTCATCCGCGAGGTGATGCCTAAACTCGATGAAGAAGTTCTTTATGTTACCGTGGGAGATGGGCCCGAATTCGAAAGTATTGAACGGGCCGTTGAAAATTCTCGTTATAAAAACCGTATTTTTTTACTGGGCCGACAGCCCGATGATATTTTAAGGAAAACATATGCTGCGGCAGATTTATTTGTGATGCCGAATATTCCCGTGGATGGGGATATGGAAGGCTTCGGAATTGTCTTGCTGGAAGCGAATATGGCAAAGACACCTGCCGTAGCCGCCGATCTTGAAGGCATAAAAGATGTGATAGCCCAAGGCGAAAATGGGTATCGGGTTCCCACTCTGGATGCCGATGAATTTGCGAGCAAAGTACATGAAATGCTTTACAATAAATTGGAACATTTATCCAAGCAAACGCGTAGTTACGTACAAGAACAATTTAGCTGGAAAAACGTTGCCCAGCAGTATATAGATTACCTCGAAACGGTAATCAAACGCCAAGCATCAGAAATTATACTAACTTAATTCATTATTTGATTGATGCTTAATATGGAAGTATATTTGCAACGATGAGCACTCTTCAAAAGCCGAAAAAAACAACGAATGGCCGATTCAAAATCTGAAGTAAAGACAAACGATATTTTTGCCAAGGCTTACGATTTTACCAAAGCCGAAGAAATCAAAGCCCAAGGTCTTTATCCCTATTTTAAGCCTCTCCAAGCCACTGATGGAACTACCGTTAAGATTGAAGGTCGTGAAGTAATTATGGCTGGGTCAAACAATTATCTGGGGTTAACGAACGATCCCCGCGTAATTGAGGCGGCTTGTGATGTGTTGAAGGTGTATGGTACGGGATGCACAGGATCACGGTATCTAAATGGTACGCTTGATTTACATTTAGAGCTGGAGGAAAAACTGGCAGAATTTATGCGCAAGGATGCCTGTGTGCTTTTTAGTACGGGTTACCAAACCAATGAGGGATCGATACAGACTATTGCCGGGCGGCAGGATATTATTTTTTCTGATAAAGATAATCATGCTTGTATTGTCACGGGTACGCTGGTTTCTAATGCCAAGACGATGCGTTATCAGCATAATGATATTGAGCAGCTCAAGATGCTCTTGGAGCGAGCGGATGAAGAAGCGGGAAAGTTGATTGTCAGCGATGGTGTTTTTTCAATGTCCGGTACGATTGCTAAAGTTCCAGAACTTGTAGAGCTGAAAGAGAAATATGGCGCCCGTCTTTATCTGGATGATGCCCACGCTATTGGTGTAATTGGAGAAGGCGGTCGTGGCTCCGCTTCCACATTCGGTATGATGGATAAGGTAGATTTAATTAGCGGAACTTTTTCAAAATCCTTTGCTTCGCTTGGAGGCTTTTTGGTAGGCGATCATGAAGTTATTGAGTATATTCGTCATAATTCGCCGGCACATATTTTCAGTGCTTCTATGCCTCCTGCCAATGTGGCCACTGTACTGAAGGCACTTGAAATCCTGCAGGAAGAGCCATGGAGACTCGAACGCTTGGAAGAAATTTCAGATTATATGCGAACCAATCTACGTGATATGGGATTCAATGTATGGAGTAGCCAAACTCCCATCATTCCTGTTGTGATAGGTGAAATGATTGACTGTTTCCAATTCTGGAAGGGCTTGTTTGAAGCAGGGGTCTATGTCAATGCTGTTGTACCTCCCGGGGTACCAAAGGGGCAATCACTTGTTAGAACCAGTTATATGGCTACGCATACCGATGAACATCTCGATCGTATTCTCGAAGCGTTCCGAAAAGTTGGAATAGAACAGGGTATCATTGATCAGAATGGTCATTCCTTACTAGAAACCGAATAAATGGCTCAGACAACAACTCAGCAACGAACGAACGGTATTACGCTTGTTACCACCAAAAAAGAGCGTAAGAAATTTATAGATTTTTCCTACGAACATTATGCTAATGATGAGCATTGGATTGCTCCACTGAAGATGGAACAGAAAAAGCTCATTGATGAGGATAATAATCCATTTTATGAAAACGGTGAAATTGCTCTTTTCCTGGCTGAGCAGGATGGTGAGGTCTGCGGACGAGTTGCTGCTATTCAAGACCGACGTTACAACGAACACCATGGCAATAAGACGGGGTTCTTTGGATTTTTTGAGTCTATTGACGATCAGTCAGTAGCTAACTTATTAGTGAAAGTTGCCGAGGATTGGCTGCGCGAACGTGGTCATACAGATATTCTGGGTCCGTCAAATCCTAGCATGATGGATGAGGTGGGAATTCTGGTTGATGGATTTGAATATGACCCAAGTATTATGATGCCATATCATAAGCCTTACTATGATAAGCTATTAAAGGGGACCGGCCTTTCTAAGGAAATGGATTTGTATGCATTCCGAGTATCCCAGGGCACGGTAAACCTGGATCGTATGTATCGTGCTGAAGAAATTGTGCGCCGGCGGATGCCCAAACTTAGGATTCGGGAAGTTGATCTTAAAAATATTGATCAAGAAGTTGAGATAGTGCGGCATATCTTCAACGAAGCTTGGTCTCGAAATTGGGGTTTTATACCGCTGACCAAGAAAGAACTGGAAGATCTGGCCGATGATCTTAAAATGATTCTCGACCCAAAGGTGGCTCATATCGCCGAAGTTAATGGCGAACCGGTAGCTTTTTCTATCGCGTTACCCGATTTGAACCAAGCCTTAAAGCATATGGATGGTACCTTATTTCCTACTGGGATATTCAAATTGCTTTGGCACCGACGCAATATTAACCAAATTCGTACGGCTTTGATGGGTGTTCTTCCCGAATATCAAGGTAGGGGAATCGACGCTTTGCTTCATAAAGAAGCTATCACTAAAGGACTTGAGGCCGGATACAAATCTTCGGAATTGGGATGGGTGCTTGAATCCAACAAAAATATGATCCGTGTGGCCGAGCGGATTGGAGCCCATATTGAGAAAACCTATCGCATGTACGGCAAGGACTTGTAAAGATTGGCATGAGATCGCCATTTAGCATCGACTAAAATGTTGATCTTGTAAAGCGTTTTATTATTCCTCCCTAGATTAAGTTTGAACTTATTTTAAGTTACGTTTCAAGCTCCGAAATCTCCCAAAAATTTACTACCTTTGAATGCCTGCACAGACTATGATGTTATTTGAAAAGGAATGAATTGTTTTGAACAAAATTATTGAAAACTATTATGAGTGAATACCGTACTGAAAAAGATTCAATGGGAGAAATTAAGGTACCAAAAGACGCTTATTATGGGGCACAAACCCAGAGGGCGATAGATAATTTCCCGGTTAGTGGGATTCGTTTTAGCCGTGGTTTTATAGAAGCTTTGGGCATGATTAAAAAGAATGCAGCCAAGGTGAATGAGGAGCTTGGAGAACTGGATCCAGGCATTTCGAAGGCCATCCAACAGGCGGCCCAGGAAGTAATTGAAGGGAGGTTCGATGATGATTTTGCTATTGATATTTTTCAGACGGGGTCGGGCACTTCAACCAATATGAATGGCAATGAAATTATTTCTATGCGAGCTAATGAACTCAAAGCCGACGATGTCGTAACTAAAATTCACCCTAATGATCATGTCAACTATGGACAAAGTTCGAATGATGTAATCCCAACGACTATTCGGTTGTCGGCTACCTTGGCTGTTTCCAATAATTTGATACCCGCGCTAAAACATCTGAAGGAAACATTCCGGGAAAAAGGTGAGGAACTAGCCGATGTAGTGAAGACCGGTCGCACTCACTTGATGGACGCTATGCCCGTAACCCTCAAACAAGAATTTGACGGCTATGCGCGCCAGCTTGAATTAGGCGTTGAGCGTCTGGAATCAACATTGGAGCGAGTTACCCAGCTACCTCAGGGGGGCACGGCCGTAGGAACAGGGTTGAACACTAATCCCCAGTTCGGGGCGAAAATGGCGGAAGCACTTTCCGAGAAAACAGGCATCGAATTTACAGAGGTAGAAAATCACTTCGAAGCCCAGGCTACTGTTGATACTCCGGTAGAGCTAAGTAGCCAGCTGAAGACGATTGCCGTTGGACTCATGAAAATTGGAAATGATTTACGCTGGATGAATTCTGGACCCAATAGCGGAATTGGTGAGATACATCTCGAGGCATTGCAGCCGGGTTCTTCAATCATGCCCGGTAAAATTAATCCCGTAATAGAAGAGTCGCTTGTGATGGTATGCACCCAGGTTATTGGAAATGATTCTGCTATTACTGTTGCTGGACAATCAGGTAACTTTGAATTAAATGTAATGCTGCCGGTTGTTGCTCATAACCTACTAGAGTCGATTAATATTTTGGGGAATGCGGCGCGAAATCTGGCAGATAAATCGGTTTCTCGATTATCAGCGAATAAAGAGCGAATTGCTGATATGGTAGGACGTAATCCTGTTTTGGTTACGGCATTAAATCCTCTTATTGGTTATGACAATGCTGCTAAAATTGCCAAAAAGGCATTTAAAGAAGGCCGGCCGGTTAAAGAAGTAGCTCGTGAAATGACTGATTTAAGTGATGAAGAGCTGGATAAGGCATTGGATCCCATTAAAATGACCAAAGGCGGATTTATGGAATAAGTTATATTTCTTTTATCCCATTAAAGATTGAACCATATATTTAAAACATTAAAAGTAGATTTTATATTTATGTTGCTATGGTTTGATAAATAAAAAATTTATCCTGCTGCTTGCTAGTAGTTAAACAGAAGAAAGAATATTATGGCACGTACAAAAACTAAAAAGAAACGTTCGTCGCAATCCAAGGAATCATCCAAAAGTTCATATTCTAAGAAGCAAAAGCAGGAGATATTGGGTGATTACAAGCTGGCGGTCAAAAGCCGGGAGACTTCCTATTTGGGACGTAAAGAAACACTTACCGGTAAGGCCAAATTTGGCATTTTCGGAGACGGAAAGGAGATGCCTCAAATTGCAATGGCCAAACATTTTCGCAACGGAGATTTCCGCTCCGGATACTACCGTGACCAGACGTTTATGATGGCTATTGGCCAGGTTACAGTACAGCAGTTCTTTGCTCAGCTATATGCCCACGCCAATCTGGATGAAGAACCACACTCTGGTGGGCGGCAAATGAATGCTCATTTTAGTACACGAAGTTTGGATGAAGATGGCAATTGGAAAGATTTAACGAAGATGAAAAATACATCCCCGGATATTTCCCCAACATCCGGACAGATGGCCCGATTGTTGGGTTTGGCACAAGCCTCAAAAATTTATCGTAATCATGATTCTTTATTAGAAAAAGAGGAATTTCAAAAGTTTTCTAAGAATGGAAACGAAGTTGGATGGGGCACAATCGGAGATGCAAGTACTTCGGAAGGCGTTTTTTGGGAAACCGTAAATGCTGCCGGTATACTTCAGGTACCAATGGTACTTTCGGTTTGGGATGATGGATATGGAATATCGGTTCCCAGAAAATATCAAACTACAAAAGAAAGTATTTCTGAAGCGTTGTCGGGCATGCAGCGGACTGAAGATAAAGAAGGGTTAGAAATCTTGACTGTAAAAGCTTGGGATTATCCGGCGCTGATGGAAACATATGAAAAAGCTGAAACTATTGCCCGTGAAGAGCATGTGCCCGTATTAGTACATGTTAAAGAGGTTACTCAACCTCAGGGGCACTCAACTTCTGGTTCCCACGAGCGCTATAAATCCGAAGATCGGCTGGAATGGGAAGAAGAGTACTGCTGTATCAATAAAACTCGGCAGTGGATGCTGGAGGAAGAAATCGCTTCAGAGGAAGAAATTGATAAAGTGGAAGAGGAAGCGAAAGCAGAGGTTAAAGATGCCCAGAAGGCTGCTTGGAAAACTTTTACTTCGGAGTTAAAGGAAGAAATGAAAGAAGTGGGGACATTGATCAATGAGATGGCCCAGCAAAGTTCGAATAGCGACGAGCTTCAAAAGATTAAAAAGGAAATGGAGACTCCGCTAGTTCCTCTTCGCAAGTATTCTGTTTCTGCAGCACGTAAGGCTCTAAGGACAGTTAGAGACGAAGATATTGCAGCTAAGAAAAAGCTGAAAAGTTGGCTGGATGAGAGTAATCAGGCAAATACCTATCGATATGACAGTTATTTATACAGCGAGGGGGATAATTCTCCATTGAATGTTGAGGAGATAAAGCCTGAATATCCTGGAAGCCCCGAGAGTGTGGATGGGCGGGTCGTGCTCCGAGATAATTTTGATAAGCTTTTTGAAAAGTATCCAGAAACGCTCGTCTTTGGGGAGGATACCGGTAAGCTCGGTGATGTAAACAAAGGCTTGGAAAATATGCAGGACAAATACGGCAAACTGCGTGTCAGTGATACCGGTATTCGCGAAGCCACAATTTTGGGACAAGGTATTGGGATGGCTCTGAGAGGCTTGCGGCCCATTGCCGAGATCCAGTATCTGGATTACCTGATGTTCTGTTTCCAGGGATTAAGCGACGATCTGGCTACGGTTCGGTACAGAAGTATGGGCGGACAGAAGGCTCCGCTTATTGTGCGTACTCGCGGCCATCGGTTGGAGGGGATATGGCATACCGGATCACCCATGGGAATGATCATCAATGGGGTGCGCGGAATTCATGTATGCGTTCCCCGTAGTCTGACGGATGCTGCAGGAATGTATAATACCCTACTTCAGGGCGATGATCCGGCACTTATTGTTGAGCCGCTAAATGCGTATCGTCTTAAGGAGGATATGCCCAGCAATTTGGGTGAATTTACCGTCCCGCTAGGGATCCCAAATATCATTTCGGAAGGTACTGACATCACCGTTGTCTCTTATGGATCGACCTGTAATATTTGTGAGTCGGTACTGCCGCAACTTGAGGAAGAAGGGATCTCGGCAGAACTCATTGACGTGAGAACACTGTTGCCTTTTGATCGTAATCATATGATTGTAGAATCGCTTAAAAGGACCAATCGAATTCTCTTTGTGGATGAAGATGTTCCAGGCGGAGCTACTTCTTTTATGATGAACAAGGTATTGCAAGAGCAAGAGGGCTATTTTTATCTGGATTCGGAACCACAGTGCCTGACGGCCAAAGAACACCGCTCGGCTTATGGGTCGGATGGCGACTATTTCTCGAAGCCAAATGAAGAGGATATTTTTGAAGCGGTATATGCTATCATGAGCGAGGCCAAGCCGGCAAAATATACACCTATTTATTAATTTGCGAGTAATTTTCCCTTAAAAAGCGATATGGCTAACAGCTATATCGCTTTTTATATTTGGATAAAATATCTAGTTAGAAGGAATCGCTTACTTGTGTAAAAGGAGTTGATCCTGGCCATCATGTACGGCAAGATAAATATCCAGCGAACCATCCCTATTGTAATCTGCAACTTCTATATCGGCAACATGCGGGTAGAAATTGCCCGGAATCCACGAAGCCGTTTGATCTGCAAAATAACCACTACCGTTATTAATCAGGATGCGAACTCCGCCATTGTAATTTCCAACAATTAGATCAAGGTCGCCATCCTTGTCCAAGTCGGCCATGGCAGCATCAAATGTATCAGTGCTTAAAGAAGGCAGACGTTCTGAGGTTTGATCGGAAAACACTCCAGAACCGTTGTTAATGAGCAGTCGATCCTGCGCATTACTACCGGATTGAAAACCAGAATTACCAAAAAATAGGTCAAAAGTGCCGTCAAAGTTTAGATCAGCAATATTTATATCCCGGGTCTCTTCAATCTCGTTAATAAAGGGAATTCGGCTGGATGTCTGATCGGTAAAGAAACCGGAACCTGCATTGATCAAAGCACGATTTGCATCTTCATTAGCTACTACAATGTCCAATTGCCCGTCACCGGTGATATCGGCAAATGTAATATCCTGAGTCTTGTCTAGCCGCCCCGGTAGGCGGTCGGTTGTTTGATTAGTAAAGAAGGCGTTGCCATTATTTATTAAAGCAAGATTTTGACCTACTCCGCCAATCATGATATCAATAATGCCATTACCATTGATATCAGCTGTTGCTACGGTAGTGAATGTTCCGGTTACAGGAATACGATTTGACAAATCAGAAAATTTTCCCTTTCCACCGTTAATATAGAGCTCATTATTTTGATTCTGGTTATTTACAAATAAGAGATCTGGATTCCCGTCACTATTGAAATCGGCAATTGCAAGGTCCCTGGTATCATACTGTTGGGCTGGAAGTCGTGAAGCAGATTCATCCGAAAAATGCCCGCTGCCATCGTTAATTAAAATCTTATTTCGCTGATATTGAACAGCCAGTATGATGTCATCATCGCCATCGCCATCGATATCATTTGCTTTAGCTTTGAGCGTATTTACTGATAAGCCAGGTGGTAACTTTGAGGAGGTAGCAATCTTGTAGATAACAGTATCCTGTTCGTTGCCCCCATTTCCGTTGTTGTGATTATTCAGGTTGAGATGACATGAACTTAGCCAAAAAGCAACTAAGGCTAATGTTGTTACGATGATATATCTATGATTCATAATATTCAATTACAGTAAACCTCTTGAATGCATAACTAATTAATATCCCTAAAATTATATGCTCCAGATACTTAGAGTTTGTGTAGGGGAAAATATCACAGAACTGGGAAATGAATATTTTACTGCTTTTTTAGGTAACCAGTAAATCGATGACTACAAAGGCCCATATGATCGGTAAATAGGCAAAAGAGGCAAACATAAGGTTCTTAGCGGTTTCTCTATCCCGTTTATTGGCGAAGAGAATTCCATAGTAAAGAAAACCTAATCCACTAATTATAGCGCCTAACAAATAAATCCAGCTATTTAATTCAATATAGTAAAGACTGATACTCACGGGAATCAAAGCAATCAGGCATGAGAGGATAAGAGCAGTAGCCTTATATCCATGTGTGTCGTTCTTAGGCAGCATTTGGAAGCCGGCATTGCTGTAGTCGTCTTTACACACCCAGGCAATAGCCAGTACATGGGGTACCTGCCACAGGAAAACAATACCAAATAATATCCACATTCCTATACTTCCCAGATGGCCAGTGGCAGCAGCCCAGCCTCCGATCGGAGGTAGGGCACCGGGAATAGCCCCAATAAAAACGTTAATAGCCGAAATTCGCTTCATGGGAGTGTAGATGCCCAGATAAATAAGGGTCGTTAATAACGAAACCAAACCGGCTATGTAATTTACAAATAGCATTAAGTAAATAAGTCCGGCCAGGATCAGCATCAGTGAAAAGAGTACACTTGCCTTTGGACTTATTTTATTGGCAGGGACAGGTCGTTGTCGTGTTCTTTTCATCTGACTGTCAAGGCGCCATTCTAAGAATTGATTGTGAGCTGCAGTGCCTGAAGCAATGAGCCAGGTTCCAAGAATAGCATGGAACATGAGCAGATAATTAATTTGATCACCCGATCCTAAAATAAAACCAATAAGCATACTTGCCAGCACTGTAAATGTTATGCCGGGCTTGGTAAGCTCAAAATAAGCCGCCCATGTTTGTATGTCGAAAAACTTTGAAAGGGTAAAATCTGTGCTTAAATTCATGCCGGTATATAATTTTTGTAAGGTGCTAAATGTACAGATTTATATTGAAAATTGTTACTCCCAAAGGCATAAGAAATTATTGGAATGATAATTCAATTCTTTCGAAATGGCTAAATAGAATAACTTGCTGAAATTTAGATTTATCATTGGATTATGAAGTTGAATAGCTATCAGAAAGTAGCTCTTACAACTGTTGCCGCTACTATATTCCTCATCTTTGTAGGAGCGTTAGTTCGGGCTTCCGGATCCGGGCTGGGATGTCCGGATTGGCCGACATGTTTTGGCCATTGGATACCGCCTACCTCTCCAACCCAGTTGCCGTCGGGTTATGATATATCGAAATTTAATGTTTACAAAACCTGGACTGAGTATATAAATCGCTTAGTAGGTGTGACCATCGGACTCCTCATTACGGCCAGTTTCTTATTGTCCTTTCGATACCGCAATAATAAACCCCGCGTATTGTATAGTTCTGCGGCTGCATTCGTTTTTGTGATTATCCAAGGATGGCTTGGAGGAAGAGTAGTAGAGACTGGTTTAAATGCATGGCTTATTACGCTGCACATGCTTTTGGCAATGTTGATTATGGTGTTACTCATCTACGCAGTTTTTAAGGCTTCTGAAGGCCGAATTGCCATTAATATACCTAAGGGAAGGGGGCGATGGTTGTTAGGAGCAGTTATACTGTTGATCGTTTTTACATTTGGACAGTTAATATTGGGAACCCAGGTGCGCGAAGCAATCGATGTTCTTAAAAATATGGCGAGTTCGCCTCCCCGCGAAACATGGATATCACATATTGATCTGATTGATCAGATTCATCGCAGTTTTGCCTGGACCGTTTTGTTATCAGGATTGGCAGTTTTTTATTTCTCGACGTGGAAAGGGAAGTCCAGGACTATTCGAAAAATAGGAGCTACTATTCTTGGGCTGATTTTATTGCAAATTGTTACCGGTATTGGCATCTATTATTTGGGAGTGCCGCCTACCTATCAAGTAGTTCACTTGACTGGAGTAGCATTTTTAATAGGATTTGAATTTTTATTGTTTTTGCTGGTCATGCATTCCCAGGAAGAGCTACCTAATTTATAGGTAACGAAATGACTTTAGTTTCAGACGGAAATGAGGTCATTATAACATCCCCATGTTTAAACAGCTACTTCTTATTATTACCTAATAAAAAAAGCCGATCATTGAGTAATGAACGGCTTTTAAAATTTCAATCAACAAAGATTATTAAAACCCTGGGATAATATGAACTCGTGTAAGAGTGTCTAAAAGGGTATAGCCGCCTAATAAAGCAAGAAAGGCCAATGAAGTAATCAAAAGCATCATGTTGAATCGTTTATCCCAGTAAAGGCCCATAAAGAATAGGGCTACCAAACCTGCTTTAACTACGGCAATAAACATGGCCGCAAGAATCGACCATGGCTGAGGGAGTTCCAGATAATGAACTCCTGCTGTAAGCAACGTCAGGCAAAATAAAGCCCCGGCAACAGTTAATAATGTTTTATCAGTAGATATGTGGTGTGTCGAAGAACTCATGAGGAATTTTTTTGGAGTTATCAGTGAATGAGGTAGAACAATGGATAGAGGAAAATCCAGATGATATCCACTAAGTGCCAATAAAGACCACCGATTTCAAGTGGTGTATAATATTCGCTGTGGAATTGCCCTTTCAATGATTTAACAAGAAGCCAGGTCATCACGCCAATTCCAACTACCACGTGTATTCCATGGAGACCTGTCATAAGATAGTAGAGACTAAAAAATATGCTGGCATGCGGATCATCTATTCCGGTGAACGAATAAGCGGTGCCCGGATAGATTCCCAGGCTGAAGTGATGCATCCAATTGAAATACTTAATCATCAGAAAAATAAAGGCTAATACAATTGTAATACCCAGGTTTATAGCTATGTTTTTAGTTTGATTTAACTGGGCCGACTTGATAGCCATTGCAACGGTCAAGCTACTTCCGATAAGTACAAGAGTATTAACGGTACCCCATAGGGTATCAAGTTCCGTTGAGGCTTCCGCAAAAAGATCGGGATGTGTCATCCGGAGTACGGTATAGGCAGTAAACAGACCGCCAAAAAATAAGATCTCAGTTACCAAAAATACCCACATTCCCAGTTTGGCCGAATCAAATTGCTGGTCAGCAGTGACAAAGTGATGCTGCACAAAATCGGCATGAGATGTGGCTGTTGAATGATTAGCCATGATCGGGTTCTACTATTTTATAGGTTAATACTAAGTTATTCAGCTTTAATTTCTTTAGATCCGGTTTTTATATCGGGATCGACCGTTTCTCCATGTCCATTGCCGAATTCTGCCAGCCCAAGCTGGAATTCTTCCATTGGTTTATGGTAGTCGTAGGGGCCATGGACGATTACTGGTATATGATCGAAATTATGAGCCGGTACCGGTGATGGAACCTGGAATTCAAGACCACGGCTACCCCATGGGTTGGCAGGGGCTTTTTCGCCTGTAAACAGAGATTTAACCAGGTAAAGAAATACGGTAAAGAATCCTAACCCAAGTATGTAAGCTCCAATAGTTGATACTTGATGGAAGGGTTGGAATTGCTCAATATAGTTAAAATATCGTCGAGGCATTCCCTGAGCTCCCATGATAAATTGTGGCAAGAAGGTGACATTAAAGCCGATAAAGATCATCACACAAGTGAACCTTGCCAATTTTTCGTTATACATTTTTCCAGTGATTTTAGGCCACCAGTAGTGTAGGCCGGCAAGGAATGCCATCACCATACCACCGACCATCACAAAGTGAAAGTGGGCTACTACGTAATAAGTATCATGCAGGTGCACGTCCAGGGCAATGGAAGCCAAGACGATTCCGGTAATTCCACCAACCAGAAACAGGAAGAAAAAGCCAAAAATGTATAACAACGGCGACTCCAGTTTAATCGATCCCTTGTAAAGAGTTGCTGCCCAGTTGAACATTTTAATACCTGTTGGGATACCAACCAGGAAGGTTAGAAATGAGAATACCATAGAAGCCATCGCCGATTGGCCGGATACAAACATGTGGTGCCCCCAGACAAGGAAACTAATCAGCGAGATAGCCAGCGAAGAGAGGGCAATGGCCCAATATCCGAAAATATGTTTTTTAGAAAAGGTGGTAATAACTTCGGAAACGACCCCGAAACCGGGAACAATCATAATATAAACGGCCGGGTGGCTGTAGAACCAGAACATATGTTCGTAGAGCAACGGATCGCCGCCAAGAGCCGGATCAAAAATACCTACATGCATTATTCGCTCCATGGCAACTAATGCCAGCGTGATAGCTAATACCGGAGTTGCCAGAATCTGCATAATGCTTGTTGCGTAGAGGCTCCATGTAAATAAGGATATTTTACCCCACGTCATGCCGGGAGCCCGCATCTTATGGATGGTGGTAATAAAATTAACACCTGTGAGGATTGAGGAAAATCCTATCACAAAAACTCCGAATGTCATAATGGTTACAGCCGTAGAGGTCTGAATGGAGTAGGGGGTATAGAAGGTCCATCCGGTATCAACGCCTCCACTCAAAATTGCCCAAATTACAATGCCAGCCCCCGTTATGTAGAGATAATAACTAAGTAGGTTAAGCCTGGGAAAGGCTACGTCCTTAGCACCCAGCTGAACGGGGAGGATAAAGTTCCCTAAAGCAGCCGGCACCGAAGGTACCAGGAATAAGAAGATCATTATGGATCCGTGTAGCGTAAAAAGCTCATTATAAGTATGAGCCTGTATAAATGTCTTTGTAGGCGTCCAAAGCTCCGTTCGGATCATCAGAGCCATAAGCCCGCCTACGAAGAAAAAGAAGGTAATCGAAATCAGGTAAAGAATCCCGATCCTTTTATGGTCGAGGGTGGTTAGCCATGACCATATCCCTTTTTCTGCATTCAGATAATGGTTTTCAGGATCTTCTTCGGGTTTGTAGCGCTGAACCTGAACTTTCTTCAAATTTGGATTTGATTCTGCTGTATCCATAGTTATTTCAGAGTTTTGATGTATTCGATAATAGCATTGATCTGGTTGTCATCAAATTGCCCCTGAAAATTGGGCATAACCGGTTGAAAACCTTTGACAACTTTTGCGTTGGGATGTATAATAGATTCGTGAATATATGCCGAATCTGCAGTAACTGTTTTCCCACTTGATAACTGCACTTTTGAACCGAAAAGCCCTTTCCAGGATGGGCCTGTTTTTTTGCTTCCATCGGTAGAGTGACAAGTGGAACAAGCATATTGGTTATAAATTTGTTTCCCTAATTCAGCAGGCTTTAAGTTGCTGTTTGAAGCTCCCCCTTTGTTTTTGGCAAGCCATGTTTGGAAGTCCTGTGGTTTTTGGACCACTACAGTACCTAACATCTGTGAGTGTCCTGTACCACAATATTCCGCACAGAAAATTTGATAACGACCTGTATCAGGTGCGTTAAACCATAACGAAGTATATCGGTTAGGCAATACGTCTTGTTTTAGACGGAATGACGGAACGTAAAAGGAATGGATCACATCTTTTGAAGTCATTACAAGTTTTACCGGGCGCCCTGCGGGAACATGAAGTTCTTTTTGCGAGTGGGCACCGTTAGCATAATCAAAGCCCCATGACCACTGTTGGCCGGTTACATGAACTTCGTATGCATCATCCGGAACGGTTTGTTCTTGCATATACAACTTATATCCCCAGCCGAAAACAATAAGTACGAATATAAGTGGTATCACCGACCAGGTAATCTCCAATTTGTTATCGCCTTTGATAACCGGAGTCACCTCATCTTCCGAACTTCGGTGATATTTAATTACAAAGTAAACAATTACGGCGAGAAGCCCTACTACCAGTATTAAACCACTGATATGTACAAACCAAAATAAAGAATCGTAATGGTGAGCCACCGTCGATTTGTCCGGGGGGAGAAATAACTTACTAAGTTCGTTCATTCTTGTTATCTATTTGCTTGTCATTATTTGTATATCTGTGTCACATCTACAAAAGCCCAGGAATACTCCCAGAAGTACCATCATAATCACCATGCTAATATAAGATTGTTAGATATTAGTATGTGATAGTTTGGTAATCAAAATTCTGATTTAATACAAACAGTACAAAGTTGTTTGCAGCGTTTTTAAGGATCTGATTTATCTCAGATCACTCATTGAATCCTCAATATTAATAATAATGCTTTTCCGGATGATTATTATTGGGAGAAAAATTCTATAATGTCTCACCAGGGATTTCTTAAACCCGGCTAACACTTCATTAAAGCGTATCGAGGGCATTAGTAGCTAGATTAGTGAAATTAATCCAATGTTTAACAAAATCACCCAGCTTTCAGAATCACCCAATATTTTTATTTCCGGTTTTCAAATTAATGGGATGAATACATCCCGGCTGTATAACAATAAATGAGTATTTCAAATTTCCAGTCTGATTGAGTCGCCTTACAAAAGATCTCTGGGAATAGAAACACTCACGGTAGTTAATTCCAATTTACTGCATAGAAACAAATCAATTATCTTTCCCAAACTTATTCACCATCAACAGCCATTTCTGAAATAGCACTATCAATGGGAATGTGATAGATTCCTTTGTCAAGATTCACAACTCCAAAGCTATTGATTCTATCTCTGGCTTGAGCTTTCATTTCAGTCACTTTGTAAAATTGACTCTGTACAGCTGTTTCCTCTTGCATAGTTTGTGCATTGGCTTGGAAAATAGCAATCAATGCACGAACCATAATTGCTAAAAGAATAACTCCAAAAGTGCTCCAAAAAATAAGTCTCTTATAGTTCAAATCGTCAAGCATAGCCCCAACCTGCAATG
>Ga0102959_1000047_pt1 | contig 37184 bp, 24 predicted proteins | sample SalPonF2_B_D2_MG_FD_84520 | JGI IMG/M metagenome (GOLD analysis project Ga0102959, IMG submission 84520) | Salt pond soil microbial communities from South San Francisco under conditions of wetland restoration - Salt Pond MetaG SF2_B_D2_MG ...
AATGTGTTGGCCCGTCGAGCCTCTGGACGGAGGGGCATCGCCTTCCGGAGCCTCACGGCTCCGGAAGGGGGTGTGGGTGGCCCGGAACCCAGGGCGTTGCCCTGGGCTGGTGAATCCCAGGCCTTCCGCTTGGAACGGCAACGGCCCCGCTCGCTCGCGCTCGCGGCTCTGTCGCGCGGCATCGCGTAGCGTTGTGGCCGCAGCCGATTGCCTGGTGCCAAGTCCCTGATGCCTGCCGCAGGCGAGCGCCATGGCCGCTTGTCGTTGCCCTTTTGCCTTCCTGCCTTCTTGCCGCTTGCCTGCCGTTGGCGAGTGTTGTGGTCGTGCAATTGTCAATCGTCAATCTACAAATCGTCAATCGCTTCCCGCCCTCTTGCCGCTTGCCCTGCCGGTGGTCGTTGGCCGAACGGGTAAACCCTATTCGTTCTTCTTGTATCGCTCCTTGGCCTCCTTGAGCTTCTCCTCCAGCAGTTGGCGCGTGTTGACGAGCTTGCCGTCCACCTCCCGCGGCCTGTCGTTGTAGTGCACGTCGCCGACGATTTCCTTCTCGATGCGGGTCACCAGTGCGTCGGGGGCGGCGGCCTCTTCCTTCAGCCCGGCCTCGGCCGTCACTTCCTTGAACTGGAAATCGCCCGGGCCTGTGTTGAGCAACAGCCGCAAGCCTCCCTTCCGGACAGAGAGAACAACATCCGGGTACCCGTCACCGTTGACCTCGGCGAAAAACGACATGTGCAGGTCCTTGCCGGCGTCGGCGGGCAACAGGTCGGACTTCCGGAAGCCGTCTTTGCCCGCCAGGTAGATCGCGCCGTCCACCGGCGTCAGCGTGGCGGTGTTGTTCTCGTCGTCGATGTCGGAAATCCGGAAACGGACGATCGTCTCATACCGCTCACAGAACATCATCGGCTGAAGGTTGGGGTTCACCAGGCCCAACATGCAGGGCATCACCGCAAGGCAATTACCTTACCCATCGCACTCCATCTCATGGCACGCTTCCCTTTCCCGCAGATGCCCCGGCCCGGATGTCGGGGCTGGTCCGTGGGCGCTGCATCGTCTAAACCGGATGATACCAACTTATACTGGCGAATCACACCGGTTTCATCGCAACACGCCAGACACCCGATTGTTTCGCGCGATAGGCCGGGCGGCGCGGAAAATCAGAGCGGCGCCTGGGCGGGCGGCTTGACCTGCGGCGGAAAGGTTTGCTGGTATCTCCGGAGGAACTCGTCGTAGCCGGGGGGCTTCGGGAAGGCCGTGTCGAACTCGATGTCCGGATCGGCCTGGCACTCCCGCAGCAGCATGGCCCCGGCGTTGGCGTAGACGGCGATCTGGTCCGGCTGGTCGAGGGAGCGGTACAATCGGCTGCGGGCCTCCAGCGGCAGCCACACGCCGTACAACTGCGGCCGCACCATCAACTGGGAGAGCATCTGCTGCTGGAGCTGCCCGAAGGGGCGCATCTTGAGGCGCTCCGGCGCATCCTTCTGATAGACCTGGTACACCCGGCCGGCGTAGCCCATCGCCTGGCGGAACTCCCGCATGCGCCCGGCCGCGGCGTTGGTGTACGCCGTGACCATGGCCGAGGCAATCTGCGAGTCGGCCACTCTACGGATCGGCCGGCCCTCACTGTTGAGCTTATGGAAGACGAACTCCTCCAGCGGCAGGGCCCACTCATTGGTCTTCAGCTTGTAGGTGTCGCGGAGCCAGTCGAAAAGTTCCTGGGCATCGGCGGTGCGCTGCTGGGCGTAGAGCATCTGGATGACCGTCACCAGGTAGTTCACGTGCCCGGAACGGAAAAGCTGCTCGTCGAACTCGTCGCCGCGAGACTTGCTGATTATCTCGCCGAGGCGGATGTGCTCCTTGTGGCACGCCATGACGTAGCGCGTATCCGGCAGCAGCGCGAGGTCCGGCCATTCGGGGTTCTGCGGGTTGGTGGTGTAGACCATCTTGCCCCAGAAGGTCATGTCCTTGAGGCAGTTCAGCACGTTGCGGTCGTTGTTGGCCGCGTGCATGCCCGCCAGCGACTCGCTCTGGCAGACGTGGATGCCGTAGGTGGCCCAGTACAGCCCGTGCGCCCAGACGCTTCGCCAGTCCAGCGGCACGTTGTACTGCTCCATGAGGCCGAGCATCCAGGCCGGGTCCATCCGGTAGCGGTTCCACAGGAGCTGCGCCCGCACGAAGGCCAGCATGCGGTCGCGGGCGGGCTTGTGGTCCGGGCTGTTGATGACCCGCGAGAGGGCCTCCTCCCGGTCGCCGGCCGGCCGCGGCGGCAGCACGCGCACCATGGCCGCGCCGTCGTCCAGGCTCCACCGGCTCCACACCGCCAGCAACGACTCATCCACGCCGATCCCCTCCCCGGCCAGCAGCGCCGCGTAGGCCGCGACGGCCGGGTCGGACAGGAGCTTCTCCCGCTGAGCGGGCTGGATGGCGTCCCGCCCCTGCCAGCGGGGGTCCTTGTCCAGCGGGGCCTCGGCGATCGGACGGAATGCGTCGATGGCCTCCCGCGTGGTTCCGTACGGCGGCGCGCCCAGCAGGTTCTGCATCTCGGCCGCCCACCGCCGCTTGTAGACCATGTGCATCTCGTCGGTGGTGCCGCCCATCTTGGAGAAGAAGATCCAGGACAGGTCCTTGTACAGGGAGATCGCCCGCGGGTTCTTGGGGATGCCCCCGTCCCGCAGCAGTTCCACGCCGCGGTAGACCCATCGCCAGCGCTCCTCGGGTGTCTGGCAGGCCACGGAGATGTTCCAGGCCATGTTCCAGGCGTGGAAGCTCCACACGCTGGGGAAGCGAGGCTGGAGCTTGCAGATCATGTCCGCCAGTTGCATGGCGTCATAGAAGCGGCCCTCCTCCTTCAGCGTGTTGGAGCGGATCCACAGAATGTGCACGCCCACGGCCCGCAGACCGCCCGGCGCCACCCGGAAGAGCATCGCGTCCGGGTTGGTCTCCTCCACCACGTTGGCGGGGTCCACCAGTTCGTATTTCTCTCTCTGGCGTCCCAGGGAGCCTTGCAGCAGCGCGCTGCCGCCCAGCAGCACGGCGGCCGCCGCGAAGGCGACGATCTGCTTGATGGTCGGATTGTGGAGCATGGCCGTCTCCTACACCTGCACGCGGGCCAGTTCCCGCTTGCGAAAGACCAGGCAGGCGACGCCCAGGGCGATCGTCACGCGAACGCCCACCGCATAGAGCGACACCGCGCCCAGTTGGGACCAGGAAATCAGCATCCCGTCCACCAGCGAGTCGCCCGGCATGGCGCTGGAAAAGTCCGGCAGCACGGCGTTGACGAGGCGCACCATGTAGTTCGCCAAAACCAGCCCCACCCGCTCGAGGGTCTCGCCGGCGCCCTCGACACCCCCGAAGGCGTCGGTCGGCACGCGCACGGCGTCCGTCAGGAAGCCGCGCATCAGCCCCAGCGGCAACACCAGCAGACTCACCACAAACGCCACGCTGAACGAGAGAAAGCTCCCGGTCAAAATGCCCACGCCCGCCAGGAACATCATCTGAATCAGAATCATCAGCCCGCCCCGGACAAAGTTCCACTCGAAGCCCCCCACGCGGTACAGCACCGCCATGTCTTCCCAGGCCATCTTCACCGACGTGCCGGCCCCCGTGCCCGGGCTCACGCGGTTGTAATACACCACCACCACTTCGCCGTCTTCGCTCACCACCCGCCCGGGCACGCTCAGCGTGGCCGGAAGGCGCACCGGGTCGTTGCGGTTCTCGTAGTACACCTCGTTGGTCTTCGGGTTGATGACCTGCCATTCGCTGAATAGCACGCCGCCCGGCGCGTCGCCCTGCGGAACCGGCTTGTAGGTGATCTGGATCATCGGCTCGACGACGAGCGTCGCGTCGCGCCCCGGCTTGAGACCGGCCACCGCGCCCCGCTTCATGTCGTCCGGGCGGAGGAACATCACGTCCACCGTGTCCCGGCCGAGATCGTAGATGCGGGCGTCCACGCCCTCCACCCGCACCGGCCCGCCGAAGCTCATCTGCCCCACCAGCAGCGGGTCCACCCGGAAGCGGATCAGCGGATCGTTTGGGTGAATGGCCACGACCTCCGCCGCGGCCCGCACCTCCGCACCGGCCACGTTGACGCCCTGGAACCGCCACACCAGCGGCCGGCCTCCCGGCGGCGCCGACGGCGGCACGGACTGCAGCGCCTGGAGGGCCTGCTTGCGAAGCTCTTTCTGCAGCGCCTGCTCCGCGGCGGCCAACGAGCCGCCCTCCGAGCTGCCCAGGAACGCCTTGACCGCTTCCTCGTACCGCTGCGGGCCCATGCTCTCGATGCGTTGTCGGATGTACTGCTGCACCCGCGGCTCGAGCGACTCCGGCGACACGCGCGCCCGCGCGGCGAACACTTCCGTTTCGATCGTCCGCCGGTCGTCAGGGTTCGTCTGCTGGCCCCGCAGGTACTGCGCCAGGCCGTAGCTCAGGATGCACGCGGCCGCCACCAGCAACGCCAGAAACACCACCACCCCCACCCAGCGCCCGAGGATGTACTGCCAGCGATGGATCGGCTTGGCCGCCACCAAAAAAATGCGCTTCGTGCTCACATCGTCGCAGACGACGCTCACCGACAGAATCAGCGTGACCACGCCCAGCAGGACGGTGATCATGATGGTGCTGTAGTCCAGCTGGGTGCGGATGCGCCCGGAGAGCGTGCCGTCTCCCACGGCGTAGAACGGCAGCCCGCCCAGCAGCACCACCAGCAGCGCAATGCTCACGGCCGCCACCTTCCGGCGGGAGCACTCGGTGAACGTCTGCCTGGCGACGGCCCAGATGCTACGCATCGCCCTCGTCCTTGCGGGGCCGCTCGCCGCCGAGAAGATCGCCGATAACATCTCGGTCCACGCGCTCGTCGGCGGATGGTTTCGACGGGGCGGCGGGCCGCCCGGGTTCCGGCGCCGGCGGGACGGCGGGCTTCTCGGCCGTGAGAGACTCCAGCACCTCCCTGGCCGGCTGGGGCGGAGGCGGGGGCTCTTGTTCCGCCGGCGGCTGCTCGACGGGCTCGGCCTGTTTGACCAGTTTCTCGATCAGCGCCTCGCCCGCCTCGGCGCCGCTCTGGAGGAATTCCGCCACCTTGCCGTCGGCCAGCGCGCCGCCGGTGGCGACCTTCTGCTGCTGCGCCTCGCGGACGATCCGCAGGAACAGGTCTTCCAGGCGGTCGCGCGGATGGTCCACGTCCAGCACGCGGCGCCCGGCCGCGCGAATCGCCTCGCGCAGGCGGTCCAGCGTGGCCTCGTCCAGCCGGTCGGTGGTGATCTGCGTGCGGTCCTGCCGGGCCAGCAGTTCGTCCACCGGCCCCGTGCGCCGCGTCTTGCCGCCATACAGAATGCACACGCGGTCGCACACGTCCTCCACGTCGGCCAGCAGGTGGCTGGACAGCAGCACCGTCTTGCCGCGCGCGCCGAGGGTCAGAATGATGTCCTTGATCTGCCGCGTGCCGATCGGGTCCATGCCGCTGGTCGGCTCGTCGAGGATCAGCAGGTCCGGGTCGTTGATCAGCGCCTGGGCCAGGCCGATGCGCCGCTGCATGCCCTTGGAGTATTCCCCCACGCGGCGGTAGCCCACCGCCTTCAGGCCGACCATCTCCAGCAGCATCTCGATGCGCCGGCGGCGCTCCGGGCGGGGCTGATGGAACAGCCGCCCGTAGAAGTCCAGCGTCTCGTAGGCGTCCAGGAACGGGTAGAGGTAGCTCTCCTCCGGCAGAAAGCCGATGCGGGCCTTGGTGGCGACGTCCGTGGGGCGCTTGCCGAACACGGCGATCTGCCCGCGCGTGGGGAACAGCAGCCCCAGGATCATCTTCAGCGTGGTGCTCTTGCCGGAGCCATTGGGCCCCAGCAGGCCGAACACCTCGCGCGCGCGGACGTCCAGGTCCAGTTCGGAGACGGCCGTCACCTTCTCCCGCAGCCAGAAGTCGCGGAAGGTCTTCGTGAGTTGGCGCGTCTCGATGATGCTCCGGGTTGCCTCAACCATGCAATCCTCTCCACGGCCCGCGGCCTACGGGCCCGCGGGCGGGCCGCCGGTCCGCTGCTCCTGCTTCTTGCGGAGCTGGAGCCGCTCCAGTTCCTTGGCGATCTCCGGATCCTGCCGGATGCGAAGCACGGTCGGGTAGTTCGGCGACGTGCTTACTACGACCTTCTCCACCTCTTCGTTCCCCAGCAATTCCTTCAGAAGCTCGGCCCAGCGCAGGTGCAGGGCCAGGCGGGGGTTCTGCTTGTACTCCCGCTCGAGGCTCTCGAACTGCCGCGCGAAGGACTTGGCGGCCTGCTCCACGGCGTTGCGCTTGCTCTCCGCCTCGACGATGATGCTGAGCGCCTCGCCGCCGATGCGGGAGCGGTCGGCGAGGATCTCCTCGATCTGCTCCTGCAGGGCGGCGGCCTGCTCCTCCTGGCCGACCGCGCGGGCGATGTTGTACCGCCCGATCAGGTTGTACGGGCGGTTCGGCGTCGGCCGGAAGCCTTCCGGCGGGCCGCCGGGATGCCCGACCAGTTCGTAGAACTCCTCGCCGGCCGCCAGGCGGTAGGCCTTGATGGCGTCGGCCTGGGCGGCGTCGATCTTGCTCTTGCGCTCCGTCTTGGCCTGCTGGGCCGCCTTGAACGCCGGCAGCGCCGCCAGGGGCCAGGTGTAGTCTTTCGCCGAGAGTTCGGTAATCTGAAGGCCCGCGCCGATGCGCCGCAACTGCCTGTTGGCCGACAGCATCACGTCCGAGCGGAAGCCGGCCAACTCCCCGCGCATCAGCCCGTCGATGGTCCGCTGCCCCGCCGCCCGGACGGCCGCGGCGCAGACGATCGTGCGGACGATCTCCTCGGCGTTCTGCTCCGTCTTGCCCGGATCGCGCGAGGCGAGGTTGCTTACGAAGTCCACGGCGCTGTCCACCGTGTACGTGCATTCGATCTTCAGGTGCAGCAGGCTCCGATCGCCCGTCAGCAGCGCCCCATCCATGCCCGGGCGAAGCCCCTCCCCGCGCACGGGCAGGTCTTGCGGCTTGAGGGTGTACTGCTCCGGGGTCATGTGGACGAAGAAGTTTGTGACCCGCAGCGTCCGCGGGCGCGTGGAGACGATTTCGATCTCTCCCACCGGCAGCGGCCAGGTGAACGCCAGGCCGGGCTGCACGACGCCCACCTGCCGGCCGAACACCTTCTGGATGCCCACCGTGCCGGAGTCGATCGAGCGAATGCCCGAAAGCACGTACGCCACGGCCATGCCGAGAATGATCAGCGTCAGCAGCCAGAAACTCGCCCGCAGGGCGCCGGCGAGGCTCTGGTTGGCCGGGTCGGCGCGATTCGGGTCCACCACGGGTTGCCTGGAGGCGGCATCACTCATTCTCCTGTCCTCCGTCGCCGGAGGTCGACCGCGGCAGCGGCAGGCCCTTCGGCTCCGACGGGCCTTCCCGCAACCACTTGACGGCCTCGATGTTGCTGCCATCCATGAAGATCTGCGTCTTGTTCTTCAGGCCGGTCCGCAGGGTGTCCAGGTATCGCAGGAACATCGCCAGTTCCGGGTTGCTCTCGAACTTGCGGTACTCGGCGGCCGCGGCCACCCAACCTTCGGTCTCGATGTCCGTCGCCTTGCGCCGGGCGAAGTCCGTGATCTGCTGCGCGAGCGACTCGGCCTCTTTGCGGATGCCCGCGGCGCGGGCCTCGCCTTCCGCCTGGAACACTTGCACCGACTTCTGCCGCTCCTGCTTCATGGCCTCGATGACGGTATTGGTCACTTCCTTCGGCAGGCCGAGGCTCTTGATGCCGACGGCGACAATCTCCACGCCGAAGTCGCCCTCCGGCAGTCCGCGCTCGACGTCGGCCTTCTTGCCCTCGGCCGTGGCGGGCGCCGGCACCTGCCCGGTCGCCGCGCCGCTGACGCGAGACCGCACCAGCCGCAGCAGTTCGTCCTCGATCTGCTCAAGCTTCATCTGCTTGGGGTCCGTGTTGACCAGTTCGGACATCGGCCGGCGGCCGATGGTCGTGGCCAGTCGGTCCTGGAGGATGGTCTCCAACTTCTTTTCGGCGTCGGCGACGGGGGCATCGGTGCGGTTGCGCTGGTAGAACTTCACCGGCTCGGACCGGTCGATCCGCCAGAAGCAGTACACCATGACCAGCAGGCTCTGCTGGTCGTGCGTCTGGAGTTGGTAATTGGGGCTTTCCAGCACGAACATGCGCCGGTCGTAGCGGACCACCTCCTCGACGGGGTAGATCCACTTCAGGTGCAGCCCGGCGCCCTCGCGGCCCTGGAGGACGTTCTCCGGGGCCACGCGCCCGAACTGCTTGACCAGCACGATGTCCTTCAGTTCATCCACGGCGAAGGCCACCGTGAACAGCAGCAGCACGCCCACCACGATCACCGCCATCACGATCATACCTATATGCTTTGTCATCGATGCCATCCTCTATCGTCTCAGAAACGCTCTTCGTCTTGCCGCGGTGCTACTGCCCTTCGCCGAACGTCGCCTGCTGCATGTAGCCGGGCTCTTTCTCCCAGTTCAGCCGCAGCTCCAGGCGGTTCGGGTCGATGCCCAGAACGTATTTCCGCATGTCCGGCAGCACCTCGTCCCACACGGAGAGGTACCGGTCCAGCAGGTACACGCGCGGGCTGGCCCGGTAGGCCAGCAACTCCCGCGGGAAGGCCACCGTCTTGGCCCGCTCGTTCAGTTCGATGCGCCAGCGCCGCGCGCTGGCCTCCCAGATGCGAGACGCCGCCTCGCCGCCGGAGTCCGCCAGCCGGTCGAAACTCTCCGCCTCGGCCTCGACCACGAGCGGGGCCAGGTCAAACGCATCGCCGGCCTCCACGGCCGCGGCGTGCTCTTTGCGCACCCGTTCCAGGAGATCCAGGTACGCCTGCTCTTCCTTGGCCAGTTCGCGGAGGTCGATCGATTCGCCCTCCTGCTCCAGCCCGCGCATCGCGGCGCGGCGCTGCATCTCCGCATTCCGCTCCAGCCGGCCCTCGGCCAGCCGGCGGAATTCGTCGAGCTTCTGCTCGAAGGCGCCGCGGTCCCCGGCCAGGCGGTTCAGCAGGGCCAGGTCCGAGTGCTTGCGAATGGCCAGCGCCAGCCGCCGGGCCTTAAGCGGGGCGCCGGCGACGGTGGCCAGCCGCTTGTTGGCCTCCGCCTCGGCCCGGTAGACGGACACTTCCCGCCCGCGTTCGGCCTTCAGCACCTCCTCGAAGGCCGGGGCGGCGTCGGCCGGCGGATGGGCGGAGACAATGCCCACGTACGTCACGCGCACGCCCAGGTTGGCGGCGTCGGCAGCGCTCTGGATGCGCCGGTGCAGCTCCAGCGAGGCCTTGCCGCGGCCGAAGCTGAGAATGGCCTCCGGCCGCTGTTCGGCGCCCTCGCCGACGATCTTCTCATCCAGCGTAGCCGAGGCGCAGTAGCGGGTCATCTCCCGGTAGGCCAGGCACTCCAGCGCCTTGTCCGGGTTTACGTAGCCGTAGGTGTACTCGTACGGGTCTTCCAGCACGTACTGCACCGCCACGACCAGCTTGATGATGTTCACCGCGGGCGGGCGGCCGGCGCCGGTGGCGTGCAGTTCGCTGGGCTGGATGGCGATGATGAAGTCCTTCTCCTGCTGCCAGCCGTGCTCCTGCGTCCAGAGGAACTGCGCCTTGCCGTTGACCGTGTACGGCTCGCGGTCCGCCCCCACGCCCAGCTTGAGCTGCCGCACCTCGTCCATGCTGTACTTGTACGCGCGATCCACGGGCCACGGCAGCTTGAAGTGCAGGCCCGGGCCCCATGTGGTCTGCTCGATCGGGGCGTTGCGCCAGTCCTGCCGCACGCGGCCCCACCGCAGCACGATGGCTCGCTGTCCCTCGTCCACGATCACGATGCTGCTCATCGCCAGCAGCACGACCGCACCAAAGAGCAGCAGCGGCAGCAGCGCCCGGCTGAGCAGCCGGTAGAACCACGTGCCGGACACCTCGAAACCGAACTGGTAGTTCAGCGACTCGGCGATGGAATGCCCCACCCGCTCCGGGTAGGCGACCAGGCTGCACAGCCGGCTGTCGAAGCTCGGCCGCTGCTCCTGGCCCGGCAGGCGCGGGCGGAACAGGTCCATCACGAAGTTCAGCAGCAGCTCGCCGGCCAGAACCGTCTGGGCCGCGGCCAGCACGATGAACATCGCCAGGTCCGCCTTGGAGTAGCCGAAGGAACTGGCCAGCAGCCCCGCGATCACCACGCCCATCGCCAGCACGTTCACCAGCAGGTAGCTCGCCGGGGCCCGCAGCAGCCGCCATTCGGCCCGCAAAGCCATGCCCTTGGCGTAGAAGCTGAACAGGAAGCTCGGGAACCCCAGCAGCACCAGGAACAGGGCGCCGTACAGCGGACCCTGCACATCCCGGTAGCCGCCCTTGAGGGCCGTCAGCGCGCCGCCCATGCCCATCATCTCGGCCGCGGCCAGCAGCGCCAGCACGCCGAACGCCGCGTGGTACAGGAAGCCCAACAGCGTCACGGCCGGAATGCTCCACCGCTCCATCCATTGCAGCCGGGCGGCCGCCGGGCGAAGCTCCGCCGCGTCTTCCCCCTCGAAGATCGAAGCGCCGGCGCCCTTCGCGGCGATCTCCTGCAGTTCCTCTTCCTCGCGCAGCTTCATCTCGCGGCAGTGGAACAGAATCAGGATGATCAGCCACAGCCCCACCCCGCCGAAGGTGAACACCAGAGACATGCTCATCGCCAGCGAGTAGGTCCAGCCGGCCAGCACCGCCAGCGCGATCGAGAGGATGATCTGCAGGATCAACCCCGCGATGGCGATTCGTTTTCCTCGGGCCTGTTCATTCATCGCAGCCCAGTCTCCTTGCGGTCCACCGCATGCGGCCTTGCCAGACGCCCCGGCCTCGCGCTACAATTCGCCCCGGCCGAGGGGAACCTCGCCGGCCGGCGAACGTACCATGTTTGGCCGGGCCGCCCGAAGGCGGCCGTCTTCTTGCTTGCGGATCGACCATGATCAAATTTCTCAGCATCGCTCAAAACACGTTCGTTCAGACACTTCGCCAGCCGGTGCTTCTGCTGATTCTCCTGGCGACCTACACCGTGCTGGTGCTCGCCGTGCCGCTGACCGGCTGGACGGTGAGCACCGACTACCACGCCACGGACCAGATGATGCTGCGGAACCTCGGGCTCAGCACCTTGCTGCTGGCCGGGCTGCTGGCCGCGGCGTTCAGCGCCTCCAGCGTGCTCAGCCGCGAGATCGAAGACCGCACGGCCCTGACGGTGATTTCCAAGCCCGTGCCACGGTCGATCTTTGTGCTGGGCAAGTTCGCCGGCGTGGCGGCCGCGGTGGCCGTGGTGTACTACCTCTGCTCGCTGGTGTTCCTGCTGACGGTGCGGCACAAGGTGATGCCCGCGGCGTCCGATCCGTACGACTGGCCGGTGATCGTGCTCGGCGTGCTGGCGTTCGTCACGGCGCTGCTGATCGCGCTGGCGGGCAACTTCTTCTTCGCCTGGCCGTTCCCCTCGGCGTGGATCACGTCCTCGCTGGTCACCTTCACCCTGGCGATGGCGTTGGTGCTGTTCATCGGCAAGGGCTGGACGCGCGTGGCGCCGGGCTACGACCGAACGCCCGTTCCGCGGCCGGGGCAGGTGAAGGTGCACCTCGCCCGGGGCGCCAGCCTCGACGCCGTCAAGCAAGCCGCCCGCGAGAAGGGCCTGACCATCGACATGGTCGAACGCGCCGACCAGCCGATCTTCCAGTTCTCCGACAGCCTGACCCTGGAGAAGGCCGTGGAGCGGGCCTCCGACCTGCCCGGCGTGCGGAAGGCCGCGCCGGTGATGGACCCGCCCGTCATCGACGGCCAGCTTGTGCTGGGAATGGTGTTGATGTTCATGGCCGCGCTGGTGCTCACGGCCGTCGCCATCGCGGCCAGCACGCGCTTCGGCCTGGCGCCCACGCTGCTGATCGCCATCGGCCTGTTCCTGGCCGGCAGCATGTACACCTTTGTCATCCGCCAGTACGTGGAGCACGTGATGGTCCTGCGGCCGATCGGCTGGCTGACGCCGAACCTGAGCTACTTCTACCCGCTCGACGCCTTGATGAATGAAAAGCCGATCCCCCTGTCCTACGTCGGCCAGGCCGCCCTGTACTGCCTGGCGTACGTGGGCGCCGTGCTGGCGGTGGGCATCGGCCTGTTCCAGACGCGGCAGCTCGAGGGCCAGCGCACCTCCGCCTCCATGCCGGGGCTGATGGCGCTGCTGGCCGGCCTCCATCGCATCGCGGCGGTGGTGGTGGGGCTGGTCGGCCTGGAGGCGCTGCTGGGCCACGGCTACGCCCTGCTGAACTCGGCGTTCACGCCGGGCCTGCCGCTGGCGGCGGGCCTGCTGATCCTTCCGGCGGCCATCGCCTGGGTGCTGTGGGGCCTGTTCGCCCGCGGCGTCCGCTGGACGTGGTGGCTCCTGCTGACAGCGTACGGGCTGGGCCTGCTGGCTTACACCTCCGCCTGGTTCGTGCCGGCCGTGCGCCGGCAGATGCTGCTGCGCGGCGCGGGCGCGCTGCACCTGGCCGTCGGCACGATCGTCTGCGCCGTGGTGGTGCTGATTTTGATTCTTCCCGGTACGCGTCGCCATTTCCGTTCCGTCGCCGCCTGATGTCTGTGCCGGCCGCAAGCTAGGTCGCGGGCACGTGCTCCAACTTCGCCCGGGCCGCGGACTGCTGGCGGGCTTCTTCCTGGTGGAGTTCCTCGCCGAACCGCACGAGCCGGGCGCTGTTGAAAATCACGCCGGTGGCGGCCAGCAGGTGCAGCACCGCCCCGGCCACCGGGCCGATCACCCCGAAGCTCGCCAGCAGCGCGAAGATCACGATGAACGTGGAGCCGAACACGAGGTTCTGGTGGATCACCGAGGTGGTCTTGCGGCTGAGCCGCACGAGAAACGGCAACCGGCGCAGGTCGGTGTTGAGCAGCGCGATGCTGGCGGAGTTGATGGCCACGTCGCTGCCGGCCGCGCCCATCGCCACGGACAGGTCTCCGGCGGCCAGGGCCGGCGCGTCGTTCACGCCATCGCCCACCACCGCCACCTTGTGCCCTTCCTGCTTGAGCGCCGCCACCAATTCCAGTTTGTCGGCCGGGAGCACTTCCGCCTGCACTTCCGTGCAGCCCATCTCCCGCGCCACGCGGCGCGCCACCGACCAGCGGTCGCCCGTTACCATCACCAGCTCCCGCAGGCCGAGTTGCCGGAGTTCTTCCATCGCCTGGCGGGCTTCTTCCCGCGTGCGGTCCTCCAGGCCGATCCAGCCCAGCACCGTCCCGTCGCGGACGACGAACAATGTGCTGAGGCCTTCCGGCTCGGCGAACTTCTCGTCGCTCATCGCGGTCAGGTCGATGCCCTGCTCCTGCATCCACGTCCGCCGCCCCACGAGCAGGGCCGCGCCGTCCACGTGCGCGCGGACGCCCCGGCCGGAAACTTCCTCGAAGTCCTGGGGGCGGTTGAGGCTTACGCGGGCCTTCTCCGCCACAGCCATGATGGCCCGCGCCACCGGGTGGCGGGAGAGTTGCTCGGCGGAGGCCGCGGCGGCCAGCAGGTCCGCCCCGTCCACGTCCGGTGCGGGCATGAGCCGCGTGACGCTCAGTTCGCCGGTGGTCAGCGTGCCGGTTTTGTCGAACACGAACGCCGTGACGTTGCGGGCCATTTCGATGTTGGACACATCCTTGACGTAGATGCCCAGCCGCGCCGCGCAAGACAGCGCCGCCACCATGGCCGTGGGCACCGCCAGCACCAGGGCGCACGGACAGGCCACCACCAGCAGCGTGACGGCGGATTTCATGTCCTGCGTGAGGAACAGCACCGTGCCGGCGACCATGAGGACCGTGGGCGTGTAGTAGCCCGCGTAGCGGTCGATGAGGCGCTGGATGGGAATGCGGCTCTTCTCGGCCTGGAGGATGAGCTTCTGCACCTTGCCGAGGGTGGTGTCCTCGCCGGCGCGGGTCACCTTCACGTCGATGGCGCCCTCGACGTTGCTCGTGCCGGAGAACACTTCGTCGCCGAGGGTCTTATCCACCGGCAAGGACTCGCCCGTCACGTTCGCCTGGTTGACGGACGTCTGCCCGCTGACGACCTCGCCGTCGGCGGGAATGTTGTCGCCCGGGCGCACGCGCACCAGGTCGCCCCGGCGCAGTTCGCGCGGGTCCACCTGTTCTTCCGTGCCGTCCTCGCGAACGCGCTGGGCCTTCTTCGGCGCCAGGCGCACCAGGCCTTCGATGCTGGCCCGCGCGCCGAGGGCCGTGCGCGTTTCGATGAGGTTCGCCAGCAGCAGGAAGAACGCCACCAGCCCGGCGGCCTTGTAGTCTCCGGAGGCCACGGCCGCGATCACCGCCAGGGCCACCAGTTCGTCCATCTCCATGTGCCCGTGCAGCAGTTGCTTGGCGGCATGGGCAATAATCGGAATGCCCAGCAGCAGCGTGCCCAGCAGGGCCGGAATGGCGCCGTACCGCGGGTCGCGGAAGGCCGGGAACAAGGGAGCAATCCAGGAAACCAGCACCAACACGCCGCCGGCGAGAATGCCCAAAATGAATACGCCGGCGCGAGTGGTCTGTTTCTCTACGGAGTCCTTCAGAATGTCATGAGCCATCGACTGCTCCGCGGTATGAAACCGGACGAGACGAATGGAAACGATGCGCCGCAACCGCCCGAAGCCCGGGCGCAGCGACGCCTTGATGCTACCTACGCACCTCGGGCGAACCCGGTTCGCCCCGAGAGCAGGAATTTATAGACACTTCCGCCTCCCGCCGCAAGGCGGCGGAACCGCTCCACGCCCCGGCCCGGGTTCCCCCCTGCACCGCCAAACCACGCGGCGACCGCTCATGGATCCGCCGGCAGGCCTGCTTCCGCCAGTTCCCGCCAGTTCCGGAATCGCCGGACGTCCTCCCGCCCCACCGACGCCTCGCCGATGACGATGACGTTCAAGCCCGCCTCGGCGTACGCCTCGGCCGCCAGCCGGCCGGCGCACAGGCTTGCCTTCAAGTTCGGCAGCATCTCCCGCAGACCGTCGAGCTGGCTCACCAGGCGGCTCTCGACCACCACGTACGGCATGTGCGGCCAGCGTTCCTGCCGGGCGACGTGCCACCGCTGCCGCTGCCAGAGCAGCACCGGCCCGTCCGGGTAGCCCAGCGATTCAAGCGTTTCGTGGCGACGGGCGTGTTGCTCCACCTCCTCGCGGGTGAAGTAGATGATATGGTGCGTTTCGTGCAGTCGGCGCAAGGCGTCGGACGCGCCCTCCGCGGCTTTAAGGGACTGCAGGCCCAGGCCGGGCAGCGCGTCCATGTCCACCGCCAGCACAGGCCGCTGGGCCCGCCATACGTACAGCGGCGCCTCGGCGTGGACCTCCTCGCCCTCGTAGTCCATGTGGGAGACCCGCATCGTGTACCGCCCGGGCGCCTCGGGGGCCGGCACGGCCGCGCCGGCATAGCCGAGTTCGTCGGTATAGGCCGCCCGCTCCGCCAACGGCGGAACCTGAAAACGCATCGCCGAGGCCTTGCTCGCCAGCGAGAGCACGAAGAAGTCATTCCGCTGCAGCCGCACGACGGTGGTCACGTCTTGCCCGGTTACGGTCACCTGGTCCGGCACGGTCAGGATGTAGTGCCCGCCGCAGCCGCCCAGCAGCGGAGCGAAGATCGCGATGCACAAGAGTCGATTCACGCGCTTCTCCTCATGAAAACGATTCGTGGCCGCGATTAGGCACAAGCCCCGGCCGTTTGTCAAACCTTCGCCGCGCCGGCCGGAGGCAAAACGCCCAAGTCCGCCGTCGCGACGTGCCGATGGAACTGGTAAGCTAACGGCCGACCGAGGCGCGTGTCGCCCGCCGGCGACGGAGAGGAAGTGAACGTTGAACCCGCAACTGCACCCGTTTGATCACGATACCTGGCGCGTGTTCCGCATCATGAGCGAGTTTGTGGACGGCTTCGAGACCATGGGCCAACTCGGCCCGGCCGTCAGCATCTTCGGCTCCGCGCGCACGCCCCGAAACGACCCCTACTACCGCAAGGCGCGCAAGCTCGCGGCCCTGCTGGTCGATGACGGCTACGCGATCATCACCGGCGGCGGGCCGGGCATCATGGAGGCCGCCAACCGCGGCGCGCAAGATCGCAAGGGCGTGAGCGTCGGCCTGAACATCGCCCTGCCGGCCGAGCAGAAGGCCAACCCGTACCACAATGTCCGGCTGGATTTCCGCTACTTCTTCGCCCGGCTGGTGATGTTCGTGAAATACGCATGGTCGTTCGTGTGCTTTCCCGGCGGGTTCGGCACGCTGCACGAGTTCTTCAACTCGATGACGCTCATCCAGACCGAGAAGGCCGAACGGTTTCCCGTGGTGCTGATCGGCCGGAGCTTCTGGAGCGGGCTGGAAGGCTGGATCGGCGATCGGATGCTCCACCACGGCTACCGGAAGATCGAACCGGCGGACATGGACCTGTTCACCATCACCGACAGCCTGAACGAGGCGGTGGAGATCATCAACGCCGCCCGGGAACAGCGGATGAAAGACGCCCTGGCCGCGGAGGGCGGCGAGCACGCTCACAGCGCGGAGGGCACGCTTCTCGGCAAGCCGCCGCGGACCTACCCGCCGAAGAACGGCGCGGTCCGCAAAGAAGCCTGACGCTTCGGCCGCACGCGGATTGCCCCCGCCCCGCAAACGAAACCGGGCCGGCCTCCTTTCAGGAAGCCGGCCCGATCTTATCTATCGAACTGCCGCCGGGTTCGGCCGCTTAGCGGCGCCGGCGCCGCAGGAGCACGAACGGCAGGCCCAGGGCGAGAATGCCCATCGTCATCGGCTCGGGCACGAGGCCCGTCTCGCCGGAAATCCGGCCGAAGATCGTGTCCTGGATGTCGTCGGTCGGATCGTAGATGCCGCCCACGAAATCCGGGAAGATTTCCTCTTCGCCGTAGAAGGCCATCTTCAGCACGCCGATGTGGTTCTGGTCCGCGATGTCCTGCCCCATCAGCTTGGTGACGATGCCGCGCGCCTCGATCAGGTCGGCCCGGTCGACGCCGTCGCGGGCGAGGAGCGTCGTCTTGTCGAAGTTGATCTCCAGCAGCGTGACGTCCGCCGGCACATCCACCACGCCCGGGAAACCGTGGAATACGCCGCCGACAATCCGCAGGAAGCCGTTGTCGCCGACGAGGCTCACGTCGAAGCTGTCGCCACTGGGGCTCGTGTACGGCCCGTCGTTGACCAAGAAGTTCAGGTTCAGCGAAAGATCGCCGCCGAATACCCCCGACGCCTGGTAGACGCCGTAGAAGCCGGCCGCCAGCGGACCCGGCGCAACGCCCGTCACGCTCAGGGAGCCCACTTCCGGCCCGCCTCCAGGGGCCAGCGAGAGCGTGTCCGCGGCCGTCCCGTTGAAGTCGTAGCGGGCGACGGCCTCGGGCGTGTCAAAGGTGAAGTCGTAGTCGTCGATGCGAACGCTCAGCGGAGCGGCATAGCTGCAAACCGCAACCAACAGAACCGTGCATACGCCAATCATCCCTCTGGTCAACATGGCTCATCCTCTCTTTTCGGCAACAGGGCCAATTAGGGCGGGTAAGCGGAGCCTCGAGCAGTTCGAGCAGAGCACCCGCCGTAAGCAAGCGTAAGCGTACACGGGCAAGCAAACGTCTTTCCGTGCGGGTTCATTATAACCGGGCAGGCCGATGTGTCAAGAAGATATCCAAGGAGAATTGACACTTAATCTGCCGCCAATCAGACCTTATCCGGTGCGTCATATCCGATGCGCCGCCCGGGGCTTTTCTGCATAAACACTTTATAGCAAATGCCTTATGTTTTGATTCCCGCCAAAATGTACTTTCGACTGCATGGCGGGCTCCTCCGCGCGGCGACGCCCGCCTCTACGGGACGGGGTCGTACCCGCCGCGGCACAGCGGGTTGCACCGGACAATCCGCCACAACCCCAGCAGCCCCCCCGCCACCGCGCCGCGCTTGCGGACGGCCTGAATGAAGTACTCGCTGCACGTCGGCGTGAAGCGGCACTGCCCCCCCAGCCAGCCAGAGAGCGTGCCCTGGTAGAGCCGCGCCAGCAGCACCAGCAGGTCCGCCGGCAGCCGCCGCAGCCGGGGCGCGATCGTCTTGCCTCTCACGAGCCGCCCTCCCCCGCCGCTCGCCGCGCCAGGCGACGGATGGAATCCTGCAGTTGCTCCACCGTCGCGCGGTCGCCCACGCGCGGCAGGAGCACCACGTCCACGTCGGCCGGCAATTCATCGCGAAGCAGGCGGAACGCCTCCCGGCAGCGCCGCTTGATGCGGTTGCGCCGCACGGCGTTGCCGTGGCGCTTGGAGACCGCCACCCCCAGCCGCGCCCGCCGCCCGTGGCCCGCCCCGCTGAGCAGCAGCAGCGTCAGCCGCCGGTCGTGGACGCGCTGGCCGTGGTCGAACACGCGGCGGATGTCTTCTCGCCGTGTCAGTCGTAGCTGTCTGCCTGCCCGTTGGTCCATGGCTCCTCTCGCGGCCGGCGCTTGACCGGCCACCCATGGATTATTACAAGATGAGGCAGAGCACGACAACGCCCTCGCCATATGGGAAACCTTTTGTCCATGCGGATAGCGCCTCACATCCTGCTTGCCTGTGCCGCGTTGGCGGCCGTTCTGCCCGGCTGCACGTGGCCCCCGCCGACGGCGTCCAACTCCACGGAGCAGGCGATCGACCGGTACGTTCAGGCCCGGCTGCTGGCCGACGAGGGCAAGCTGGACGCGGCATTGAAGGAACTCGCCGCCGCCGTCCGGGCGGACCCAAGCCTGTCCGTCGCCCACGCCGCCGCCGGGGACATCCATCGCAAACTCGGCGACCACCAGGCCGCCGCCGTCTCCTACGAAGCCGCCTGCCGCACCAACCCGTACGAATTCCGCTCCCACTACAACCTTGGCGTCACGTACCAGACGCTTTCCGAGGCGGCACGGAGTTTCGAGAAGGCCCAGGACTACCTCGCCAAGGCGGTGGATATCTACCTGCGGGCGATCACGATCCGGTCCGACGACTTCGAGGCGAACCTGAACCTCAGCGCCTGCTACTTCCAGATGGGCCGCTACGATCAGGCGGAGCAGTACTGCCTGCGGGCGCTGGAGATCGACCCCAACCACGCCGGGGCGTACAGCAACCTCGGCATCATCTACGACAGCCAGAACCAGCTCTACAAGGCGATCTCCGCCTACCAGGCCTCGCTGGAGCTGGACGTCGAGCAGCCGCAGCTCTGGCTGAACCTCGGCTCCACGTACCTGCGGCAGGCCCGCGTGAAGCCGGCCCTGCGGGCGTTCGAGAAGGCCGCCGAGTACGACCCGGCCAGTTCCGCACCGCACGAGCAGATCGGCTCGTGCCACGTGCACCTGCGAGACTTCGACCGGGCGGAAGCCGCCTACGCCAAGGCGGTGAAGATCAACCCGCAGTCCGCGGCCGCCCACCGGGGCCTGGGCGTGGTCTACATGAGCCGCTACGTGCTGAACCGCGAGCGAGATGAGTACCGCGCCGCGGCGATGGAGCACTGGAACCGCTCGCTGGAGATCGAGCCGGACCAGGAAGACCTCCGCGGCTTCGTGCGCAAGTACACGCCCAAGCTGGAAGGCCCGTCGCTGTAGAGCTGCCGCGATGCGCTCGCGGCGGGTCGTCTGGGCAGCGTCAGCCGCTTTGGCTCCTGTCCGCATGCTCCTTTCCGCCGCTCTGTGCGCGGCCCTCTCTCCCGCCGGGAATTCTTGCCGCACACTTTGCGGTTGCCCGGGGCAAAAAGGGCTTCCTCTCGGCGGCCGATTGGGTATACTGACGGCCTGCCCCCTGGGGCCGTAGCTCAATTGGGAGAGCGCCTGAATCGCATTCAGGAGGTTTGGGGTTCGACCCCCCACGGCTCCATTCAACCCTTCGAGAACCTTACGGGTTCTCTCCGCGCGCCGGGCGTCCGGCCCCCCCGGCGGCGTGCCGCAACGGGCCGTGGGACGAAAAACCCGGCGGCGCTCTTTTCTTGCCGCCTGCTCGCGCGTAGGCTGGTGGCGGACACCGAACCCAACGGAGCACGCCCATGAAAGACATCGACGGCAAGAAGGTCGCCATTCTGGTCGACCGCGAGTACCAGGAGCTGGAAGTCTGGGGACCGTACTACAGCCTGATCGCCCACGGGGCGAACGTCCTCCGCGTCGGGCCGGAGGCGGAGGAGGTGTACCCGTCCAAGCTCGGCTACCCCTGCCCCTCGGACGTGGGCGTCAAGCACGTCAAGGGCGGCGACTTCGACGCGGTGGTCATCCCCGGCGGCTGGGCCCCGGACCACATGCGCCGCGACGAGGCGATGGTCAGCTTCGTGCGGCAGGCCGTCTCGGCCGGGGTGGTGCTGGCGGCCATCTGCCACGGCGGCTGGATGCTTTGCAGCACGGACGTGCTCAAGGGCAAGCGGGCCACGAGCTTCATGGCCATCCGCCACGACATGATCAACGCCGGCGCCGAGTGGGTGGACGAGGAGTGCGTCATCGACGGCAACGTCATCACCGCCCGCAAGCCGGACGACATCCCGGCCTTCATCAAGGCCATCGTCAAGGCGCTGGGCGGGTAGCGCGGTTGCCGGAAGTCGCGGCGCCCTCTTGCCGGTCGGGAAACCGCCCGCCCGGGCAAAGCCGGAAGGCCCGCCGAAGACCGCGGCTTCCGTGAGCACTCGCGGCTTGTCTTGCCCCGCCGGCTCAGCGGGTTGCGCCCCGAACATCCCCTTCTGTGCGCATGCTCCCGCGCAGGTGGCCCGAACCACTCGGAAAAGTGCATTTCTTTATATTCCCAACCCGGCATTGGTTCACCGCCCCGGCCGAGGCCGATGCGCCCTGCAATTGCGCACGGAGGAGCGCGCCGTCGGTAAGGGTGAAGGCGCCGACGCGGCAAGAAATGGCAATTGGCTCAACACATCCTCGCGCCGGAACGTTTACACTAATAGCGGACGGTGAGGCTCCGCGCACGGATCGCGCGGGCGCGTCAGGCCGGCCAATGGGAAGGGATTACGCTATGACAACACTGCCGCGGTACGAAGGCGTCGATGACATCCTCCGGCGGTTGGAGTCTGTCCGGTGGCGGTGTTGGGCCCTGCGGGTGCTGACGGGGCTGTGCGCGATGACTGCCATCGTCGCCCTCTCGCTGGTGCTCGCGGCCGCCCTGCTCGGCTACCTGCCCGGCCGGCCGCCGGCGGCGCTGCGAGTCGCCCTGCTGGCGGGGGTATGCGTCGCCTGGGCGGCCGGCGGCGTGTGGTTCCTGCTCCGCTCGCTCTTCTGGCGGCAGAACCGCGCCCAGACCGCCCGGTTCGTCGAACAGCAGTTCCCGGACCTCCGCAACCAGCTCATCAACCCGATTCTGCTCGCCTCCGACGATCGCCAGGCCAGCCCGGAGTTCGTCCAGCGGGCGATCTTCGAGGCCGCCGACAGCTCACGCGGCGTGGACCTGAGGAGGGCCGTCTCCTCCCGGCCGCTGAAGCGCTGGGCCGCGGCGGCCGCCGGCTCGCTGGTGCTGCTGGCGGCCTTTGCCACGCTCCAGGCCGCGGCCTTCAGCCGCGGGCTGAAGGCGGTGTTCCAGCCCGGCGCCTACGTGCCGGCCCGCAACACGATTGAGCTTATCGACCTGACGCCCGGCGATGCGGAAATCTTCTCCGGCGAGTCGGTGGTGGTTTCCGCGCGCATCGCCAACCCGCGGGAGACGGCCCACCCCGCCGAACTGATCGTCGAGGGCCAGCCGCCGCGCCCGATGTTCTCCAAGGACGGCTACCGCACGTACACCTGCCCGCTGGGGCAAGTCTCCGGGCCGCTGCACTACCAGGTGCGCATCGGCGATTCCCGCTGGCCGGCCGACCGCGAGTGGTACGCGATTTCCGTCCACAGCGTGGCCGGCATGAGCCTGAGCTTCGACTACCCGCGTTATACCGGCCTCGAAGACCGCACGCTGGACCGGCCGGAACTGGACGGCGGCTTCGAGGCGCCCGTCGGCAGCAAGGTGACGGTCACGGTGCGCCTCTCCGCCCCGCTGCCGGGCGCCCTGCTGGAGCGGCCGGGCGAGGCCGGGCAGGAAATGGCCCGCACGGACCTCGGCCGGACGTTCTCCGCCGTGCTGCCTGTGACCGAAGACGGCGGCTACCGCATCCTCCTGCGCAACGCACGCGGCGAAACCATCCAGACGCTGCCCGCCCCCGAGCACGCGGCGAGCGGCTACGGCCGGTCGCTGCCGCCGGGGTACTTCCGCGTGCGGGCGGTCTCCGACGACCCGCCGCGGGTGCGGTTCCTCGCCCCGGCCCGCCCGGTGACCATCGCCCCGAACGCCACGCTGGAGATGCGCGTGCACGTCTCGGACCGCTACGGGCTGACGGGCGCGCGGCTGTGGGCGGGCATCGAGGGCGAGCCGCCCCAGCCGGTGACGGGCTTCCCCGTCGAGCCCATCGGCGACAGGAAGGACGTGACCTTGGATTACGTGTTCCTGCTGGCCGGCTACACCGAGGGCACGGTGCTGGAGTATTACGCCACCGCCACGGATAACCGCAATCTGCCGGGCGTCGGCGGCCCGCGGACCGCCTCCAGCCGCAAGTACAAGATTACCGTCATGGACCCGCAGAAGGTCGCCGCGGAGAAGGCCCGCGCCTACGAGGAGCTGCGCCGCCGGCTGCTGGCCATCCTCCGCATGCAGGAGCCGCAGCGGGTGAACACGGAAATCTGCCGCGGCAAGCACCAGTTCCCCGGCGAACTGAAGGCCATCCATAAGACGGCCAGAGAGATCCACGCCGAGCAACAGAAAATTCGCGCCGCGATGGTGGACCTCGTGGAGAACTTCCCGTTCAACGAAGACCTCGCCCCCGTTCGCCCGGAGCTGGCGACACTCGCCAACAACGAGGCCCGCACCGCGATCGACCAGGCGCGGGTGCTGAGCCGCCTGACGGAAGAGGAAGACCGCGACAGCGCGTGCGTGCAACTGGCCGTCACGCAGAACCGCATCATCGACGCGCTGCAGACGCTGCTGGCGATGCTCCCCTCCATGGCCGGCCGGCCGGACGCGAAGAAAACGCCCGAAGGCGGCGACCTGCCGGGGGAGGTCCGCGAGAAGCTCGCCGGCCTCAAAGACAACATGCGGAAGTTCATCGACGAGCAGCGCAAGGTCATCCAGGCCTCCGAGCGGCTGAGCAAGAAGCCGGTGGACGACTTCACCGAGGCCGACGAGAAGCTGCTGAAGGAACTCACGGCCGTACAGGACCAGTGGGAGAAGTTCCTCAACGAGCAGTTCACGGACTTCTCCAAGCTCGCCGAGCAGGACTTCTCCAACCCGGCGATGCTCAAGGAGCTGATCTCCGTGAAGTCCGACGTGACGATGGCGGCCGACGCGCTGCGGAAGAAGGCGGTGGAGATCGCCACGGCCGTCGAGGACAACGGCATCGAGAATGCCGAATCGCTGACGGCGAATATCGAGAAGTGGCTTCCGGACGAGCCGGACCGCAAGAAGTGGGCCATGGAAGACCCCGCCGACGGGCAGACGAACCCGGAGCAGGCGGAACTGCCGACGGAACTGGAAGACCTTGTCGGCGACCTGCTGGAGGAGGAGGAAGACCTCTTCGAGGAGATGGAGGACCTCTCCAGCAAGTACGCGATGAGCGGGGACAAGGGCATCGGCTGGGGCGCGATGGACGGGCCGATCAGCAACATGAACGCCCAGGGCGTCACGGGCAACCAGTTGCCGAACACGAATGAAATGCAGGGCCGCAGCGGCGAGGGGCGGACGGGCAAGTCGTCCGGGGAGTTCGTGGAAGACAAGGCCGTCGGCAAGGGCGGCCGCCGCACGCCCACGCGCCTCACGCCGGAGCCGTTCTCCAAGGGGCAGGTGGATGATGTCTCGCAAGACCCCGCCGGCGGCGCCACCGGCGGCGGCAAGCTCTCCGGCAGCGGCCAGGAAGGGCTGGAAGGCCCGGTTCCGCCGGAATTGCAGAAGGAGTTGGGCCGCCTGACCGGCAAGCAGGCGGCGCTGATCAACCGGGCGGAGCGCATTCAGGCGAACTTCAAGGTGACCGACCACGCGAACTTCAAGCTGCTCAAGGCCATCACGCTGATGAACCGCGTGCGGGGAGACCTGGAAGCCCATCGCTACCAGAACGTGCTGCGGAGCAAGGACTCCACGCTGTCTTCCCTCCGGCAGACGAAGATGCTGCTGGCCGGGCAGATCGACGTGACGGCCGACACGTCCAGCGGCCTGCCGAAGTACGTTCGCGACGACATCGCCGACGCCATGAAGGGCAATCTGCCCGAGCAGTACAAGGACGTGCTGGAGCAGTACTACAAGCGGCTTGGGGAGCAGTCGGCCGGCGAGTAGCGCCTCCCCGGCGCTCGCGGCTCCGACGCGCGGCATCGCGGAGCGCCGTGGCTGTTCCTGTTGCCTGGCCCCTGGTCCCTGGTGCCTGCCGTTGGCGAGCGTTGTGGCTCTGAACTCAGAACTTCCGCTGCAACGTCCCCGCTCGCTCGCGCTCGCGGCTCCGACGCGCGGCATCGCGGAGCGCCGTGGCTGTACCTGTTGCCTGGTCCCAAGTCCCTGGTGCCTGCCGTTGGCGAGCGCCGTGGCTCTGAACTCAGAACTTCCGCTGCAACGTCCCCGCTTGCTCGCGCTCGCGGCTCCGACGCGCGGCACTGCGGAGCGCCGTGGCTGTACCTGTTGCCTGGCCCCTGGTCCCAAGTGCCTGCCGTTGGCGAGCGTTGTGGCTCTGAACTCAGAACTTCCTCTGCAACGGCCGCGATCCCGGCTTCGCCACCTTCCTTCGCCAAGGCTTCGGAGCGGTCGGCCACCCCGCGAGGCTTGTAATCGCGGGCGGGCAGGCGGATACTGTGCCCCACAAGGCAGACGGAATGAACCCATGGGCGAACTGGCGGACAGACTGGCCGGGAAATTCATCGTTGTCGACGGCCCGGACGGCGGCGGCAAGAGCACGCAGATCCTGCTCCTCGCCGAGCGGCTGCGCGCGGCCGGCTTGGACGTGCTGACCACGAGAGACCCCGGCGGCACGCCCATCGGCGACCGCATCCGCGCGATCCTGCTGGACAATGCCCACGGCGAGATGGCCGTCCCCTGCGAGACGCTGCTGTACATGGCCAGCCGCTGCCAGCTTTGGGCCCAGGTCATCCGCCCGGCGCTGGAGGCCGGCCGATGCGTGGTCTGCGACCGATGGGTGTCCGCCACCATCGCCTACCAGGGCGCGGGCGGCGCCCCGCCGCAAGACGTAATGGCGATCTACAACGTGGCGCTGGGGGGCGTCCGTCCGGACCTGACGATCCTCCTCGACATCGACGCGGAGGCGGGCCTGGCCCGCGCCGGGCGAACCACCGGCGGCCACGACCGCATGGAGGCCAAGGGCGGCGCGTTCCACGCCCGCGTGCGGGAACGCTTTCTGCGGCAGGCCCAGCACGAGCCGGAGCGGTTCGCCGTCGTCGACGCGGCCGGGAGCGTGGAGGAGGTGGCCGGGCGGGTTCAGACTGCGATTCGCGAGAAAATGGAACGAGAGTAATCATGGCCGTTGAGTTGCGAGACATCGTGGGCCAGGAGCACGCCGTCGCCCAGTTGCAGCGGGCGCTGGCCGGGGAGCGCATGCCGCACGCGATGCTCTTCGCCGGCCCGGCCGGCGTGGGCCGGCGCACCACCGCCCTCGCGCTGGCGCGGACGCTGCTGTGCTCCGGGCGCGGCGCGGAGGAGGGCCCCGCCCTCTTCGGTGAAGAGGAACTGCCGAAAGACGGCTTCATCCAGGCGTGCGGCGCCTGCGACGACTGCCGCATGATGGAGGCCGGCGCCCACCCGGACTTCCAGTTCGTCTACAAGGAGCTTGCCCGGTTCCATGAAGACGCCTCCGTCCGCTCCCGCGTGATGCAGGACCTCGGCATCGGCGTCATCCGCCAGTTCCTCATCGACCCGGCCAACCGCGCCGCCAACCGCGGGCGCGGCAAGGTGTTCGTCGTGCGCGAGGCGGAGTTGATGAGCACGGCCGCCCAGAACGCCCTGCTCAAGACGCTGGAGGAGCCGCCGCCCCGCGTGACGATCCTCCTGCTGTGCGAGAAGCCCGATGAACTGCTGCCGACCACACTGAGCCGCTGCGCGATGGTCCGCTTCGGCTATCTGCCGCGGGAGTTCGTGGCCGGCAAGCTCGCCGAAGCGGGCATCGAGCGGGCGGAGGCGGACTTCTGGGCGGCGTTCACGCAGGGCAGTGTGGGCCGGTCGCTCCGGCTCGCCCGCGAGGGGATGTACGAGGTCAAGCGAGACCTGCTGGACCGCATCGCCGGCCTGCCCGCCGCCGGCGACGCCGACCTCGGCGAGCACGTGGTCAAGACGATGGACAAGCTCGCCACGGCGGCCGTGGCCGCGGCGAAGAAGGCCGACGGCGCGAACCTCTCCAAGAACCTCGCCTCCCGCCAGGCCGTCGGGGCGATACTGGAGCTTTTGGCCTCCGCCTTCCGAGACGCCATGAGCGTGCGAACGGGCGCCGACATGCCGCCGATCAACGCCGACCAGGCCCCGGCCGTGGAGGCCCTGGCCGAACGCTTCCGCCCGGAGCAGATCGCCGGCGTGCTGGAGGCGCTCAGCGAGTACGAGCGGCTGCTCTGGCGGAACGTGAACCCCAAGACCGTCTGGGACAACGTGGTGATCACCTGCGCCTCGGCCGCGCCGCTGCGGACGTGACAGCCCCGCCGCTGATCGGGCCGGCGGCCGGTCCTCGCCGCGGGCGAGAAGTTCACGGGCGCAAGGGCGGCGAATCGCCCGTTGACCCCTTTCGCCCGCCCGCTTATAAGGGACCGATTCCCCAAGCGTGAAGACCCCGTATGAAGAACTTCCTGCGCTCATTGCGATATCTTCGGCCGTACCGCACGCGCCTGACGGTGGCGATCGTCTGCGTCGTGCTCATCGCCGTGCTGTGGGGCGGCGGGCTGGGCATGATCCTGCCCGGCGCGAAGGTGCTCATCAGCCCCGAGGGCCTGCACGGATGGGCGTGGATCTCCATCGTCGAGGACAAGCTCGGCGGGAGCATTGTCCAGCGCACCGTTCCCGCCGGCACGCGGGTCGAAGGCCGGCCGGTGGTCATCGTGCTGGACGTGGTCGACGCGCCCGATGGCTCGCCCGTCGCCAAAGCCGGCGTGAAGCGTGGCGAATGGATCCTCGGCTTCGCCGGCCCCGACGCACCCGCCGAAGAAGAGCAGATCCTCCGCGGAGACGCCCTCGCCCGGCGCCTGGCGGACCAACCCGGCCGCGAGCCGCTGGCGCTCTACGTGCACGATCCGCACGCCGAGAACGGCGGCGTCCGCCGGGTGACCATCCGGCCGGGCCGGGTCGGCTACGCCAGCCGCCTTCTCGGGCGCATCGCCCGGAGCCTGCCGGAGCCAAAAACCTACGCCGAGCGGTTCCCCCTGCTGGTGTACCTGCTGGTGATCGCGCTGATTCTCACCTACCTGCGAGACCTCCTCCGCTTCGCGCAGGAGTACCTGGTGGAGACGGCTATCCTGCGCGGCATCATGGACCTGCGCTGCGAGAACTACAGCCTGGTGCTGCGGTTGCCGACGACGTACTTCTCCGAGAAGGGCGTCAGCGACACGATGAGCCGCTTCGTCCAGGACACCAGCGAGCTGGCCCGCGGACAGGTGACGCTGTTCGGCAAAACGATGGTCGAGCCGGCCAAGGCCGCCGGGGCCATCACCATGGCGTTCATCTTTTCCTGGAAGCTCACGCTGCTGGCGATGGTCGCCGGACCGCCGGCGTTCTTCCTGATCCGCCGCTTCGGCAAGCGGATGAAGAAGGCTTCCCGCCGCGCGCTGGAAGGCTGGGCCGGCATGCTCGCCGTGCTGGAGGAAACGCTCAACGGCATCCGCGTGGTCAAGGCCTACACCATGGAGGGCACGGAGCGGCGGCGGTTCTTCCGCACGAACCGGGCGCTTATCAAGCAGCAGCGCCGCATGGCGCGGATCAACGCGGCCACCGCCCCCACCGTCGAGGCGCTGGGCATCACCGCCGCCATGGGCGCCGCGGCCCTGGCCGGCTACTGGGTGTTCAACTACCAGATGAAGGCGGACGACTTCCTGGCCATGATGGCGTGCCTGGCGGCGATGTTCGACCCGGTCCGCAAACTGGCGAAGGTGGTCACGCACTTCCAGCGGGCGGAGGCCGCCGCTGCGCGGGTGTTCGAACTGCGAGACCAGCAGACAGAAAAGCACCTGCCCAACGCCCCCGCCCTGCCGCGCCACCGCCGGAGCGTCGAACTGCGGAACGTGAGCTTCCGCTACCCCGGCGCGGCGAGCGACGCGCTGAAGAACATCACCCTCCACGTGGAAGCCGGCAAGACCGTCGCCATCGTCGGCCCCAACGGCTGCGGCAAGACCACGCTGGTGTCCCTGCTGCCGCGCCTGATCGACCCGACCGCCGGGCAGGTGCTCATCGACGGGCAAGACGTGCAGAATGTTTCGCTCCGCTCGCTGCGGGCGCAGATCGGGCTTGTCACGCAGGATACCGTGCTGTTCCACGCGACCATCGCGGAGAACATCTCCTACGGCCTGCGCCGCGCCAGGCGCGAGGACGTGCTGTCCGCGGCGAAAAAGGCCTTCGTGGATGAGTTCGTCCGCGACCTGCCCGACGGCTACGACACCATGGTCGGCGAGCACGGCGCCACCCTGTCCGGGGGGCAGAAGCAGCGCATTTCCATCGCCCGGGCCATCCTGCGAAACCCGGCCATCCTGATCTTCGACGAGGCCACCAGCCAGGTGGACTCCAAGTCCGAGCAGCGCATCCACCAGGCGATGGAGGAGTTCATCCGCGGGCGAACCACGCTGATGATCGCCCACCGCTTCCAGACCGTGCTGGAGGCGGACCTGATCGCCGTCATGGCCGACGGGGCGATTCTGGACACCGGCCGGCACGACGAACTGCTCGGACGCTGCGAACTGTACAGCCACCTCTATCACACCCAATTCGGGTCCGCGGGAGGCGCGCCGTGACCGACAAGCACCCATCCGTCGCGGGAAAGATCCCCCAGGCGGGACTGATCGGCATGATCGTGGCCGGCGCCGCGCTGCCGCTGTACCTCGCTTGCCCGGATGCGTCGACCTTCCTGGGGGTGGCGTTGATCGCCCTGCAGGAATGCGCGGCCGCCTGCGCCGTGATGGCCGCCGCGGGCGGCTACGGCATGCTGGTGCTGGCTCGCTTCGCGCCGAAGGAGGCCCCGCTGACCCTTCGCGTGGTGACCGCCTGCGCGCTGGGGCTCTGGATGCTCTCCACGGCCGTGCTGGCCGTCGGTTCGGCGGTGTCCGGCGCCTTCGCGCAGTGGCTCTGGTGGCCGATCATCGGCGCGGGCATCGTGCTGGCCGGCTGGCAGGGGCGCGACGTGATGCGACGGTGGCAGTCCGCCGATGCCGACGCCCCCAAGCGCCGCTACGACGGGCGCGTGCTGGTGTGGGTGCTCGTGGCGGTCGCCGTCGGCGTGTGGCTCTCCGGCGCGCTGTGCCCGCCGGGGTTCATCGGCCGGGTGACCGGCGACGCCTACGACGTGCTGGAGTATCACATGCAGGTCCCCCGCGAATTCTTCAACGCGGGGCGAATTACCGAACTGCGGCACAATGTCTACAGCTACTACCCGCTGGGCGTGGAGATGCTCAGCCTGCTGGCGATGGCCCTGCGCGGCGGGGCGTACGACGGCATGTATCTCGGCAAGATCCTCCACGGGTCGTTCGCGTTCCTCGCCGTGGCGGGCGTGTTCGGCGCCCTGAAGGAGCGGCAAGAGGCGCGGGCTCGCTTCTCGGCCGGGCTGCTTGCCACCTGCCCGATGCTCATCTACCTGGCCTCGATGGCGATGTCCGAGATGGCGATCGTCTGCTATTTCACCCTGGGCCTGCTATGGCTGCGGGAGTGGATCAAGGACGGCCGGGCCGGTTCGGCCGCGACGGTCGGGTTGATGATTGGCGGGGCCTGCACGGCCAAGTACCTGTCCGTCGGCTTCGTGGCGGGGCCGCTGGCGGCCGTAATGCTGCTGGCCTGCTTCCGCAAGCCGGGGCGCATCGCCCATGTGCTGCTGGCGGGCGTGCTGGCGCTGGCTGCCTTCTCCCCGTGGCTCATCCGCAACGCAACCTACACCGGCAACCCGGTGTTCCCGCTGGCGACGGATGTCTTCGGCGCGGGCCACTGGTCGCCCGAGAGCCAGCAGCGCTGGCAGGACGGCCACGGGGCCGACGCCAAGCCGCCCGTGCCGGAGCCGCCCGGCTGGAAAGCGCCGGCCCCCACGCCGCGGGTGGTGCTGCTGTGGCGGAATTTCCTGACCTCGGAGTCTCTCGGCAACTTCCTGATCGTCCTGGCCGGCGTGGCCGTCTGCGTGCTGCTGGCGGAGGGCCGCGCGGCAAGCGGATGGAACTGGGCGCTGGCGGGCGTGATCGCGGCCCAACTGGCCGTCTGGGTAGCCTTCACGCGGGGCATGCCGACGCGGTTCATCCTGCCGGCCGTCGCGCCGATGGCCCTGTTGGGCGGCCACGTGCTGGCGAAGCTGTTCGCCACGATCCGCAACCCCCTCCGGAAAGGGAGCAAAGATCAGCCGGCCGGATGGGGCCGCCCCCCGGCCGTGGCGATCTTCGTGGCCACCTGCGGCATCAGCCTGTTCATCGCGTTCGCCATGCGCGTCTCGCTTTCCGGCGGCCTGCCGACCAGCCCGGCGCCGGGCGAGATTCTGCTTGAAGACCAGATGCGCAAGGCCTCCCTGCCCGAGGATGCCCGCGTGATGCTCGTGGGCGACGCCAAGGCGTTCTACTACCCCCCGCACACGGTCTATGCCACCGTATTCGACACCCCTCCGCTTCTGGAGATGGCGGACAAACACCCGGACCCGCTCCAACTCGCCGCGGCCCTTCGCCAGCGAGGCATCACGCACATCGTCGTGGACTGGACGGAAATCTGGCGGCTGGCCGGCACCTATGGCTACCCCGCCCCGCTCAGCGCCCCGCTATGGCCCCGCCTGCAGGACGGCCGCGGACCGGGGCTGCCGGTTCTGGAAGCCATGGTCGACGAGGGCCTGCTGCACCGCGTGGGCGAGGTCAATCTCCCGCGTCGGCCCCGCCCCCGGCCAAACACGTGGGCCCCGTTCGACTTCCCCAACGACTGGCCGCAGATGACCACCTACAGCCTGCTGGCGCCAGCGCCCTCTACCCGGCCGGCCGGCCCCGCCGCCGCGCCGGCCGAGTGACGCGGCTTTCCCGCGCCGGGGCAATCCGGTAGAATCGCCGCCCCATGACAAGAGCCGCCTTGTGCATCGCGACCGTGCTGATCTCCGGGCTGCTGTCCGGCTGCCGGCGCTTTAACATCTCCTTCCTGCCCGAGCCGGAGAGGGAACTGTCCGCCTGGGTCGCCGACGAAATGACGAACCTGACGGACCGCACGCCGCCGACGAACGCGCCCGACGTATACGACGCCGAGGCCCGCACGGTGAAGCTCTTCGGCGCGGCCAACGAAACGCTCTGCTTTCAGCTTGTCATCGAGGCCGGGCCGGAAGGCGAGAGCGGCCTGGAGCTGGCCTGGACGGACCTGGCGGCCGGCAAGGAGACGATTCCCGCGGCCCACGTGTCCGCCTTCCGCATGATGCCGGTGCGCGTGGAAGAATACCCGCCGTGGCATCTGCGGCTGACCGACGCGCCGCCACAGCCAGCCACCTTCTATGACGCCCTGGCGCCCATCGACGCCCCCAAGGCCGGCCAGCCTTTCGCGATGAAGCCCGGCGAACGGCTCGCGCTGTGGGTGGATGTATCCATCCCGCGGGGCGCGCATCCGGGCGCCTACACCGGCACGCTGAGCGTGCGGGCCCGCAACAGCAAGCCCTGGCGACTCACGATGCGGGCGCAGGTGTACGACTTCGTGCTGCCGGACACCCGGCCCCTGGCGGCCGTGGGCGGCTTCGATCATCGCGACGTGTTCTCCACGCTCATCCAGCGCGACGGGGAAGGCTACATCCCCCCGCACCTGGACCGCCGCCACCCGCTGGTGATCCGCGGCCTGACGGCCATGCGGCAACTCATGCAGCTCGCCCACCGCCACCGGCTGGACCTGTTCGAGAAGGGCATCCGCCCGGTCGTCAAGCGAGACATGTTCGGCAAGGTGCAGGTGGACTGGACGGACTACGACGCGATCGTCATGCCGTACCTGAAGGGCACGGCCTTCGAAGACGGCATCGGCGCGGCGGCCTGGCCCACGCCCTTCTGCGAAGACTGGCCCCAGCCCCGGCTCTACGGCGGGCCGCAATCCGACGCCTACCTGGACACGGCCGGGCAGCTTGCCGCCGAATGCCGCCGGCGCCTCGCCGCCGACCCGGAGATCGAGGGCAGGCTGTTCACCTGGCCGTATCGCGGCCCGGTGACCGGCGCCGGCTACGCGACATTCGCCCGCCTGGCGCGGATCGCCCTGGCGGCCGACGGCAAGACGCCCGTACTCTCGCGGCTCCCGGCCCGTCCGCCGGGGCCGACCGGCTGGGTTGCCCCGGCCGACATGGACCGGCTGGCGACCATCCAGGCGCCGCCCGCCCAGTGGCTGCGGCCGTATCTCGCGGCGGACATGCGAGACGCCGCCCGCCCGCTGCAGGGCATGTGGCTCTCGCCCGGCACACCGCCGTACCTCGGAAGCCTCGGCGTGATCGCCAGCCCGGCCGACGTGCGGGCGGTTCCCTGGTTCGCCATGAAGTACCGCTGCACGGGCCTGTTTCTGCCGGAGGTGCTGCACTGGGGCGGCCCCGACGCGAGCGAAGCCGAAGCCCGCACGCGTCTCTTTCACCCCGGCACGCCGTACGGAATCGAGGGGGCCGTGCCGTCCGTGCGGCTCAAGCGCCTCCGTCGCGGCCTGCAAGACCTGGCCTACCTGTGGCTGCTGAGCCAGCGAGAGCGGGACGCCGTCGCCCGGGCCATGCTGGACTCGATGGCCCGCTACGCCGGCCTGGCCGCCATGGGAGACAACTACCTGGACCCGCGCCTCGATGGCTGGGTGCGGACCCCCGCCACCTGGCGCCTGGCCCGGCGGCTGCTGGCCGAGGAAGTGACCGACGCCATCCATCCGTCGGACGTGCCGAACCGGCGGCTCAGTGAGCAGCGACTCGCCTGGCAGCACTTCAACGCGCAGGTTCACCGGGTGCGCGTCGAGCAGGTGCGCTGCGGCGTGGCGCCCATCGAGCACAAGGACGCCGCGGGCAGTGAAACCGCCCGGCGCCTGCGGGCGGTTATATACGTGGACCTCTACAACGAGCACGCCCGCGAGGTGGACTGTCAACTGAGCCTGGGCGATCTGCCCGAGGGCTGGAAGGACGTCGGCGGGGCCGTAAAGGTGGCCTCCTTCCCCCCCGCCACCCGCAAGACCGTGACGCTCTCGGCCGAGGGAGACAGCATACCCACCGGCCCGGACGGTCGGCTGCCCCTGCCCGTCCGCATGGTGACGGACATGCGGGATGCCCGCACGCTGAACGTGCGCGCCGCGTTTTTGCTGTCCGGCGTGGTGGACCAGCCCATCGCAATCGACGGCGAGCTGGACGACTGGCCCATGCGGTTCGGCAATTCGGCGGCGGACTTCCGGCTCATCGGGCGTCGCGGCCGGCTTGGCGACGGTCTGGCGACGCGCCGGACTTCCGCGTTTGTCCTGCACGACGCCGAAAACCTGTACATCGCCTTCCGCTGCGCCGAGCCGACGCCGGAGCGGATCGTCGCCCGGGCGAGCAATGTCATCCGCTACGAGCAGTTGATGGCCCACGGCGAAGACCTGGTGGAGGTAGTGCTCGACCCTGGCGCCGGCGCCAAGGGGCCGCAAGACCTCTTCCACCTGATCGTCAAGGCCAACGGCGTGCTTGTGGCCAGCCGGGGCGTTCAGACGCGCCCGCCGCTGGGCAGGTCCGAGCCCTGGCCGTCGGGCGCGGCCGTGGCCGTCGGGCGGCAGGATGGGCACTGGATCGTCGAGATGGCCATTCCGCGCAAAGCCTTCGGCGAGCGAGGCCAAGCCGATCTGTGGCGCGTGAATTTCGCCCGGTTCGCCACGCGGGGCGGGGAGGCCTCGAACTGGGCCGGCGCCCCGCGGTATCTCTACGACCCGCGCAGTCTCGGCGCGATGTTTGTGCGGGCCGTCTCGCCCGCCGGCAAGTAGGAGCGCCCCCAGGACGCCATGTTCACGCCACAGGCCATTTCCGGCGCGCACGTCCGAACCGCGATCCTCGAGCCGGGAGCGTCTCGCGCGGAGATCCTCCGCGCCGTGGCGGGCGAGCCGTCGCCGGCGGCGCTGGAATCCGCACGGCGGCACGAACTCTACGGGCGCTACTCCCTCTACGCATGCCGGCCGCTGGAGGTGCTCGCGCTGGCCGGCGGCGTGCTGCGGAACGCGGCCGGCGCGGCGCTGGCGGATGGCGTGGGCGTCTGGCCCGCGCTGGAGGCGGCGCTGGAGGCGGTGAAACTCCAGGGCCCGCGCGGCGGGCCGTACGGGCCGGGCTGGATCGGCTACGTGGGCTACGAGGTCGGCCGGCTCATCGAGCGGCTGCCGGAAGCGGCCGTGCGAGACACCTCCCTGCCGGACCTGCGGCTGGCCTTCCACGACGCGGTGCTCGTGCACGACGCGGCCGACGACAGTTGGCGACTGGAGGAGCTGGCGTTCGACGCCCCGCCGCCTGGCGCGGGCGAGGCGGCCGAGGCGCTGCGGGCGGCCGTTGAGGGCCGCCTTAACGCTCCCCCGCCGGACACCGACTGCCGGCCGTGCGATGAGCCCGCGTCCAACTTCACGCCGGAGCAGTACCGCCGGGCCGTGCGGCGCTGCCTGGAGTACATCGCCGCCGGAGACATCTTCCAGGTGAACCTCTCTCAGCGGTTCGAGGCGGCCTCCCCGCCGCCGCTGCGGCTCTATGAGCGGCTGCGGGAAGCCAACCCGGCGTGGCACGCGGCGTACCTGGGCTTCGAGACGTCCGGCGGGCCGTGCGCGGTGGCGTCCAGCTCGCCGGAGTTGTTCCTGCGGGTGCGCGGCCGACAGGTGACCACCCGGCCGATCAAGGGAACGCGGCGGCGCGGGGCCGACGCCGCGGCCGACGCCGAGGCCGCCCGACAGCTCCAGGCCAGCGAGAAGGACGCCGCGGAGCTGGCGATGATCGTGGACCTGCTGCGCAACGACCTCGGCCGCGTGTGCGAGTACGGCTCCGTGCGCGTGGCGCGGGCGGGCGACCTGGAGGAGCACCCGACGGTGCACCACCGCACGGCGACGGTGACCGGGCGGCTGCGGGCCGGCGTGGGCCCGGCGGCGCTGCTGCGGGCGACCTTCCCCGGCGGGTCCGTCACCGGGGCGCCGAAGATCCGCGCGATGGAGATCATCGACGAACTGGAGCCGGTGGCCCGCGGGGTGTACACCGGGTGCATCGGCTGGGTGGGCCTCGGCGGCGACGCGGAGTGGAACATCGCCATCCGCACGGTCGTCTGCGATGGGCGGAGGGCGCTGGTGCAGGCGGGCGGGGGGATCGTCGCGGATTCCGACCCGGCCGCGGAGTACGCCGAGACGCTGGACAAGGCTCGCGCCCTGCTGGAAGCGATCCGCCGCTCCTGCTAAGATGATATTCCCCGGGCCGCGCGGCCCGGCTTTCCGCCGCCTCTTTCAGGAGCCGCTATCGTGGGCAACAAACTCGGTTGGATTATCGCGGGCGCCTTGCTGCTGGTCCTGGTCATCGTGATCGTGTCGCTGACGCTCATCACCAGCCCCAGCGAGCCGACCCACGCCACGCGCAAGTCCGGATTCATGGAGCTGCGCGAGCCTTCGGTGAGCCTCTCGGCCGTGCTGGGCGCCGAGCCGAGCGCCCCCGGCAACGCCGCCGACGACTACGCCAAGGCCGTGGCCGTCTACAAGGCCAACGAGCGGAAGCTCTCTACCATGCGGGACTACCGGCCGGTGATGGGGCTGCTGGAGCAGATGCATAAGCACGTGGCGGCCGGCGCCCAAAAGCGCGAGATGCGCTACGTGTTCGTGCACACGCCGGAGAAGATGGAGGTGGGCTTTCTCTGCGAACCGGCGACCTACCTCACGAACGTCGCCGACGCGATGGACCTGCTGGCCAAGGCCCACGTGGACGCCGGCCGGCACGAGCAGGCCGCGGCCGTGCTGGCCGACAAGCTCGTGATGGGCCGGCACATGATGAACGAGCGGGCGCGGGTCCACATGGTCCGCAACGGCATTCTGGCGCAGGCGGCCGCGTTGGACGGGCTGCTGGCGGTCTACCGGCTCACGAACGCCCCGCCGGAGAAGGTGTCCGCGGCGCAGAACTATGCCGACGCCCTCTCCGCCATGCGCAGTTTCTACGAGGACAAGCAGAGAGTGGTCTGGAGCCTCAAGCCGCACCCGGGGGACATCTTTAACGTGGTGGCCAACGAGCAGGACCGGGCGTGGAAGGTGCAGGCGGTGCTGGCGCTGGGCGTGGTTCGTTACACGGCCGACGACAGCGACGATGCCAGGCATGCCGAGAAACTGCTGGACGAGCTGGTGAATGCCGACGATCCGCTGGTGGCGGCGGCGGCGAAGGCGGCGCGCGACCTGGATGAGGCGGGGTTCAACACGTTCACGACGCGGTAATCGGCGGAGCAGCCGGGAACGGCAACGGCAACGACGGGAACCACAGAGGGCCCGGAGATACCGGCATCGCGGGGCGCTTCGGAGGAACCGCGACTGCGAAGGAAGGGCCGCCAATCGTCAATCGGCGATCGGCAATCGGCGATCGAGACGGCCCCGCTCCCGTCTTCGCCTTCGGCTGCGCCGCGGCAGGCCGCTGGCGCTCACTTCGCTCCGGGGCAATCCATCGCGGCTCGGGTGCGGCGCCTCGTCATCGGCGCAAAACACGGCCGGCGTCCGCGGGGGAACGGACGCCGGCCAGTGGGAGCCTTTTCGAGCGGATTGAAGCGCTGAAAAGGTTGGAGCGTTCATCTTTGGCGGTTCCCGTCACTATCGGAACCCGCCCACCTCATTCCGTGGGCAAGCAAGTCGCCCGCCCTGCACGCCGCACACGCTACGCCTTGCGGCGGCGGATGATCGCGGCCAGGCCGCCGATGCCCAGCAGGGCCATTGTCGCCGGCTCGGGGACCACGTTTCCTTGGTACTGGTCGCCGGTCGGGGTATCGTTGTTCACCCAATAGAACTCCAGGTCATGCAGGCCCGTGGCCGGCTTGCCGATTGCGAAGGAAGCACCCGCCTGAAGCACCGCTTCGCTCGAGCTGTACTCTGCCAGAGCGCCGCTGGTCGGGTTCATCTCGCCCATTGTGAC
>Ga0102959_1000048_pt1 | contig 36736 bp, 28 predicted proteins | sample SalPonF2_B_D2_MG_FD_84520 | JGI IMG/M metagenome (GOLD analysis project Ga0102959, IMG submission 84520) | Salt pond soil microbial communities from South San Francisco under conditions of wetland restoration - Salt Pond MetaG SF2_B_D2_MG ...
CCTTTGAACGAGCCGGATCGCTCGACATTCTACGGTGGCGATGCCAAAGGATATACCGATTACCCATTTCTGGAAGATGGAAATGGGAGCGAGCAAAAGGATTCAGATGCCGATATTGAAGACGAGGCTGTTACCACCGAATAAGCACATTGCTTCCATCCATTTGCAAATCCCTTTATCAATTTTAGAGGCGGTGAAAATATTGTTTGGACAAAAGATGATACCTTAGTTTTTAAGGTTTAGAACTAAGATAAAAGCAAAGAACGTAATCGTCCCCCTTCAATGTTCTGTTTGGGACAACCACCCCTAAATCCCCTCCTTGAAAAAGGAGGGGACTTTTTCGTTACCAAATTCAAAGTTTTAATCTCGAACGCACGTTAATTTAGTTAAGGATATTATATTTGATTTAGAATTTTCTCACAGCCTCTCCGAAGGGGGATTTTTATTTTAAAGACTATCCGCTAACAAGAGTGAGATAAATGTGGTTATCGTTCTTGTATTGTGAGATGCAAACTGTTAACTTTAGCGCCCTTTCACAGTCATGGGCCCGTAGCTCAGTGGTTAGAGCAGTCGACTCATAATCGATTGGTCGGGGGTTCAAATCCCTCCGGGCCCACTTTTGTTTCCCCTCTCTCCAACCCTTATAAAATTGCCCTAAACGCCATTTAAACAGCGCTTTTTGGGTATTTTATAACTTACTTTCAAAAAATTTTTATATGAAGGATCTTCCCTTTTATTCCCAATTTTCGTAAATATGGGGTACAAAAAGGGGTACAAAGTGACACTGTACCCCACCTCCGATCAAAAACTGGTGTGAGTCGATTGCAAAATTCACTGGAACGCTCGCAGAGGCCAAAAATCGGAGGTCAATCTATAAACTCTATATTTTATCTGATATGGCAAGTCTTAGAAAAAGAGGGGACATCTATTATATACGTTTCTCAGCTACTATAAATGGCGAGAGAAGACGCGCATCTTTTAGTTTGGGGACCACCATAAAACGGGAAGCCCAACGGTTGCAGTTTGAGTATGAAGATAAATACCATCGCGACGAGATCGATCCTTTTAACGGATGGACACCACAAAAGGAAGCCGAGAAGAAGCGCCAGCGTTTGCGAGGCAAATATATCCCGCTGCATAAAGCGGCCGACCAATTCATTGAGCAGCGAAGTCAGGCCAATGCCAAGACAAAGGACAACTACCGACGCCACATGAACATGCTGATGAATCATCTGGGCAAAACAATGCCGGTTACCGAGATCACCGAGCAGGATATCCGTGAATTCTGTTTCAGGAAGGATATCGCTGTTGCAACCCAGGCCAGTTACCTGCGTCATTACAAAGTTTTCTTTAGATGGATGCACAAAAAGGGAATCCTGAAAGAAAACATCACCAAAGATATTAAGCCACCCAAAATCCCGGAGAAAATTGCACAGAAAACCCTTAAGCGGGAAGAACTGGACGAGGTATTCAAAGCGTTTGACAAATTTTATAAAGAACAAAAAGAGAAAGGTTATGTAACCAAACCACATCAAATGCGACTGTGGTTTAAACCGATGATTAATACCATGTATTACTGCGGACTCCGGGCCAGCGAAGCGGTCAATCTTAGCTGGAACGATGTAGATCTAAAAGGAAATCCCAAGGATCCCAAAGACCTGGGTTTTATCCGCATTACCAATTCAAACGGAAACACCACCAAGTCGGGTAAAGAACGAGTCATCCCCATTCGCGAACCCCTGAAACCCTGGCTGGAGCAATGGTATAAAGATCAGGGGGAACCCAGTGATGGATATGTATTTCCAAGCTCCACGGGTTTAAATCGATTTCATGGAATGACACCGGGCGCACTTTCGAGATCCTTTAAAAAATTTGTCCGACTGGCCAAGAAGGTTCCCAATTCCGTAACCCTGCACGGTCTCCGACATTCCTGCGCTACGGATTTATTACGTAAAGGAGTGCCTATTCATATCGTTCAGAAAATTATGGGTCACTCTTCGGTACAGGTAACCCAAATCTATGAGCACCTGGATCAAAAAGATATAACAAACGCCCTAAAAGGAATCGATTAGAAAGAATGGTAGATATTCATTGTTATAGCTCTTTCTCCTAACCTTAGGTTCTCCGGATCTTGACGATTATCCCAAAACAGCAACAGTTCCACTTCTTTGGTCTGTTTTTGTACCTGATAAAATAGGCTTATCTGGCTAAATAGAACACACCGGTGGGTATCACTTTGCTCGGAATATTCATATATCATGGGAAACTGGCCAATCAACTGTAAAACTTAGCTAACATGATCTTCGAACTCTATAAGCTCGGTTTGGAATCAATGGTCATTTAGATACTTTAAAATATCAACATAGGAGCTTCGGGCAGTAGGTGTCCAGATAATATTGTATGGCATTATAGAAGGAATCGCTCTCTCATCTCTTCCATCACTTTACGATGTGGAATGCCCTTCCCGTCTTCTGCTTCTTTTTTCGCCTTGTTGATAGCCTGCTTAGCTTCCTCCGGAAGCTCATCCCAAAAATCGCCACCACTGGCATTGTTTTTCATAGATTGAAGCGTTACGAGTAAGGCCTCATTGTCCAATACTTCTATCCAGTCGATCAACTCCTGTTTGTCAACGATCGAGTTCATAAGTGATTTTATTATTTGGATTTATATTAATATAAGGCAAAAAATCCCCAACAAATATCTCCCTGCCTGGAATAGTTGTCTAGCGAACATCTGCTTTGTTTCAGTTCTTACCTCCTTGTAAATAAACTCAGGGACAACTAAAACCTATCCCTATAAATCCTATTAGCCTTAATTAGGGCTCATTAGGCAGCCTCGCAATAAAAAAGAGAGAATGATCTTTGTTTATCATTCGAAATAGATCTGTTGACAATATCATTTATTGAGCCAAAAATCAGATAGACGAATAGCTCTTCGTATGAAAAACTTCAACCATGCAAACTTTTTGGGAATAAAAGTTTCTTTTGTCATACCTTTTGTGAGTTTTAAAAAAGTATAACAGACTAGTTTCCATTAGTTTCCATTCACCTAAATTCCATCAAGTCCCAATTATTCCCAATAACAATCATTTCTAAGTAATCAAAAAGCATGACCAAAGAAGTAACAGATCTATTGACCATTATTTGCAGTTCTTTCTATATCAGTAAATATTCGGACCAAAAGCTTTCCATATCAAAGGCATCGATTGATCTGCATAAAATTACCCAGAGCTATCAGGATGAAAAAGACAAAGCATTACAATCGTTTGATAATTTTGTTATCGATAATATTGAAGACCCAAAGTTTATACGTCGATTAGATCGTTTGGTAAATAAAAAGAGGGAATATGAAACACTATTCTTATTAAAAAATCCTTTTCCGTTGCTTAAAAAGAATCCCGTGCCGGGTGAAACTCAACTCCAAATTAATGAGCAGTTTGCTGGTAGCATCACTCATCCTATTGTGCAAAAATGGTATGAGAAATATACTGATCTTGGCGGGAAACACTGCTACCTATTTAGCCAAAATGAAATTTTCGAGAGTATTGAGAAACTAAAAAAGATAGGATTATATCAAATCAAGATAAATGCTATGGAACAGGTCATTGATGAGGTATCGTTAGAGGAAAGCTATAGCTTCTATCGTAATTTCGACAGTGTCCCCGAAGCTTGTCGATACCTTATGGGACAAGATGGAAACGCTTTCAACCGGGTGGAACTAAAAAAACAGATGGCTAAATATGTTCGAATATGTGAAAAGGGAGTACCGATTTCCGATTGGTCTATTATTAACGCCCGCATAAATTCCTGGTGGCATCATGAGGAGAATAAGTATAATAGAGGGAAAACAGGTTTAAACACTTAGTTTCCTCTTCGATCTTTTATTTTAACATAAATCGAGAGAAGAATCTGTCTATACCATCGACATATTCCAAAAACATGTCGATAAATCGCCAACATTTCGACACGTTTAAAATTTTTAAACAAAATCCTCACATTTTTCTATAGCCATTCTATAACCCCCAAAACCATCTATATGAAAAAACGCCATTTTGTATAGATAAACCGCCCATTTCTGTAAAAAGGTTATAGATTTAAGTTCTGTAAGCCTTTGCTTAACAATTACTTAGGAGTTAATATCGGTTAAACCGAATCATCAATTAACCCTATTACCTATCTATGTGTGAAGAAACATTAAACCGAATCGAACAAAAGATTGATATTCTTCTTAATACCAACCGCCACCGTATCAATGAAAAGCGCTATATAACTGCCCAGGAAGTCCAGGATCTGACTGGCTTGAATCACCGTACTATTTTGAATAGATCAAATATGGACGAAGAACATCCCCGGTTCATTCCGTCTATTCAATTTGGCGGGAGTAGGAGAAAATATTTCGAGCGAAAGGTTATTGAACGTCTTTTCCATCTGAGTTAGCAGCTATGCCTGGATTACCTGATCACATAGCCTATACCAAGGTTCCCAATTTTATTATTGAGCAACGGATGGCAGAATTGAAAGGCAGCGAGCTAAAAGTCGCCTTAGCAATCTGCCGAAAGACCTATGGGTTTCATAAGCAGCTAGACGGAATAGCTCTTTCGCAAATAAAGGGGCTCACCGGCCTAGGCAAAAATACTATTATCAAAGCCCTTAGGAATTTAATTACGCAGAAAATAATCAATCGATATACTGATACCATCCCCTATAGATACGGTATCAATGTGTCAACCCATACTTCTACAGAGACTGTAAACTGTCATATCAAAAACGGAACCGGTGGTTCAATAAACGAACCTCCCATGGGTCAAAAAGTGAACCCTACCGGGGATCAAAAAGTGAACCCACAAAAGAAACCTCTAAAAGAAACAGAAAGAAATACTACCAGTAGTAGGGATTGGTCTGTTGAAATAATTCTTATTGCTGAATACTGGAATGAGGTGTTTAATAAGTCAATTGATCTATCTGACGTTAAGATTATAGATCAAATCAAACATTGTCTAGCTCATTTTAGCATCGAAAATATCCGAAAAGCCATCTTTAATAGATGTCGCTGCTCTTACTATCGGGAAAATAAGCCATTTCTCATAGATAAACCGAGTGCTTTTTTCCCCTATCCGGAGACGGTTGCAAACGATCTGCATCGAATACCGGAAGGTATATTTACCTATGAGGAGAAGAATGAACGCATATTTCAGGGATTAAACACCGACGATGATTTCGAGATTATGCGTGAACTAAAAGATGATCAGGGCCGTCCGAAGTGGCAACTGAAAAGCCTCGAGGCTCAAATTTGATAACCCGTCTGGATGAATGGCCCAATCTCCAAATCCAGGAAGGTCTTCTTATTTTCTTAGATTCTTAGAAAAAGCATTTAAACGTCCTGAACCATAATTATTTCTAAGAAATATATAAGAAGTGGCTTAAAAACTTACTATGTATAGGCTAAACGGGCAGGTATTTGGGAGTTTTTACATCAAGACGGTTTTGTTATCCCACAAAAATACAAAGTGTCTCACATCAATATATTTCTGTTCCAAGTCTTGCCAATCTGTACCATATTAAATAAGATGTATTACTCTTATTTGCTTATCTATATTTAGTCCTCACCTGCAAAAGTGGATGGATTTCATCCGGTGATGCAGGTGAGAGCTAATATTAAAACCCTTATTAATGCTTTGAACGAAGAAACAGATTTGATAAAATGACTAAACTTCCAAATTCAATATGGCTATAACATGCCTTTAGATGTTTATGAAGCTCTTACTTTTGAAAGAGAGATGGTCGGTGGAAGAAATAATCCTTGGCTTCTTACTATAAAAACAAATCAAGGATTAGCTTTATTTGTGACCAAATTTTTTATACAACGTGATATTGACCAACAAAACGCACTGAGCAGGGAAATTTATACCAGTGCATTAGCAAGAGAGATCGGTCTCCAGACTCCGGAATTTGCTCTGATAACTATTGATAATTCTTTTGTTGAAACCTTACCTGGCAAACTAAAAGAAGAGTTAGAGCGTAAACATACCAAATTTGGTTTTGGCTCCAGATTTATTCCGGGTGAGCATACTTATAGTCCTGCAATGCTCACCAGGGAATTAGCCGATTATGATATTGCATCAATATTTGCTTTCGATGTCCTGGTTTTGAACGCAGATCGCAGAAACAAGAAACCAAACATTTTACTTGGCAGCGATCAGTATTATCTGATTGATCATGAACATACATTTTCACTACCTACAGAAGACCTCGAACCCAGACGAAGAGTTAGCCGGTATTGGTTCGAGAAACACATATTTTACGATGTTTTAAATCGCAAGACGACATATGGGCACAAACCCGAATTTGGCACATTCAGAGAACAATTTCACCGTTCTAATATAGATATCCTGGACACCTATGCGACCGAACTCGAAAATAAGGGATATGATTCGGGTGACAGTCTCGTTATTAAAAGGTATCTTCGGGAACTCAAACAGGATATCTCCTATTTCATGAATATTGTGGAGGGAGCAATACAATGAACAAACAACCATTTCAATACAGCGTACTTCGTTACCGTCACTCCTATTTCCTTGCGGAAGAGGTTAATGTAGGCATACTGTTTTACTTTCCGGCGGTCGGAAGGGTGGAATTTCTGTATCCCTCCCGGCTTCAGCGCATCTCCGGTCTCTATCCTGATTTTAATATCAATACGCTGCGTAAATTCCTTCATGCCTTTGAAAAACAAGCTGAAAAGTTAACAAAACGATTCATAGGTAACTCAGACCTATTCGAAAATGCCGGTTTGCAGGCAATCATCGAGGATTTTTTTCTTAAGGAAGATGCAACAGCCCTGTTTTTTTCGGAAATCAAAAAAGGAACATATGATAATGTCGATCAGATTCTGAGATATTACCAGAATCAATATCTTTCTGTATATGACAAGGATGCAGGACGTAATCGAAAGGATGAGGAATATATCGTCAACAAGGTTGAAGAAGGACTAAAGGCTACAAATATAAATCATAGCAAAGACATCAAGCGAGAATATACGCTAGAAACCCCTTATCTTTCTCAACAGTTTGATCTTGCCTGGCAAAACGAAACCACTCATCTTGTCACGCCCATAGGGTTGGATTTAAAACGTAAAGAATCCATCGAACGGAAAGCCTCTACATGGCGTGGACGGTTAGAAATCTTCCAGGCAAAAGCGAAAGAGGACAACCTTGCGTTTGACCTGATCATCAGTCGCCCCGAAGACCGGAATCTATTCAGAACCTATGACAATGTGCTGAAGATTCTGGAGGATAATAAGGCCCCCAAAAAGCTCTATGAGCTTGAGAACTTGCCTACATATATAGAGCACCTGTCATCAAATATTCGAAATAAGTAACTAGGAGTCTGACGATACCCTCAAAGGTTGATAGGCCCAGACAATTTTTCCTACCCGTATCTATATACATTTTCTAATAACAAATGTGCCAACCAATATTTAGGTCCAAACTGCAAAAGGGGTCGAACTTCCGCCCGTTTTGCAGGTAAAAACTAAAAGACTTATCCAAAAGAGCCCATTAGGAAAAATAAGGTTTGTCCTGTAGCATAATTAAAATCTTCGGAGGCTTCATTGGGAGGTTACGAACCTTCGTTGGCTGTCTGGGAGATCTCGTTGGGAGCCGGGAGCCTTGCTTGTCTGTTACGGAGAGTTATTTGGGTGGGTTGTGCAAGCCGCCTGGAAGGTACCGAGGAATTCTTGCGAAATACATGAGTCATTCAGAAAATCGTTTATTGATTTTTTCGAAGACCTTTTCACAGGGTATAGCCTCTACTTTACCGTTCCGTAATTCGTTGAGACGCTTTTGGGCTTCTTTTGCCCATTTTTTATCTATTTCTGCTTCAGGAGGATTAAGCGATCGCAATACGGAATCTGCTACCAATATACGATCCTCTACGGGCAGAGATGAGATTTCTTTGATCAACTCTTTAGTTTTCATAGCATTATGGATAATCTGTTTTAGTGCATATAACAATATAACGGAAAAAAGGCTAAAACATCTATTTGTCCTGTTGGCATTTTTTGTAGGTTGCAATCAGCGTATAAACGCCAAACAGTACTGATGTTTGCCTATTATTATTTGTAGTTTGTCATACATTTTCCGGATGAATAATCAGAAAATTAAAAAACACGGAGCTCAAAAAGCAGGCTTTTATATAAACCGAGGATTTAACTGTTTAACTTTTTCTCTTAAAAAACATTTGCCTCTCCCCCATCAATCTGACCATAATCCTTTTCGTCAAACATTTTTCGGTATTTAGGGTCCTTCCAGATACGTTTTGATATGGGTTGGTGGCAATTCCTATCTACCCAAAGCAAATGTTTAACATTTTGATTCTGCGTTAATGCGTCTATGAGTTCTTACGTTATTACGCTAATTATCCTCTCCAAAAAAGAATGTCATACATTTCTTCGGTATGACTTTTAGGTGGGTCAGTTAGTTCAGCCTCAGATTCATAAATTGTTTGAGACATACGATACTTCAAGGGAAAATAATAGTATTCCTCTCTATCAAAGTCGTATTCGATGAAGTCAATGGTAATGGTCTTTTCACTGGAATAGCTACAAAAAAATGGACAAGTCGAAATTATCGATATTTATTACTAGTGCTTTCAATTATTCTTTTGCTTTAATGTTATGTTACTTCTCTTATTTTAGTAATTAAATATGTATTTCTACATTCGGGGATAAGTAACCTATGCCACAAGACACCGACCAAACTTTTATTACAAATAGAGATGGAATAAGTCTTTTAGACAGATTTAACCATCTTATCAAGGGAGCACGGAATTTTGATGTTTTAACTGGTTATTTTTACACCAGTGGTTTTAAAGCACTTCATGAATCTCTTAAGAATACTGAGAAGATCAGGATTTTGATGGGGATTGGCACAGATCAAGAGACCTTCAACCTAATTGAGAATATTCAGAAGCAAGCCCAGCATGAGTTTCAATTTTCTCACGCTAAAACAAAAAATCTTTATTCTCAGCAAATAGTCAAAGAATTAGAAAAAGTAGAAGAGCAGGAAGACGTTGAAGAGGGGATTAAAAAATTTAAGAGTTGGCTGCAATCAGGTAAACTTGAAATCAAGGCTTATCCATCTAAACAACTGCATGCCAAGCTGTATATCGTCACTTTTAAAGATTCCTTCGATAAGGGAAGAGTTATAACAGGTTCAAGCAATTTCAGCCAATCAGGATTCGTAGATAATCTTGAATTTAATGTTGAGCTTAAAAGTCGACAAGATTACGAATTTGCTCTAGATAAATTCAATGAACTATGGCAAGATGCCGTTGATGTCAGTGAAGAATATGTCCAAACACTTGAGCAAAATACCTGGATGAATGAGGACATTAAACCGTATGAACTATATTTGAAGTTTCTATATGAATATTTCAAAGGAGAACTTTCAACTAGTGATGACTTACTTTTTAAATATAAGCCGGAAGGTTTTAAACAGTTAGAGTATCAGGAGCTAGCTGTTTTAAATGCTAAAAAAATATTGGATGAGTATGGTGGTGTGTTTTTGTCCGATGTAGTTGGGCTAGGAAAAACCTACATGTCTGCAATGTTAGCCAATCAATTAGACGGTAGAAATCTTGTTGTTGCTCCCCCTGTCCTTCTTGAAAAAAACAATCCTGGTTCCTGGCCCAATGTATTTACTGATTTTAAAGTGCCCGCAGACTTTGAGTCAATAGGTAAGCTTGACCGACTCTTAGAGATTGGTACAGATAAATACAAGAATATTTTTATTGATGAATCTCATCGTTTTAGAAATGAGACTAATATCACATATGAGAAACTGGCTCGGATTACGCGCGGCAAGCGAGTAATCTTAGTGACTGCCACCCCGCTTAATAATGAACCGAGTGATATTCTAAGTCAGATAAAACTATTTCAGAAAGCGAAAAGGAGTACCATACCCAATCTGCCTGACTTGGAGTCTTTCTTCAACAGTTTGCAACGTAGGCTTAAAAAGCTGGATCGGAAGAAAGATAGAAAAAAATATATTCAAATCAGTAAGGATAATGCCAAAGAGATTCGGGACAAGGTCCTTAAATACTTAATGGTTAGGCGAACACGAAATGAAATCGAGGAATATTTTGGGGATGATTTGAAAAAGCAGGGATTAAGTTTTCCTGATGTGGCTGAGCCCGAACCATTATTCTATCAACTCAATGATTATGAAGATAAGTTATTTAATGAGACGGCATCAAAGATTATCAAGAAGCTAAGGTATGCTCGATATAAACCTATGTTATACTATGAGGGAGATCTAAGCCAGCCCGAGGAGTTGGCTCAGAAGAATATGGGATCACTGATGAGAATTCAGCTAGTGAAGCGTCTTGAAAGTAGCTTTTATGCTTTTAGAAATTCAATAGATCGTTTTATTCAATCAAACGAAAGGTTCTTAGAAGAATTTGAGAACGGTAATGTTTACATCAGTAAAGATTACATAAATAAGATATTTGAGTTATTAGAATCAGGGAATGAAGGACAAATAGAACGATATATAGAGGAGGATAAAGCTACTGTTTACCCAGCAGATGATTTTGATCAGAAGTTGGTGAAAGATTTAAAACATGATATTTCTTTACTCAAAGATCTGAGAAAGAAATGGGGTAAAGTTGAAAGGGATCCAAAACTACTGGAGTTCGCAGAAAAGTTAAAAACGGATTCGCATCTAAAGCAAAACAAGCTTATTGTATTTTCCGAGTCGAAAGAAACGGCGAACTACTTGGGCAAAGAGCTAAGGAATAAGTTTGAAGATGAGGTAATTATATATCACGGAGATTCTAACAAAAGCACCAGAAAAAAAGTTATCCGAAATTTTGATGCAAATGCTAATCAGCAGGAAGACAATTATAGGATACTTATTACTACGGAAGTATTATCTGAGGGAGTAAACCTTCATCGGGCCAATGTAGTGGTAAACTATGACATTCCCTGGAATCCTACCCGAATGATGCAGCGTGTAGGACGTATTAACCGAGTGGATACTAACTTTGAGACTATATATACCTATAACTTTTTCCCAAGTGAGCAGGGAAATGACCTGATAAAGTTGAAAGAAGCTGCCGAGTCCAAAATCAGCATGTTTATTTCTCTCCTTGGAGCTGATGCCAAGCTATTAACAGAGAACGAAAGCATTGAATCGCACGAGCTTTTTGATAGTCTGATTTCTAAAAAGACTATTACGGGAGAAAATTGCGATGAGGATAGTCCATTGAAGTATCTTGAGGTCATTAAGGATATACGCGATAAAGATCCTGACCTTTTTGATAGGATTAAAAACCTTCCTAAGAAGGCACGAACTGCACGCGAATACAAAAAGGATTCAAATGCTCTTCTATCGTATTTCAGAAAAGGTAAGTTGGACAAGTTTTATCTCTCAAATGAAGAGGAAACCCAAGAGCTGGATTTTATTAACGCTGCTAAAATAATGGAAGTGAAAGCCGGTGAGGCAAAAGAGAAAAAGGGTGATGATTTTTATCAGTTCTTAGAATCTAATAAGAAAGCCTTCAAAAAAGCTACAAAGGAAGAGGATGTGAGACCTAAAGGCAAAGGTGGTCGAGATAGTGCAACGCAGCTTGTAAAAGTGATTAAAGCACTAAAAAAAGCGAAAGTATTTACCGATCAACAAGAAGAATACCTTGCACAAGTAATGAAAGAATTGCTTGAGGGGGGACTGCCCAAACAAACGAGCAAAAAGGCCAATAGTGAAGTACAAGAAGAAATGGAAAATGGATATAAACCTCTTCGTTTATTTGAAATTATCAAAAAGAATATCCCCGTTGAATTACTGAAAAATCATCGGGCAGAATATGATAAAGAGCAAAACGAACCTCGAGAAGTAATTTTATCAGAATATCTGATTAGCAAATAATATCTATGGATCATAGTACAGCAAAAAAGCTCATCAAGGCAACGTTTGAAGCAAAATTTGATCGGGATCGGTTTAGAAGATTTACCCTGGACCTGCTTAATGATTTCGAGGAGACTCCAAGTACTACCTATAAAGGAAATACCATACCCAGAGCGTATGAGCCGTATGTAAGAATTATGGATCGCTTGGGAAAATATGAAGATCAGGATGGAAATTTGATCGATGTATTAATTGTCCATCTAAAAAAAGAGTCATCACTTGAACGAGCCAGAACCACCCAGAGAAACTTAATAGGCTGGTATTTGAATGGAAGCAGAGGTGGGGTGCTCAAAGATGGTGCTTTAGTGGCTTTTGTTTCTCCCGATCCGCAAGATTGGCGGTTTTCGTTTGTTAAAATGGATTATGAAATCGTTGAAAAAGAGGGAGGTGGTGTGAAAGCAGAACAGACATTCACACCCGCTCGTCGGTTTTCTTTTTTGGTGGGGGAAAATGAGTACAGTCATACTGCCCAGAAGCAGCTAATTCCTATCTTAGAAAAGGACAGTGAAAAGCCAAGCTTTCAGGAGTTGGAAGAAGGTTTTAGTGTTGAGCCAGTTACTGAACGTTTTTATGAAGAGTACAGAGATCGATTCCTAGAACTTAAAGACGAACTCGACAAGTTAGTAGAAAAGGATGATACAATAAGAGAAGACTTTAAGAATCATAATGTTGATACATCGGATTTTGCCAAGAAGTTAATGGGGCAAATAGTATTTCTGTATTTTTTACAGAAAAAAGGATGGTTTGGGGTGGCAAGAGATGGAGATTGGGGCAGTGGCCCAAAGAACTTTTTGAGAGAACTGTTTGAAAAGAAGCACGCGACTTATTCTAATTTCTTTAATGATATCCTTGAACCACTTTTTTATGAAGCTCTTGCTACCCAAAGGCCTGATGATTATTACAGCCGTTTTAATTGTAAGATACCGTTCCTAAATGGAGGCCTTTTTGATCCAATCCAAAATTATAATTGGATTAACACTGATCTCTTGTTGCCGGATACCCTGTTCTCCAATTCTGATGATACGGGAATACTCGACGTTTTTGATCGATACAATTTTACTATTAAGGAGAATGAACCTCTGGAAAAAGAAGTGGCCGTTGATCCGGAGATGCTCGGGAAGGTATTCGAGAATCTGCTTGAAGTTGAAGATCGAAAGTCAAAGGGCACCTATTATACACCTCGTGAAATAGTTCATTATATGTGTCAGGAAAGCCTAATACAGTTTCTGGAAACTGAGATTGGTTCCAGTGTACCAAGTAAGGATATCAAAACTTTTGTCCGATACGGGGAGCAGGCGATCGAGAATGATATGTATGTGGAAGAGCAAGATCAGGAAACCCGTCGCTATTCATATGATATACCTGAATCTATACGGAAAAATGCAGAAGCAATAGATGAGGAGCTAGCCTCTATCAGAGTATGTGATCCAGCAGTTGGCTCAGGCGCATTTCTTGTTGGAATGATGAATGAAATTGTGCGAAAGCGAGAAGTTCTAACAAGTTATCACCCGCATGTTTCTAAGCGTAATGCTTACAAGTTTAAGCTGGACGCCATCCATGACAGTTTGTACGGAGTAGATATAGAGCCCGGAGCCGTTGAAATTGCAAAGCTGCGATTATGGCTTTCACTTGTTGTTGAGGAGGAAAATATTAAAAGGGTTCATTCCCTTCCTAACCTCGACTATAAAATTATGCAGGGAAATAGCCTGCTTGAAGAGTATGAAGGTATTAAGCTGATAGATGAACGTTTTTTTGCAAAACCTGACAGTAATGAACATGTAGTGGAGCAGTTACAGGAACAGGAAAAGAAAATTCAAAGAGAGTATATAAAGTTACATCAGGAGGGTAAGCTTACCAGTAATAAGGAGAAAGAGCTTCAGAAACAGTTAAAGCAGATACCTAAAAAAATTAAACAGTATAAAAAGCAGGAAGAGACCGGATTTGTATCAGATCTTTTTGGGTCCGACCAAGCCCGTAAGAAGGCGGAAGAATTACTCGAATTACAGGAAGAGTTCTTTGACGCCTCACGCCAGCAAGAAAAGCATAAAATCAGAAATCAAATAGAGCATTTAACTTGGGATTTGATAGAACTCACATTAATCGAGCAGGATAAAAAGGATAAACTTGGTAAAATAAGAAAACTCCGTGAGAAACGTATATACCCATTCTTCCTTTGGCATCTTAATTTTGCTGAGGTATTTCAAAAGGATGGAGGATTTGATGTTGTTATAGGTAACCCGCCTTATATTAAGATCCAAAACATTGAGAATAGCCTTTCTAAAATTTTTAAGAAGAAATATAGAACAGCGAAAGGAAAGTATGATATATACGTATTATTTATAGAGCTTGCTTACTATTTAACCAAAGACTATGGAACAGCGGCTTACATTCACCCAACAAGGTTTATTAAGGCTGGATATGGTGAAGCAACAAGAGGTTTCTTAAAAGAGACAAGATTTTTAAACAAAGTTATAAATTTTGAATCGAATCAAGTTTTTTCGGAGGCTACTACTTATACAGGAGTACATATTTATAAATCCGATAATGATTCTATAGATTATTCAGTTCCCAATAAAGTAACCTTAGATGATTTAGATTTTACATCAATTGAGTATTCATTCTTAGGTAAAAAATGGCACCTAACTGATGATGAGAATGAATTAGAGATATTAAAAAAAATTCGTTCTTATCCCCCTCTTCGTGAAGTATTAGATGGAATATATCAAGGTGTTATACCAATGGGAGATGATTTGCAAATTTTTGAAGGGGAGGTAGAGGGTGAATATTTTAATGGTTTTTCGGAAGCATTAAGCAAAAATATTAAGCTGGAGAAAGAAATTGTTAAACCACTTTTGAAGGGAGAGCATATAAGAAGATATCAGCAACCATCCCCAAAATTATTCATTTTTTATCCTCATTATATTAATGATAAAGGCAAAACTAAGCCTTTTGATGAGAAGGAAATGAAGGAACTATTTCCATTGGGATATAAATACATTGAGAATTTTAAAGAAGAATTAATTAAAAAGAGAAAGAAATATAAAACTAATCCAGATTATTGGTTTGGATTACATAGATGTAGGGATCTAAAAATCTTTAAACAAAAGAAAATCATTACTCCTCAACTTCAAAATTCTCCTAATTTTACAATAGATACTCAGAATTTAGTAACTGATGCTGGGGGATATTCATTAATCATAAAAAATCAAGATTCTTTTGGTTACTACTACTATCTGGGCATTCTTAACAGCAAGTTGCTTTATTATTTCATAAAAGCTACGAGTACTCCCTATAGAGGTAATTATTATTACTTTAAAACTAAATATTTAGAGCCTTTTGGAGTGCCCATAAATCTTCGTAATGGTATTAAACAGAAGATCATATCTTTATCTCAGAGCATTTATCAAGAAAAAAATGTTGGTAAAGAGACCGCCGATTTAGAAAGGAAGCTAGACATTATAGTATGTAAGATTTATGGGTTAGAGTATAAAGAGTTTAAAACTATTGCACCTGAATACACTTTAAGTAAAGGGGAGTACGAAAATTTCGAATTGAATTAAATAATTGAATTAGTATTTGTTAAATGGGTATAACCGATAAACAGTTTAAAACTTGGGCTAAACAGGGGGCAATTACCGGGTCAAAAGCAACAGCAGACTCCATTAAAAATGCCGTCAATTCTTATGATGGGTTTCCTGAGGGAGTAACCAATGATGTATTTATTCAGGGCTCATATAAGAACAGTACCAATATCTACTCTGAAAGTGATGTAGATATTGTGGTAGAGTTAACATCATCTTTTGTTAATAATTTAAATCCCTCCCAAAAGAATCAATTAGGTATCTACTCTGCTGATTATGGCTTGTCTGATTTCAGAAGGGATGTAATAGACTGTTTAGCTGATTATTATGGCCTTGAAAATATAAACCCGGATAACAAAGTTATAAAGTTAGTTGCATCGTCTAACAGAAGGCCGGCCGATATTTTGATATGTACATCTTATAGGGAATACTATAAAGTGGAAAAGGACGCCTATCATAATGGAGTTTATTTTAAAACTACTCAAACCAATAAGAACTGTTATTCTTTTCCTAAGCGACATTATCAAAATGCAGTAGATAAGAATAAGGCATGCGATGGAAATTTTAAGCCAATGGGGCGAGTTTTCAAGAATTTAAACCGAATACTCATTGAACAGGGACATATCGAGGCAAAGACTGCGCCATCATATTTCATTGAATGTTTTTTAAGTAATGTCCCAGATGAGAATTATTCGGGTTCTTATTATGATCAATTCATCAATATCCTAGAGTACTTGGTAAATGGTTCTTCTTGGGATGATTTTAAGTGTTTAAATGGATTAAGATCAATTTGGGGTGATGAAAAAGAGCGCTGGAATCAGGATGATGCTTTAAAGTTTTTGAGAAAAACCGTTAATTATTGTCAGAATTAAATGCATCCTTATTCTATTGAAAATAATGACCGTTTTAGAATTCTTTGGATTGTAGTACCTCTTGCTTTAGTAAGTGCATGGGTTTTGCACAATTATGTACTTCCGGTTATTCCGCACTACCAAGATTATCGATGGGTTATAACTGCTCCTACCTCTGCTTTCGCTCTGGGCTTTGTTTACTATAAATGGATGGAGAAAGATTTATGGTGTAGAATTGATAATTGGTATGGATTTGTAAATACACCGGATTTGAGCGGAACATATCAAGGAACTCTTAAAAGTTCGAGAGATGGCTTTGATTCTGAAACAGAGATTACTGTTAAAATTGAGCAATCTTTGAGAAAAATGCTTTTGACCTTGAGTACAGGTACTTCAAGCTCTAAAAGTGAAATGGCTGCTATTTTACCCAATGAGATTGATGGACCAAGGTTGATTTATTCTTTCTATAGTGACCACAAGAAAGTTAGCAAACCTGATATGGAGTATCATCGAGGAATGGGTAAGCTAACACTCAATTTGGAGGATAATTCATTATCAGGCACTTATTTTACTTCGCCGGAGAGAGGTTATCACGGGGAAATCGATCTCAAAAAGCTTGAAAGTAATTAATCTCAAATAAACATGGGTTCAAATACTTATCAATATAAAGTTGGAGCTTGTATAATCGGTTCTCTATTGTGGGATGGAAAGGGAGGTAAACGTGACTCGTGGCGGAGTAAAGCTTTCGGTAAAGTTACGAAAGATAAATTGATACCGGTTTCACTTCCGATGAGGTATGGACGCTATTCTAGTGGTCGGAAATGTCCTACGATGGTATTTAGCCACGAATACTATAGAAAAGGAAAATTAGGTAAAGGCGTCATAATACCTTTTTCGCAAAAAAAGATGGATATAGAAGAGGTTATTTCAGAGGCAAAAAAGATGTCTAGAGCAGAGGGGGAGCGCGATAACAATTTTATAAAAGGTAGTAATGACTGGTGTATAATGTTGTGTTGGATTAATCCAAGTATTGATTCTGCTAAGAAGGAAAACTTCCTAAATAAATGGACAGATCAATACGAAAAAGATATTTCTGAAGATCTTTTGTCCCATTATAGAATGGATAGTGAATCTGCTTCAGTATTTAATAAAAATGGAGAGCTCATTTTTGACTGGCCTGAAGAGCTGGCAGAGTTTGATATAATCATTGCAACCCAGCCTAAACCTAGACATAAAGATGAAAAGCGATCTGAATTCTTTTCTACTTCAGAGTTAAAGAAGGCTTTTGCAGATAAAGCAGAGTATTTCCATAAAAATATTCAACATGGCATTAGGACTTGGAATGATGGCAACATCATACGCGAACAGTTAGATGATGAAGTAATAACTTATTTTCGAGATCAACTCAGGGAAGCTCGGTACAAAGCTCTATTAAATTCGGAGAACTTCACCCCTTTACTACACACATTGGAAGCGTTTGGCTCTTATCTGGCTAGTACATATGGTAATAATGAACAGGGGTTATTTAGGCTTAAAAAATATTTAAAGAGTTTTGTTTCAGATTCTCCATATGTGAATGAACTACCGCGAGAATATTCGGTCTACCATTGTAATTTCGATTTTCTGTATAAATATGTAAGAAATACAAGAAATGAAGCTGCCCACATGGGAGTATATGCTCGTCAAAAAACACGATTCATCTTAGAGTTATGCCTGATCTTTGAATCCAAACTCAATGATTTAGATATGAAAGCATCAAATTATGCGGTAACTGGAGTTACAAAGGCAGAGTTGTGGCAACCCTTGGGACATATTCGAAAAGAGATGCTCTTAAACTCTTTTTCATATATTCCAGTGTACCATAGAAGAGAATGGGAATTAATTTCAGATTACAATCTGGCAGCTTACTTAACGGGCACAAAAAGCCAGAAAAGTGAAAAGGAACTTGAATCGGTCAAGGAGGCACTTGAGAAGGAAGATGGGGCTTTGAAGACAGAACCTATTGAAAAGGTTTATCCAAATGATGATATTTCCGATTTGAACCTTGAGAGTACAAAACCAGTACTGGTTATTGATAAACATAAAGAGGAACGCCTCTACGGTCTATTTACGGGATTTGATTTGTTGTAACCAAATAAATAGTTGTTATGAATGATGGAGTATTTCTAAAAGAGCTTAAAATTTGGAATTTTAGATCAATTGGGACAAAGGATAATGACCTGTCGGTCAACAAAGAAAATCCGGGAATTGAAATTAGTTTTAATCCCAAGCTAAATGTTTTAATTGGCGAAAATGATTCCGGGAAAACGGCCGTAATTGATGCGATCAGATATGTATTGGGAACTCGTACTTATGACAACCAGCGTCTTGACCAAAATGATTTTCACTTCAATAAAGAGGGAGAACAAGCTGAAGAATTAAAGATAGAATGTTTGTTTAAAGGATTTACATCAAAACAAGCAGGACAATTTTTAGAATGGATTCATACAGATGAAGCCGGCAATTATGAGCTTCGAGTTTGGCTTTCGGCTACTTTGAAAGACCATAAAGTAGTCCAAAATGTTAGAGCTGGGATTGATGAAGATGGAGCATTCTTGGAAGGAGGTGCGCGAGACTTATTAAGAACCACATATTTAAAACCCTTAAGAGATGCTGAAACCGAATTGTCTCCAGGATATAGGTCACGTTTAGCTCAGATTCTTTTAAACCATTCTGTTTTTATTAGAGAGAAAGATGATGATGGAATGGATAAAGAACATCCATTAGAAAAAAGTATCAGCGAGGCTAACGAGAAAATAAAAAATTTTTTCGATCAGGAGGAAGTTGACGGTGGTGGCAAAGGTGGTAAAGAGATTGCAGACGCCTTAAAAAAACACACTAAGGATTTTCTACATGGCACGGATCCAAGAGAACCGGTTTTCAATGTTTCAGAACCTTATCTCCCAAGAATTCTTCGAAAGCTAGGTTTAGAGCTTGAAGAGCATAAAACAGGATTAGGGTCACTTAATATACTGTTTATGGCTGCTGAATTATTACAGCTTGAGATCGAAGAAGGATTACGCTTAGCTCTGATTGAAGAGTTAGAGGCCCATCTTCATCCACAAGCACAATTGAGAGTTATTAATGCCCTAAGAGATATTGAAGCAAAAACCCAATTTATTCTATCTACCCATAGTACTACCCTTGCTTCTAATATACCGTTGGAGAATTTGATACTCTGCTATAAAAATCCTGATGGCTCAAGTATTTTTTCTTTACAAAAAGAGGAAACTGGACTCGAAGAAGATGACTACGAATTTTTATATCGCTTTCTCGATGCCACAAAATCCAACCTCTTTTTTGCCAGAGGCGTAATTATTGTTGAAGGCGATGCAGAGAATATTCTTTTACCCTCGATTGCGAAGTTACTTGATAGAAGTCTTTATAAATATGGTGTTTCCATTGTCAATGTGGGAAGTAAAGCACTATTACGTTATGTGAAAATCTTTAGACGTTCAAATGGTAGCTCATTGCCTGTAAACGTTGCAGTAGTTACTGATTTAGATATTGCCCAAACCGAAAATGAAGATGGTGAAATTGTTCAAGAAAAAGCAGAATTAGACAGAAAGGACGAAATAACAAAATTAGAAACGGAGTATAACTCTCAAGAAGATGAAAATATCAGAGTTTTTAACTCACCCTTATGGACTTTGGAGTTCGATTTAGCAAAAGGAGAATTAACGCCATATATCAATAGAGCAGTAACGATTGCGCATAAGATTCAGAATAGAGTTAAACGCAAAGACTTTTCCAAAATTTCTGATGAAAAATTAGAAGAATGGAATGAAGAAGCCGAAAGTAAATGGCAGAATTGGGAAGAGGATGGTTTAACTAGAAAGGGAATTGCCTATAAAATATATGATGAGTTAGATCGATTAGCTTCCAAAACAGTGACAGCTCAGTGGTTAACGAGACTCCTAAGGGAAAATGAAGAAGAGATAAAAGAGCTAATAATGCAAGATGAACAGCTCAAATATATACGAGACGCTATTTATCATGTAACAGAATTTCCTGATGATGAAGATAACGAATAATGAGATAGAGCGCGTTGAAAGACTATTTTTCCCTGACGGTGGTAATTTTAAAGATGATAATAATGAGCGTTATAACTTTATCAAATGTTTGGATCGGTCTATAGATGTTCATGCGTGTCCTGGAAGTGGTAAAACGACCAGCTTACTTGCTAAGCTTTATCTTCTCTCTGAGAAGACGCCCTTCCCAGATGGTAGAGCGATTTGTGTTTTAACACATACAAACGTTGCTATTGATACCATCAAAAATCGATTGGGAAGTAAAGCAAATCGCTTATTTCAATATCCCAATTTCTTTGGTACGATTCAGTCGTTTGTTGATCGATATCTGGCAATCCCGGCATTGATTAAGATGAAAGGAATACGTCCAATTCAGATTGACAAGGATTTTCACGATAGAAAAATGACTAAACTGTTTTTTAATAATACATCTAGAGATGATAGGTGGTGGCTTTTTTATCGAGGTAATGATCATGGAGTAAATGGTAATAATCCAGCTTCTATTGCCTTATCATTTTTACTTGAATATGTTAGAATGAAATTTGATGAAGATGGTAAAATCACATTCATAAAAAAATTAAATTGGGATGATATACTTTTACGAAATCCCGATAGTGATTCATATAAAATACTGTTTGAAATAAAGAATTCATTACTTGAAGATGGGGTATTATCATTTGATGATGCTTATTCTTTAGCAAAATGGTATTTGGAAGGCAACTCTGAAATCAAAGAACTTTTCGCTAGCCGTTTTAGCCATGTTTATATAGATGAAATGCAGGATACTTATCCCCATCAATTGGAGCTAATCGATCAGCTATTCGATGAGTCTGTAGTGGTCCAGCGCATCGGTGATCTTAACCAGGCTATTTTGGGGGGCAACGACGGGGAAACAGCATGGTCAAAAGATGATGAATATTTAGAAATAACAGGCTCGTGGCGTTTTTCTCAACCTATAGCAAATGTCTTACGTAATGTTGCCCTTGACCCTCAAGAAGATTTAGTCGGTTTTAATGAGGTAGATATTCCACCCCATATAATTACCCATAATGAGGGTGACAGAGATGAAGTTTTACAGAAATTTGTAGAATTAATTGATAAGTATAACTTGACTACTAAATCCGATGAAACAGGTTATCCTTTTAAAGCTATAGGATGGGTAGGAAAGGAAAAGGATGGCCTTACCATAGGCAACTATTTCGAAGGATATAATAAAAAGCTAAATAGTAGCCGACGAACTTTCCCCAACTTTATAACATTGATTGCGTGCAGCTTAGAAGCAACTCCAAAAGAATTCCGAGACAATATTATAAATGGATTACTGGAAATATTATTTCTTGAAAACATTTATAGAGAGGATACAGAACAAAAAAGAAGACATTCCAAAACCAGTTTTCAGCAATTTATTGAGGATACAGATCAAGATCTATTGATTAGCTTATTATCTCAAATTTCTAAATGGTATTTAAAAAGAGAAGAAACCTCTATTGAAAATCTACACAAAGAAATTAAAAACTATTTTGAAACGGAATTATTTCCAGCAATAGAAATCGAAATAAATGGAAATGGCAAGGAGTATCTGATTGATGAAGAGATCAAAGATATAACTCCGATGCAAGCACAAGCTTCCAATATTTTCAATTCTTCAACAGAACACCTACAAGATATCGATGTCTATGTGGATACGGTTCATTCCGTTAAAGGTGAGACGCATACAGCGACTCTTTATCTTGAGACAAAATATTATAATACAGATGGTGATTTTCTTATAAATGAATTAAAAGGGACTCCATATGATGGAACTGGTGGCTCACGAAAAGAAATGTGTATCAAAGTAGCTCATGTTGGCTTCTCGAGACCTACTGACCTTTTGTGTGTCGCATTGGATCGGGAGTTGGTAAATGACCACAAAGAAGAATTAGAAGATTTTGGATGGGAAATTATTGATTAAAAGTATTTGATGTCTGAGTTCAAGTAATTAATACATTATAGCGCGTATTTGAATATACTAAATTTTCACGACCGGAAAACAAATTGGAAAAATGAGTAAATCAGAACGGGAAGTTATGTTTGGTAAAACCAAATCAGGATATTTATGGTGCTTACATCGTAATCGAACTTATAAAGATGGCGAGTATAGAACCGGAGTCAATTCAGAGGATGAAATGAAGGAGATGTGCTACTATGAAGATTGCGACAGCGATGCCGTGATGGATGTCTGGGATTGGGCAAAACTAAATCAGCTCATTCAGACTATCCTGAAATACCTGAAGAAGGAGTTGAATATTCACAGTATAGCTAGTTTTGATAACTTAAAAATCATATTCAACTTAAAATCTAATTAAGTTACTACAATAATGAAATGTAATATATTTATAAGCTATTCCACTAATATTATAGAGTAAGGATAAAGATTATGCCTTTAAAAATACTTGCAACTGCCGATCTGCATCTCGGGAGAAAGTCATCAAGTGTCCCCCGAAATTTAGAAGAAAGTTCCACGCAATTTACATGGCAACGAATCATAGAATATGCTATTGACAAGTCGGTAGATGTGGTTGTCTTGGCTGGCGACATTGTAGATCGGGATAACCGTTTTTTTGAAGCGATAGGACCAATCCAAGAGGGCTTTGAACAATTAAAGAAAGAGGGAATTGCGGTTATTGTCGTTGCCGGTAATCATGATTTTGATGTGCTTCCCGATGTCATTAAAAGCAAAGAATATGACCACGTACATCTGCTCGGGGAAAATGGCACTTGGGAAATTAAAAAGATAAATAGTGGCAATGGCGAACTACAATTTATTGGTTGGTCTTTCCCAAGACGGTATGTTAAAGAGGATCCACTGTTAGAGGATTGGGCAACAAATCTCGATCCGAACATCCCAACGGTAGGAGTTCTACATGGGGACGTAACCGATCCAGAAAGCAAATATGCTCCTTTGGATATCAATAATTTAATTTCTGATTCCGTAGATGCCTGGGTATTGGGTCATATTCACAAACCGGAAATTTATCGTGAATCGGAACCTGTAATATTCTATCCTGGCTCCCCTCATGCATTGAGTTCTAAAGAACCAGCTATGCACGGTCCTTATCTATTAACTATTGATGATCGGGCGGAAGTTTCAGTAAAACAAATTCCCTTATCTCCGATACGATATGAAACCCAGAAAATTGACATATCTGAAGCTAGCGACGAATCGGAATTTCGACATTTGGTTATCAGCCAACTGGAAAAAGAAGTACAAAATCTGGCAGAGGAACTTGAGCGAGTATCACGAATGATATTTGACCTGGTATTAACCGGCAATCATACTTCCCTGTCCGAACTAGATCAGTGGTCACAGATGACAGACCAATTTGAACAGGAAATGTTGCCAGAAACAATCGTTTCTATTCGTACGATTGCAAACAAGGCAGAGCCTAAAGTAGAAAATATTGAGCAATTAGCAGACCAGCCTACCCCACCCGGCATACTGGCACGTGCGATTCTCGATCTGCAGTCTGGTACAAGCACTCCACTTCTCAAACAACTTACCGGTCAGCTAAAAACTAAGTTCGATAACATCAACACATCAAGTACCTATCAGCCTTTGCGATTACAAGAAGAGCCGCTTACGGCATCAGACGAAGAGGTCAAAAAGTATTTGTTGCAAGAATGCCACCGTCTACTGGGTGAACTTCTATTACAAAAGTAGAACGCTGAAATAAACTCATCATGGAAAGACAACCGTTTACATTACAGGAACTGACGATTCAAAAGATGCCGGGATTACCTCACGGTTTAAAACCTTATAAAGACCTTTCTCCGGCAATCAACATAATAGCGGGTCCTAACGCTTCTGGAAAAAGCTCTACAGCAAGAGCTATTCAAAAGTTAATATGGCGCAAAAAGACAGATGGCATACGGGCAAGTGGTCATATTCAAATTGCAGACGACCCCTGGGATATTCGGATTGATTCAAATAATATAGTCGTACAGCGGGATGGTAAAGAGGATGCATTAAAGGGGCTTCCGGCCGTTGAGGAAAAGAACCGATATATGCTTGCTCTTCATGAATTGATTAAAGCTGATGAAGGAGATTTGGCAAAGCAGATTATTAAGGAATCTATTGGTGGATATGATCTGGAACAGGCCCGGGAAAAGCTATCCTATTCCTCAACTATCAAAAATAGAGGTGTAGCAGAATTTAAAAAGTATGAAGATGAAAATAATAATGTTAAGGAGCAGCAAGAACATCAGAAGAAAATTAAAAAAGAGGAAAAGCGTCTTGATGATCTGGAAAAACAAAAAGAAGTAGCAGAAGAAGCGGAAAAACAGAAAGAGCTGTATGACAGGGTTGTCAAATATCTAAGGGAGAAAATTGACTATAAACATAAAGAAGACCAATATAAGGCATTTCCACAAGTACTAGAAAAAGCAACCGGAGAGGAATATACAAGAATAGAAGAACTAGAATCGGATATTGATGATGCCGTAAGTACGATTGAAGGTGCTCAAGAAATCGTAGATGAACAAAAAAATATTTTAAGACAGTTAGATATACCAGAGAATGGAGTCGCCCCAAAAGATCTTCTGGAAATTGAGGAAAGGGTTGAACGGCTGGAAAAGCTGGATGAAAAGCTCTCTAAGCTTGAAGAAGAGAAAGTAAAACAGGAATCACTTAGGAAGGTAGCTCTTAAGAGCATCGATCAAGAGTTGGAAACTTCCGAATGGACTGGCTTGAATTTAAAAGACATAGAAGATCTGGATAAATATTTTGAAAAGGCTCACCGAACGGCCAGCACGAAACGATTTTTGGAGAAAGAAATAGAAGAGCTGGAAAGACAAAAAGATGAGGGTGTCTTTGAAAAATCAACAATACAAAAAGGCATTGAATCTTTAAGTCTGTGGCTTCAGGAACAAAGAGTTGGTAGCAATTTTCCAAACTGGGTGATAATAGCTATTCTAATAGTATCCATACTTGCTATTGTAACAATTTTCTTCTGGTGGCAAGGTGGCGCAATTGGCCTTTTATTAATGATTGGTCTATCCCTATATGGTCTATGGAAGAGCAAACAACTACCTAAAAATGAAAGAATTAGTGTCAGAGAGGAGGATTATCAGGAAACAGGCTTACCACCTATTGATAGCTGGAATCCTGAGTCTGTCAAAAATAAGTTGAAAGATCTCGTTGAAAAACTACAGGAATCAAGTTGGCAGGAACGCATTAAGCAAGAGTTGAAAAAGCGTTTTGAACAGTTGTCTGATTTACAAAAGCAAATTAAAGATGTTGAAAAAAATGAAGAGGAATTAAGAAGTAAAATATCTTCGCTACCTGAACTCCCTTTTGAAGATCCTCAAAATTATAAAGCACTGTATTGGTTTTTTGTGCATGCCCAGAAATGGCAAGATGCAAACGCCGAGGTACTGGCGTTAGCCAAAGAATGGGAGAATGAAAGTGACCGGCTTGAAGAAGAACTTGAAAAATGTTCTACTCTTTTTAAACAATACAATGCAGGTTCACCTAAGGATGCTGTCGAAGCCAAAGCCCAATTTGAATATCTGGAACAACAAGAAGAAAATCGACAGAACGCCGAGAAAGAACTAAAAAACCAGTCTGGAATTATTGAAAAAGCCCGAAAGCTAATTAAAGAAAAACGGGATAAGCTTGAGAAAATTTACGGGAAATTGGATATAGAAGTTGGCAAGAAGGATGAAGTAAAACTCTTGTTAAACCAATTGGAAGAATACGAAGCAGCCAAAGAAGATTTCGGAGTTAGCCAAAAACTTTTTTCAGATAAAAAGGCTTTAATGGAAAACCACTCAAGATATGAAGAAGAGAGATCCCAAATTGAACATCTTAATCTTGATGAGGCAGAAGATAAACTTCAAGAATATAAAGAGAAGTCTGATGGACTTATAGATATAAGAGACGAGATAACGCAAATAAAAACCAAGATCGAGTCTCTAAAGGCAGGGCATTCGCTGGAAGATGCATTAAAGAAGCGGGATGAGTCTCTTTTGGATTTACAAAATCTCTATGAAGAAAACATTTCTTCTATTACCGGTAACCTGCTGGTTGATCAATTGAAGCAAGAGGTCCGGGAGCAAAACCGTCCCAAGGTATTCCACGAAGCAAATCACCTATTCAATCGAATAACAAAGGGACGATACGAAATTAAGATTGGTGAGAAAGATGAGCCTGAATTCCGGGCCTATGATACCGTACAAAAAGTTGGTAAAACATTAGAGGAATTATCGACTGGTACTCGAATCCAGCTTCTTCTCTCCGTGCGAATGGCATTTGTGGAGACACAGGAATCCTCCATTAAACTCCCGATCCTTGCAGACGAACTGCTTGGAAATAGCGATGATATGAGAGCAAAAGCTATTATTGAAGCCTTGACACAGATAAGCAATGACGGTCGTCAAGTGTTCTATTTTACCGCACAAGCAGATGAGGTTACCAAATGGGACACTTATTTATCTGAAGATAATGAGGTTGATTATCAAATTTTTGAACTTCAGGAGGTAATGAGTAATGGAACCCTGAGGGAAAATGCTTCTAATGGATTAGGTGAAATTGCTCTATTACAGAAAGTCCCAAAACCTGATGGCTTAACTTATGAGGAATATGCTGATGCATTGGAGATTGATAGATTTGATGTGATATTGGATAATATTACTCAAATACATCTGTGGTATCTTTTGAATGACAAGAACTTATTATATAACTGTTTAAAAAGCGGTATCAATAATTGGGGACAATTGAAAAGCTTTTTGAAGCATGGAGGGCATATTGAAGGTTTAGGCGAAGAAGAAATTGCACAAATAAGAGAAAAAGTTCAGTTTATTGAACATTTCCAGAACTTATATCAGCAAGGACGTCCCAAACCGATTGACAGATCAATATTGGAGTCAACTGATGCCGTATCCCCCCACTTTATAGATGAGGTTTCTGAGAAACTGAAAGAGTTGAATGGTAATCCAGCTGATCTGCTTACTGCTCTTGAAAATAGTGAAGTTTCAGGATTTAGAAGTAATAAAATTGAGGAATTAGAAAGCTATTTGTTTGAGAAAGGTTTTATTGATGATCGTGATCCTCTTGATTTGGATGAAATTAAAACGAGAGTTCAAGCCCATTTATCTAATTTAAATATGAGTCCATCTGAAGCTGATAATATTTTAAATAGGCTGCTTTCTGACTAATGGTCAAAGAGTTCAAATAATAAGTATAAGTAATCCGATAAAATTTTTTGATATATTGACAGGTATAATTATCCTAATAAAGGAATAAGACCATCTTCATGCATAAACACCGCATCATATTAGAGCATTTTGATCTGGAAGAGGGTAAAATATCCTTTTCCAAACTGCATGAGCTTCAGGAAAAATTGACCTCTCTTGCAGAAGGTGCCGTACTGAGTCTGGTGCAGGGGAAGAGCAAACCCGGTCGTGGGAAAAAGCCTCGCTGGATGCGAGAAGTACTTGATTTCAAGTTGACAGGATTGAATGCCGGTTCAACAATCCTGGAAGTAGAAGCTGTAGAAATTGGGCAGGCGTATAAAAATAAGCAGTTTGCTTTATTTGAGGGGCCGGAAGCCGAACAATTATTGCAGGAGAGTGCATTCGGGTTGGCAGGTTATGTAATTGATAAGGCCATGAAAGAGCCACAAGAATCGGAAATGCTGGATAAATATATCCTGCAGAAAATTACCGAATTTGAAAAGTTGCTGGATAATAACCAGTCCCAAATTTTGCTGCTTTCAAATGGTCAAAGTCATGTTCAGGAAACGAAGATAAAATATGAATCATTAAAACAGATTTCTATAGCCGAGCAAAAGATCCCGGAACCGGTTAAAACCGCAATTGTTGGCGTATTGGATGTAATGCGTCATCAAAAGGAGCAAATGGAGGTGGTTACGGCCAGGGGACAGCGTATCAGAGCTTTTCCGGGTAACAACTATTCGATTAAACACTTAAAAAATTTCTTTGGGGAAAATGTTAAAATTACCGGTTTGGCTCACTTTAAAGCAGATCGGAATCTAAAATTTGTAGAAATTCTTGACATCCAAAAAGCAAATGCGGAGGAAAAAACCACCGAAGAACTAACCCTACCTATTTTTGAAGATGTGGATCTAAAACGACTGGCTAAAGAACAATCCTGGCAGGGATTTGATGAACAGAAGTTCAAAAAAAATATAAAAGAGCTTCACATTGAAGAAGCCCCCGAAGAGCTGTTGGCCCTGCTAAAAGAATAAATGCAGGATGAATTATCTTCTGGATACAAATATACTCGTTTATTACATCACCAGGCCTGCGCTACTCACGGATTTTGAACATGAGTTTCAGCCATTCAGCAATCAGAATGTAGCATTAATTTCTGTAGTTACAGAAGCCGAAATGCGATCGATTGCTATTCAGCGTGGTTGGGGAAGTAGAAAAATAAAAAAGCTTGAATCGCTTTTGAGACAGTTTTTGCGTGTGCCCATTCAATCGGAACGACAAATTAAGGTATATGCAGAAATCGATGCTTATAGCAAGCATAAGCATCCAGAGCTGGATTACCCGCCAGGTTATACTTCCAATACTATGCACAAAAATGATTTGTGGATTGCTACGACGGCACATATCACTAACTCAAAGTTGGTAACAGCTGATGGCGATTTTGATCATTTGAAGGACGTTTTTATTGACCTGATAAAAATTAAAGTTTGAATCTTATTATGTCTGACATCAAACTATTTCGGATAAATCATGATAAGGTTACCGAACTTCAAAGCACCTCGGCCAAAATTGAAAAGTCGCTTCAAGGCCAAATTGAGTCAAACCTTGATATTTATCTTGGAGTTAACTTTTTAGCAACAGAATATTCAACCGGCTCAAACCATGGTGGAAGAATTGATACTCTCGGTATTGATGAAAATGGTAGTCCCGTTATTATTGAATACAAAAGAGCGATGAACGAAAATGTCATCAACCAAGGTCTGTTCTACCTGGATTGGCTGATGGATCATAAGGCAGAGTTTGAGCTATTGGTTCTTAAGAATATCGGCAAGGAGCAATCTGAAAATATAGAATGGAACAGTCCCCGATTGTTATGCATTGCTGGCGATTTTACAAAATTTGATGAACATGCTGTCAAACAGATGAATCGTAATATCGAACTAATCCGGTACCGTAATTTTGGTGATGATTTGTTGCTTTTAGAGTTGGTTAACGTTGCTGAAGCCCAAAATGGTGATACTACTGCATCTCCCACTTCGAAGAAGCAAGAATACAAAACGGTAAGCGAATATTTGGAAGCTGCCAATCTAGAATTGACCAATTTATATCATTCGTTACGGGATTATATGATGAGTCTTGGCGACGATGTTCAGGAAAAAACGCTGAAATATTATATAGCCTATAAACGAATTAAGAACTTTGCCTGTGTTGAGGTTCATCCACAATCGGGCAAACTACTCATTTTTGTTAAAGTAAATCCTGATGATATAGATATAGTAGAAGGTTATACCAGAGATGTTAGAGAAGTAGGTCACTATGGTACAGGAGACTTGGAAATTACCATCAGAAATCAAGAGGATATTGAAAAAGCCGAGCCCCTTATTCTAAAGAGTTATGAAATAAGTTAAATCATGAAATTCTTCCTGGCCGTTACAGATGATGACTGGTTTCACTACCTGGCTCACCACGAGCCGGATGAAGTGAACTTCTGGCGGCCAAGCAGTACTACGAATTTCAAGGCAATCAATGAAGGTGCTCCCTTTTTATTCAAGTTACACAGTCCGAATGATTATGTCGTTGGCGGTGGATTCTTTGTCCGGCACTCCATCCTTCCCCTCTCCTTGGCTTGGGATGCTTTTGGAATTAAAAATGGAGCTGCTACCTATGGCCGGTTCCGGGAACTGATCATCAAACTAAGAAATGATAAGGTTTTAAATCCTTCGATAGGCTGTACCATACTCACCGAACCATTTTTCTTTGACAGAGAGGACTGGATCCCCGTTCCATCGAACTGGAGCAAGAATATTGTGCAGGGCAAGACCTATAATACAAACGATGCTATAGGTAACCGACTTTGGAGTCAGGTGCAGAAACGTCTAGCTGACAAAGAGTCCCACCCAAAAGAACCTGAGCTTGTTTACGAGGAATATGAACAATATGGCAAAAAGTATGAGATTCGTTCACGTATCGGTCAGGGTGCTTTCCGGGTATTGGTAACGGATGCGTATTCTCGTCGATGCTCCATAACCGGTGAGAAAACATTACCTGTTTTAGAAGCCGCACATATCAAGCCCTATGCGGAATCAGGCCCGAACCTGACGAGTAATGGACTGTTGCTAAGATCGGATATGCATATTCTGTTTGATAAGGGATATATGACAATAACGAATGACTTAAATGTGGAAGTCAGCCGTCGTATTCGGGAAAAATACGAAAATGGGAAAGAATATTACGCTTTCCATGGCAGGGAGCTGTCTCAAATACCGGAATCAGCAAATGAGCAACCTTCCCAGGCGTTCTTAGAATGGCATCAAGAAAATGTGTATAAGCCCTAAAAAGATAAAGGGAAACTAGGTTCTAAAACTCGCCATCTATCTTAAATAAAAGATCGCTTATTTAAGATTCATCTTATCGACATAATTTGTTCATTTTTATCCGATATTCACGTTCCGCGAACATCTAGTATTAGTGAACTAATGTTTCAAAAAAATCAATTTATGCCAATGTTTTATTGACTCATGAAACCTTATATAAAAGTACTGGTCTCTTAGTCAAAGCTAAATCAAATATTACTTTTGGAGTAATTGTCTTTGTTGCTACTCAACCTTTGAACTTCCATCATGTCCGATAACCCATTATCTTCACATGTACATAAAATGCAGGCCTTTACGCTCAAGAAGTTGATTCTTGAAAAAGTTAGAATCCAAAAATATTTGTCATGTCCGATAAATGTCCAATATGTCAAGGCCTTTTTATGGAATAAGTTCGACCACGTTTCTCACCTTCAGACTGTAGAATCCCAAGATCAACTAATTTTTTTATATCTCGTCTTAATGTTCTGTCATGGATATCCTCAAATTGGTCAGCTATATCAGATATTTTAAACTCACCGTTTTGTGCAAATCGAATTATCTCTTTGTGGCGATCTGTAAGTTCGATATCTAAGATTCTTTCAAATACAGTAACGAAGTCTCCAATTAGTTTAGCAACAAAAACTTCACCGTATTCTTCAAATTCAGGTTCAGGCAAATTTCCTTTCTAAGAGCATTAAAAGTCAGAAAAGAAAACTTCTTCAACATCCTTAAATTGGCCGCCAAATCATAACAAATAAGACTAAAATCCAGACATATGAACATCGAAACCTATTTAACGGAAACCATTCAGAAAGCAGTAAGGAAAGTTATTCAAGAAGAACTTGAAGACTTTAAAGACGAAATTTCGAATTCTATTTCACCAAGATCTAAAAATCGTAATGTCACCAAAGATAGGAGTCAGCCAGAAAGCAAAATAATAAGACCTAAAGAACTGGCTAATATGCTTTCAATTAGTATTCCTACTCTTTATCGAATGCAGCATAAAGATAAGTTACCACCCAAGATTAAAATGGGCAGTCGTGCTGTGGGTTGGCTTAGATCGGATATTGAAGAATGGTTGATCAGTAGAAAACAAGATGAATAGTAAGATTTCATATCTTGTTCATTTATTACCGATGTTCACGTTCCGTGAACAAAGAGAATTAGTGAACATTTCACTTGTTGATAGTTGGCTGTTACAGAAAGGTTAAGAGTATCATTTTTTTAATATCTCTTTGTATTCCTCCTCTAACATAGCTACCTCTTCATCAGTCAACGCTCCAAATTCCTTAGAACGGGCACGTTTGGATAGCTGGCCATCATTCTGGCGCAAAAAACCAATAAGGTTTTCCATATCCTTGTCCGGCATATCAAAATGCTGCTCAAGGAAGGTCCTCATATTATCATGGTTTTCTAAATACCCGACTTCCTCCGGAAGTGTATTAAGAACGGTTTCTTTTACGCAGTCATAAAGGAATTCGGCCTGCCTGGTTGCATCAAAATATCGGTATAGATCAATAGTACTGTTTAATACGTTTACATTCCCGTCAGGCGTAGCCTCCCATTCAATGAAATCGAGGCGTGGCCGGGAATAAGATTCCAGCACTTCTCTATATTCGTCAATCCGGTCGAGGATTACCGATGAAACAGGAAAAATAAGTCCTTTGGGAGCAAATTCTTTCTTAGCTAATACATGATGTATTAGATAGCGGTGTACACGTCCGTTACCATCTGCAAAGGGATGAATGAACACAAAACCGAAGGCAACAAGGGTGGCCGCTAATACCGGATCAAATTCACTATCAATAAGTGATTGGTTTGTTTTCAGTAGTCCTTCCATTAGTGGGGGAAGATCCTGCCATCGAGCTGAGATATGATCCGGCACCGGCTTTTGACCAACTCGGTCATGAACGCCAACGAATCCTCCTTCCTCGCGCCAGCCCATATCGACAAATCGACGGTCTTCAATGACGATTTCCTGGAGCCGCAACAGTTCATCCTTGGTAAGCTCTTTCTGGCCAGCCTGTCCGATGGCCTTACCCCATCGTTCTGCACGGTTTTCAGGAGGCGTTTCCCCTTCAATAGCATAAGATGCCTTAGAATCCTTAAGCAATAGAAATGCAGCGGCTCGTGATAATAAGTCCGGGTGGACCTTCCCTATGGTATCTTTTACTTTTTCTTCTAGTTTCTTAGCACTGAAGCTTTCCAACTTTTCTGTTCGACGTATCAAGGGACAAAAATCTTTAATACCGGGTAGATTGTTCCATACTCGGTGACGTTTAGATCTGCTTCTGGGACCGGGATATTGCAGGTCCGGATCAAGTGCTTCAACGTAGTTACCCGTTTTAGCATCTTCTAAATCCAATCTATCACCTATCAGCCATTCATAGAAAAACCATATCCTCCGGCTATTACGACCCGTGGGTTGATCCTTTACAATGGCTTCAATTTCTGACGCATCTATTTTTTCGAATAGCTTTTTTAAGATCAGAAGGTCAACACCTTCGTATCTGAAAGCGAATACCAGATGGCCAAGTAGGGTTTGTTCCGGTTCCTGTACCGTTTTGTACACCTGCCATTTTCCTTCTGTGTAACTTCTATGCTTTTTACTTATAGCAGAAAGGAACTCCGGTAATGGTACCTCCAAGTCATAGTGATAGATTAATGCACTGTATCCTGCCAGCTTCATACCGGTTTCAGGAAGGGTGTATTTACGAAAAACAGTTACATTATCTGAAAATCGATTATGTTCGGGCATTGTTTATAAATATCGATTACCAATTATTTTGAGACCAATATTACAAAATTTGATTACTTTTTATAAAAATCGTTTAGATTTAGGGGTAATTTATAAAAAACGGTTATTTAAATGAGACTAATGAACAGATTCTAAACTGAAAATGATATCAGAAAAATGTCACCAAGAAGATTTGAATAAATAAAATTAAGTCGGTTTGAGCGACGTTATTCCCAATCGATCAAATTAAATTGACTATTATCAACTATACTTGATTTTTATCAAGTTAAATTGATAATTTGTTCTTGTTATGGATAAGACAAATCATCATAGTACTCTTAGAACCCCATTTGACGATATTCTTGGTTCTAAAGGCCATATAATGATTCTTCGTCAATTGTCAGACGCCAAGAATCCAATGAGCCACTCGGAACTCCTGGATAGAACAAATCTATCACGACAAGGAGTATATGATGTGGTACGCCGGTTAGTGGAGAATGGGATAGTTATGTATGTTGGGAGTGGCAAACAGCAACAGGTTGCTATACGAAAGGATTTTCCACTCTCAAATATAATTTCAAAGCTATTCGAAGCGGAAAAAAAACGTTTCAATGATCTCATCAAAAGAATTCAAGAATTAATTAAAAACTTAGAGATACAGCCTAAATCAGCCTGGATATTTGGAAAGATTGCTCTGGGCTCTGATGATTACGGGGATCCTATTCGTATAGCTCTGTTAGGAGATGTCAAAACTGTCGATGAAGTAACAAGCGAGTTTAAAGACTTGGTTTATGAATCTGATCTTGAAAAAAGATTTGATGTAACTATTGACATCAGTGGGATAACTTTGGCAGACATCACTACCGTTAATGTGAAGGATTTAATTATGCTTTGGGGCCCTGATCCACAGCATTATCTGGAAAGTTCAAAAAATGATAGAGACGGGAAAAGAAGTCATGAGGACTTGGACCGTCAATCACTCATTGATTCTAAAGCCTGGACTGAGCTTCTTAAAACATATCCGGAGATCATTCAACGGACGATTAGCTATCTTGACGAACGCATTCCACAAATTAGTTCCGGTGAGAAAAAAGAACTTCAGGAATGGAAGCACATTCTGGAAAGCATGTCCTTACAGCGGCTGAAGAAATTTTTAGGGTCGGATTCCGAACGTTCTACCCGATTGCGACAATCCCTCCCCTTTTGGCCTGTATTGAAGGATAACGAGCGTACTAAGCTAGAAAAGCTTAAATCAGAACAGGAAGACCATGAATAGAGGACAGCTTGATCAAGAAGGTATATTTACAAAAAACGGTTGCATTTTCTGAAAAACGATTACTTTCAACCATTATTCATGAAAAACGTTTATTTATGATGGGGTTATATGAAAATCGGTTATTTAAATGTGTCGATCATTTAAAATATATCGACACATTTATTTTTCATGTTGAAACCATCGACATAAATAAACAACTCACTGCTCGGATATAAGAAAACACGGCTAAGAACAGGTAGTTAGTGAGGCCTAACGTTCATAAAAACGTTTTTAGGAGGGAATAAATGTATTTCATTTCTGTAAATTGTTATTTATAACAAAAGACAGAAATAAATCTCATGCATTACACGGAATTCCGTGAAGAGTTAAAAGTATTTCCAGTCTTTTCGACCCAGGAAATATTGAAGCATTTTCCTGAATTTGACAGCCGCAGGTTGGTCGAGTGGCAGAAAAAGGGTTACCTTAAAAAAGTTCGAAATCGATTCTATTATTTTGCAGATCAGGAAGTCAACGAACATTATCTATACCATTCTGCCAACAGGATATATAAGCCATCTTACGTTTCTTTGGAGTCAGCATTAGCTTGGTATAACTTTATTCCAGAGGAGTCATTTCAGATTATTTCCTGTACCACCCTTAAAACCCAAAAATTTGCGACTCCGCTGGGCACCTTTTCTTATCATCATTTGAGGCCAGCTTTGTATTTTGGATATCAAATTGAAAGATGGAACAATTATCCTTTTGTCATAGCGGGGCCAGAGAAAGTGCTCATTGATTACTTATATTTGCATAGCGAAATCCAAGGAACAAAAGATCTACTTATTTTGCGTTGGAATTCTGATGAAATCAAGGATCGTATCTCAATGGATACGCTTAATAAATTTGAGAAATACATCAACTCACCGGCCTTAAGCGAAAGGCTGGAGATTCTCAAACGATTTCTGCAATAGATTTTAGAAATTATTTATCCTTTGATTTCTGATGAAGGAGATCTTAAACGTGGCTTATAAAATCAAAGTTCAATACAGATCCGAAAATGCGTGGAATGATGATGTCCGAAATAGCCAGATAAGGTTTGAAACACCAACTAGCGGTTAAAAAAATAGCAATTAAGCATGCCAACATAACAACATTGACCAAGAGTGAGAAATTATTATTAGTCAATCTTATCAAGATGCGGCCAACGGGTGTACCTCTTTATCAATTTTGCTTCCGGATTCATCTCTGGTCTTATCCAAATCGTAGCGGGCCTGGAGATTCATCCAGAATTCAGCTGTAGTTCCCAAGGCCTTTGACAGGCGCAGGGCGGTATCGGCTGTTATACTCCGTTTCTCGTTTACAATCTGGTTGAGCCGCGTATGAGTGACCCCGATTTTGTCGGCGAATTCACGTTGGCTCATGCCCAAAGGTTCTATAAACTCTTCCCGAAGTACTTCCCCGGGATGGATAGGTTGAAGGTTTTTTGTAGTCATGGCTTAATAGGGTTTGGTTAATGGTAATCAACAATCTCTACATCATATGCATCACCTTGGCTCCAAGTAAAACAGATGCGCCATTGATTGTTGATTCGGATGCTATGCTGGCCCTCGCGACCTCCTCCGAGAGCCTCTAAACGATTTCCCGGTGGTACGCGAAGGTCATTAATTTCAGCGGCAGCATCAATCATTCTAAGTTTTCGCAAGGCCCGCTGCTGGATC